>Ga0153985_1000445_pt1 | contig 11051 bp, 8 predicted proteins | sample TSGA069MetaG_FD_104715 | JGI IMG/M metagenome (GOLD analysis project Ga0153985, IMG submission 104715) | Attine ant fungus gardens microbial communities from Georgia, USA - TSGA069 MetaG | ecosystem: Host-associated > Fungi > Mycelium > Unclassified | place: USA: Georgia, Alexander Wildlife...
GTTAGCAAGGCTACTTGCTAACAAGGGTCCAGCTATTTATGTAGTTTATTTGAACAGGTATTTTGTTATACCTCCATGATACTATTTAGTAGTCACTTTTCTGTGACAAGATGACTGCTAACAACTAACAACATGCTATTCTAGGCTACATTGCAATTGCTTCTTCCAAGCAAATCCTTTACTCATGATTATCCTCCAATAATCCCCTTGTCATGCATGCCTCCTTAAATATAGCAAATACTTGGCCATTCCAGGTCCTCAGATGCTCCCAACTCTTTCTACCTTTAAATATAGTCAAAAGAAGTCATAAAAAGAACTGCTCTTTCTTTGATAGTGATACAAAGTACATCCTTCCAATCACCCTAGCATGTTGTCTTAGATGCCATGACTTGTCTTTGGCATTCCAGGTATAGTATTGAGGAAGCTACTAGTAAGTAATGTAAGAAAGCTAAACTCCAAGCTGGAATAAAGCCAACTGCTCTTTGTTCAGTGATTGACAAAGAGAACTTGATAGAGTCCCCATTAGATTTGCTACACTATATATACAATTACTATTGTGGCTATATACCTTGTCTCTCATAGTCCTCATGTTCATCAGCTGACTTTTTTGTCACATACTGTGACTAAATGTGTGATGTGACCGCTCTGTGACTGTCACATAATATTTCCCATGCTCCACCTTAGTAATAATCTAAAGGAAAAGAAAAGGAAAAGAAATATAAATATTGACTTAGCTGTTTTGCCAAGTCATGACAGATAAGGCCTAAACCATCATCATGTGTAGAGTTATAGTCAAACCAAGCAGTCAGCTGAGTCTTCTTACTTCATTGACAGTCTAGTATGCATGAAAGTTGACATAGTATTTATTGGGAAGATAAATAGGAAGACGTTAGACTGCTGGTAACTTTCTATACATATTAAATTCAAAGATTTTCCAGCAAGCTTCTGTTGGACTAATAAAGCAACCATCCAAATGAACCTTGATTTCATCCTGTATCCTACCACTAATCTCCATAGTTGCTTTGTCAGGACCCTTGTAGATGTACTTGCTCAGATACTTGATAGTTCCCAATCTAACAGCGATCTCAACATTAAGTGTCAGTGAGCCAACTGCTCTTTATCAGCATTTGACAAAGAGAACTCAATAGAGTTCCTGTTGGATTTACTACACTATATATACAATTACTGTTATGGCTATGCTCCTTTATCTCCCATGGTCTTTATGTTACTTATCAACTAACTTCTTCATTATATGCTGTGACTGTGATGTGGCTTCTATCACACTTTTATGACTATCATGTGATATTTCCCACACTCTACCTTAGTAAGAAAAGAAAAGAAAAGAAAAGAGATATTAAATAATAACTTAGTCGTTTTGCCAAGTCATGACATTGAGATGACAACCAAAGAGAAGAAGTTGAGGACAGTAAGGAACCATATATTGATTGGTAAATCTGGCCCCATTGCATTCAAAAACCAAGCTATTGTCAGGCCTAGCATAGAGTAGATAACTGTTCTTAGCCCAATCTGTTCTTTCTCTATACTCCTTGGGAAAGCATTTACTATATTTTCCATTGACTATATACTTGGCTTAGGGATTGTCAGTACCACATGGACTATACAGCATATATTTGGTGACTTTTGCATAGAGAAGTGGTTGTAGTTGAGGGTCAGGAAGTTAAGCTGAGATCATAGAATTTATGTGATGAGAGTCTTAAATGCAATGTCAAGGATAAAGGAAGATAAATAAGTGGATTGTTATGACTTGGCAAAATGGCTAAGTCAATATTTATATTTCTTTTATTTTCTCATCAATGGATGCACTATTATGCCAGACAGCTGTTTAGGCAATAAAAGTGATATTTTTCACCATAACAGTGAGAATAACTAGCTCGAGAGATAAGTTTGGCCCCCCAAAGATATTGTTAGATGCCCAGTCATGAACTCAAGCATACCACTTGAGTAGCAGAGTAGTGGCTGTGACTACCACTATAGAGACCTCATAAGTATTGTCCAGAGAATTTCATAACAGATCTATAACAGAACTTCTCTCTAGAGTGCTCTCGAGAGCAGAAAGGACCTTAGAAGATATTTTCTATAAGAATGATGTCATATCTTAGTGGCAGTGACTTATTTATAATATCTAGGTTACCATCAGAGTAGGGCCATCATTGCTGATGGCTAATTATAGCAAGAACTAGCAAGACGAGTTCTCTTGGGGACTGCATTGCAAACCTAACAAAAGGAGACTGAGGCTTGAAAATATGATGAGGTATAGAGGAGTAGTAGAAGGACTAGAGAGGTTAGGCAGAGAGGTCAGATAGAGAGATAAAAGAAGAGGTGTTTGATAAAGACAACGTGCTTGAGAGCAAGACAACTCAAGATCGCTGCCTCTCTCTACAGCCCATCAAAAGGCTCAAGAGCCATCTATTGTTCAGAGAAGAACCCCAGGAGTAGGATTAGAGGAGTGGGGAGTGGTAGCTAAGTAATTAGGAGAGGTACTATCTCATCATTTTACTCTTACTATCTTTGGGAATTTGGAAGTTTTCTTTGTTTCTTTTCTTTTGTTGTATCATTGCTTTGTAATCCTAATAAAATACTCTAGGGCACAGAAGGAACAAAAGAATACTCTTTCTCCTCTCTTTCTGTTACTCTAGAGCTGAAAGGCTATTTGAGTGATTTGAGGTTTTTCTTTTGTATCTACTTTATAAAAACTCTATAAAACTTCTCTTAAAGGGAGACTCAAGCCTCAATGGACTTGGGCATTTGCTTATACTAGGAGCTTATCACTTACTATATATCATTGGAGTAGGCTTCCAGTTGTACGGTCAGCTGAAGTAGAGCTTGCACGATAGTACGGAAGTTCTAGGTAGTACTGCTATATCAATGGCAAGCTAGGCTACTAGACTTAGTAAGGGCAGTAGTGTCATAGCACGAGATGAACACGTACCTTAGGGATTCTATTATGGTGAGAGTTCACTTGAGTGGATACTAAAAACAGTTCTTTTTCTTAGGTTTCTATTTAATATATTTTGGTTATTTCTTGGACATTCACCTTCAGTAAGCTCTCTATTATTCAATTTATCTCCCCAGTGCCTACTTGTTTAGTACACAATTGTGAAGTAGTTTGGAGATTTTATCTCTTTGACCTTGCTTTTACCTTTGTTTTATGATTAAACCTTTTGATCCCCATCAGTGCGAGAGGAAAGTGACTCATAGGGAAGTGTGGGATAAAAAGGAAGGGTTAGGGTTACTCTTCATGTATAAATAGTATACAGAATCTAATGGGAACTCTATTGAGTTCTCTTTGTTAATCACTGAACAAAGAACAGTTGGCTTAATTCTGGCTTGAAGTTTAGCTTTTTTACATAGATATGGGGAAGACCTCTCTTTTGGAACTCAATAGTATGGATATGAGCTATAGTAGTGCCAAAGAAACCATTATCAATGAGCTTGAGGAGTGCTTTCTTTTTTTACTCAAAGATCTATGATATAATGTCAGAATGATCAGTAGCTGTCTGACCAGGGAAGAGACTATGAATAATTTCTGGCCACTTGGGATCAGCAGTTATGGTAAGAAAGAGATCTGGTTTGTGAAAGTGTCTGTAAATGGTCATAATGTCCTGAAACAACTAGGTTATCAGCAGCCAAAGTCCGATGACCAGAATTAAGCCAACTATTCCTTTGTTCAGCATTTAACAAAGAGAACTCGATAGAGTTCCCATTAGATTCTGTACACTATTTATACATGAAGAGTAACCCTAACCCTTCCTTTTGTCCCATGCTTCCCTATGAGTCACTTTCCTCTCATGCATCCATTAAAAGAAATAAAAATGAAATAAAAATGAAAATAATACTAAATAATGACTTAGCTATTTTGTCAAGTCATAATATCACCCCCCTCTTAAGTTTCCTCATCTTGAGGAATTTTCCTACAACTTGTAATATGGATCAACTAAGTTGCCTATTTCATCGTCATCTTCTTTTGTCTACTCTCTAATCCCCGATTTTTCTTCCCTAATTCCTTCTTCTTCTCTCGCTTTCTTCCTTTCTGGTCATTTTTCCTTCCATTGCCTCCAATTTCTCTCCAGCCTACCCTAGTATTCTTGGTCATATCTCTTGTTTGACTATCTGAATAGTTTTCTTACTGTAAATCTTCCTAGTAATTCTCCTCTTCTAAATGTTTCTTCCTCGCATTCTTGTCTTGCCACATCTTCCATATCTCGCCGGTATTTCTTCTCAAATTCTTTGATTGCTTTTTTTGCATTTTTCAAATTCTCTCTTCCCTCCCAAGTATCTGACTCCACTATGAATCCCTTCCAGCATACCAAGTATTTGTCCTTTCCTCTTACTCGTCATTTGTTCAAGATTCTCTCTACCTCCCATTCTTCCTCTCCTTTGATTATCACTGGGGCTGGTTGCTCTTTCCTCTGCTCTTCTACTTGCTCTATATACTGTTGTATTCTACTGACATTTACTACTGGATGTACCTTTACTGTACTAGGCAATTCCAATTCTACTACATTCAATAATACAACTTTCTTGATTCTATAAGGCCTGACAAACCTCTCTGTCAATTTCTCTGTTCTTCTACCAACCATCTGATACTTTAGATCCTTAGTACTTAGCATTACTAAGTCTCCTACTTTGTAGTTGTCAACTTCTGCCCTCTTCTTATTTGCATATTTCTTCATTTCTTCTTGTGCTTTACTTAGTGCTGCTTTGACTTTCTCCTGTATCTCCTTCATTTTCTCAATAAACTTTTCTACCCCTTGATACCTCCTCTTCTTTTTTCCCTCAAACCCCATTCTGGGATCTTGTCCAAAATTTGCCTTGAAAGGCGACGTTCATATACTTGAGTATGCTTTGTTATTACATGCAAACTCTGTCGTTCCTAACCATTCTGGCCACTGTTCTTGCCTATGATTGATGAACATTCTTAAGTACTGTTCCAACTCCTGATTTACCCTCTCGGTTTGTCTATCTGTCTAAGGGTAGAACGCTGTTGACAATTTACTTTGAATCCCCAACATCTCATTCAGCTCTCTCATTAATCCTACTATGAATTGTGGTCCCCTGTCTGATATGATACTCTTAGGCAGACCATGTAATTTTTACACATTGTCTCTGAACAACTATGCTAGCCCCTCTGCTAATGTTTTTTCCGTAGTAGGTATAAAATGCACCATTTTTGTTAACCTATCAACTACTACTAAGATCAAATTATATCCCTAAGCTAAAGACAGCTTAGTGATAAAGTCTGCTGATATATGTGTCCAAGGTTTTTCTGGAATTGAGTTAGGCATTAATTTGCCAGCTGGTTGCTCTGTGTGATTTTTATTTTGCTGGCAGACATCAAATCCCTTTACATACCACTTCACTTCTTTCGTAACTCCTGGCCACCAAAAATTTCTAGTGACCAATTCCACCATTTTCCATTGCTCCCATGCTCTTCTATCGGCATGTCATGATGCAGTCTAATTACCTCTGCTCTAAGCTTGTCATCTTTTGGTACATAGACTTTTTCTTCTTTGTATATTACATCATCAACTTCTCTCTACTCCTTGTCTCTTAACATCTTTATCCCTGCTAATTTCATTTCATCCACAGCTTTTACCACTTCATCATCCTTTACTTTCAACTTTCTAACCTCTTCTAGTAGGTCTATCCCGTCTACTATTATTTCTATTACCTCTGTTCTTCTTACTTCTATCCATTCTCGTTTTATCAACATTTCTGTCACAAACTTCATTCAGCCATATCTTCATCAATTCTTCAACAATTATCACGGTCTTAAAGGCTACAGAAAGCCCTCAAAAAGACCTTTCAATCAATGCTAGTCATGTCTTGAGGTGATCAATAATGGCCAAGATATTAAGTAGATCAACTGGTAACCACCATGTTACCGTTTATTAAATCACTAATATCTCAGAAACTGCCACGATCAATGCTTCGGTTCTAGGCTCAGCAGAAGCCTTCTTCATAATGCTCAGAATGAGCCTAGAATGACCTCGAGGCAATTAATATTAGTAGAGATATGAAGGCCTCAATATTTGTACATAGACTTTATTAATTACCCATAGATAGTCATCTGTCCTTTTCTTAGAACAAAGGACAGCCTCTATATGGTTAGGTTATCACTATTTCTAGCACAAAGACACTACTATATGTAGAACAATAGATAGTAGCATGTGATGATCTGTCCTAGTGCACAGACCATCACAATTATGTATATAAGGACTTATAGTCTGAGGATTAGACCTCAGACTTAACAACATCTTTTGTTGCTTGTCTAACTCTGCTCATAAGCACTTTTGAATTCAAATATCAATTCATCACAATCAAGTAAGTAACCATTTGTGATATTATAGATGAAGACGGCGATCCCAAGTTGTCTTGCCCTCGAGTATATTATCTTCATCTAGTCTTCCTACTGCCTCTCTCCTCAGCTTCTCTGGTCTTTTCTTCTATTTCCTCTATGTCTTTTTGCTCTTCCAGATTCCAATTTCCTTCTACTTCTGTTGCGATACGACTCTACAATAGCTTGACTCTCTTGATCTTGCTATAATTAGCCATCAGTGATGATGGCTTGGATCTGATAGTAACTCTTCTATGAATAACACTGCTGGCTGCTGAGGTATAATGTTGCTCAGGTTGCATTAACTTGTCTAAGTCCACTTCTGTCCTCGAGAGTACTTCTAGAAGGGAAATCTGTTGGAAATCTGATACAGAGTGCCTGGGCAAGCATCTATGAGGTATATATAGCAGTGGTCACAGCCACTACTCTACTACTCAAGCTAGATCCTCAAGTCCATGACTGGGCATTTAGCAGAACCTCTCTGGGGGGCCAAGCTCTTCTCTTGAGCCGGTTATTCTAGTTATTAGGGTGCAAATTGTCACTTATTTTGCCTAAACATTTGTATAGCATGATAGTACTTTTCCCTCTGTGGGATGTACTGCTTTCTTTTTCTCCTTCTTTTAGCATCCATACTATCTCTGTCTATTCTTGATCACCCCTTGCCTCTTGTTCTTTTCCACATGACATCCCTTCTCTCCATACCTTTCACACTACACATACATCACTATTACTTTCTCTGTGCACCATCCTAACTCCAGTAGATATGCTTCCTCTGGCACTCCTTTGCCATAATGTTTCTCTGCTCTTTTCCTCAATTCTTCTACCAAACTTCTCTTCCATTCTTGCTGTACTTCTCCCCTTATAGGGCACGCCAGCCTCTCCTTTTGCTGCACCTTTTGTGGCCTTTCTATATACACCGCTTTCTTCTTTCTCATCCACCATGAACACTCTTTGCATTTATGCCTCTTTTTCCCATACTTGAAACACTCAACCTCTACTACTCCTATTTTCCTTATCATTTTCTCTTCCACTCCACACTGCATTATTTTACTCCTCAATACTTCAAACTTATTATGGGGAACCACTGTCCCCTTTTCTTTCTCTTTTTACTTCCTGTAATTTTGGGCCAGGTGCCTGAACCCCTTATAGCTCCAATATTCTCTTTCTCTCTTTTCTTCTAGCCTTGTCCTTAATGAAGCAAGAGCATGCTTTTCTTTGAGCAAGTTGCTCATAAGGGAGTTATATTGTTGTAGAGACATTATGTTATATCTCTACAGTAGTGTAGAATTAATGTTGAGTCTTGCTAGTTACAACTATGTCTACTGGGGCACAAGATCTTTACCCAGCTAGATGCCTACTGCCCTACTAACTACTGCCCTAATAGTACTTTGTCTATCACCCAACGAATGGGATCCCTAATCTAGACAGCCCTCTAGAGGTAACTGTTACTCTTCTGTATATACTAACTCACAATGGAGTCACAGCACAAAGTTTATACTGAGAAAAGATACAAGTATACTATTAAACACTGCTCATTTGTAAGGTCAGGTCTTAGAAATGATACCCGAGTTTGGTACCACTCTTCCATTTACTGTCCCTAACTAACAGTGAAGTCCCCTTAAGCCAAGGACCTAGCTATGTATAGAGGTGGTTATTAATCATGATGATCAGCGACCGAGGGTTGATTAGATGAGAGTTTAGATGAGCAAGGTCCAAGGTAGACAGTGCTCGTAATGTAGTATTGAGTTCTAGTATCAGCAGCCAAAGTCCAATGACCAGAATTAAGTCAACTGTCCCTTTGTTCAGCATTTAACAAAGAGAACTTGATAGAGTTCCCATTAGATTCTGTACACTATTTATACATGAAGAGTAACCCTAACCCTTCCTTTTGTCCCACTGATAGGGATCAAAGAGAATTTGATCTTGAGACAAGGGTAATAACAAATGAAAATATAATGGATCTCTGAGATGTTTTACAGTTGTGCACTAAACAAGTAGGCACTGGGGAGATAATCAAATATGAAAGAGAGCTTAAACAAAGGGTGGAATAAAAGGGGAAACTCGAATAACTGAAAGAAACAATAATAAAGAAACTTAAGAATCCACTCGAGATAGATCTCACTAGAATAGGATTTCTAAGATACGTGTTTGTCTTACGTTGTGACACTACTGCCCTTACCTAGTCTAGTAGTCTGGCTCACCGTCGATACAGCAGAACTACCTAGAACTTCCATGCTATTGTGTGGGCTCTTCTTCAGTTGACCGTACAACTGGAAGCCAACTCCAATGACACATAGCAAGCTATTAACTCCTAGTGTAAGTGAATGCCCAAGTCCATTGGGGCTCAAATTCCCATTGAGGGAGAGGATTGGTAGGTGTTTAGAAAGTAAAGTAGAACACTTAAAAAGCAGGGAACTTAGTCACTCAAAATAGCTGTTAAGCTCTAGAGCAACAGAGAGGGGTAATAGTAGGGGTACGATGCTTGAGTTCTCTTCTGTGCCCTAGAGTATTTTATTAGGATTACAAAGCAAGTGAGACAACAAAGAAATTAGAACAAAGAAATCCTCCAAATTCCCAAACATAGTAAGGCTACAATGATGAGACAGTACCTTCCCGAACACTAGGTGATCACTCTCTAGTCTCCTAGTCCTACTCCTAAAATCCCCCTCTGCACAATGGACGACTCTCGAGCCTATTGACAGACTATGAAGAAAAGCGGCAGTTGTACGCCATCTCAATCTTGGTTGTGTCGTCTTCCTCAAACTATCTCTCTCGATCTCTCTCCCTATTCTCCTTAGTCCTTGCTATATTTCTTCTATGTCCCTTTACTTCTCTGACCTCCAGTGTTTTTCTACTGCCGTTGTGATATGACTTCATGAGGTTTTGACTCTCTTGATCTTACTATAATTAGCCATCAGTGATGATAGCTCAGATCTGATCATAACTTTTCTTTAAATGGGACTGCTGGTGGCTGAGGTATAATGTCACTCAGATAGCACTAATTCTGCTAAGTTCACTCCTATCCCTGAGAGCACTTTTAGAAGGGAAATCCATCAAAAATCCAATACAAAGTGCCTGGGCAAGCATCTATGAGGTTTATGTAGTGGTGGTCACAACCACTACTCTGCTACTCAAGCTAGGTACTCGAGTCCATGACTAGGCATCTAGGAAACATCTCTAGGGGGGCCAAGCTCTTCTCTCGAGCCAGTTATTCTGGCTATTAGGGTGCAAAATGTTACTTATTTTGCCTAAAGATTTGTACAGCGTGACACCGCACTTCCCTATGAGTCACTTTTCTCTCATACATCCATTGATAAGAAAAGAAAAGAAAAGAAAATGAAAAGAATATTAAATAATGACTTAGCCATTTTGCCAAGTCATGACATAGATCATAAACCTAGGACTTCCCACATGAGAAGAGAGAAGAATGAGTTTGTATCCCAAAGGCCCAATATCTTCTCCATCATGCCTATCATGCACAGTAGTATCCTGAAGTCTCTAGTAGAGCTCAGATCTAAGAGTATGTTGATGTATCCTAGCCCAGTTGAGTTTTCTCTGCTTACAATTTGTCCATGCATCAACAACAAACTGCTAGAACAGCTTTCCACCATAAAAGAGAGGTAGTTGAGGACTATCTCTAACATAAAGATGATAGGTATAGTAGCATGTATTAGATACCACCTATGAGCAAGCCTATTTCTCTCTATTTCTTTGCCTTGGATTTTCCCCTTGTTCTCTAAGTTGAGCCTCATGGATTGGAATTCTTGGATGCTACCTATTTTCTCTCTTTGGAAACAATAGAACATAATGAAGAGCAAAATATAAAGGACTGTTTTAGCTGATCTGTTCAAGTTGTCCTTCTCTAGTCTATAATACCATATTTCTATTATCCAATGCATGATGTACCCCATCCTCAGAAATGATAACTGCAATTTCTTCAACAGTAGATGGATTATGAGTTCTTTGATTCTTGTTATGAGAGCCCCAAAAAGGAAATAGTTTCCTGTGTGTTTGAATACCTAATCAGAAACCTCGAGTTATACAATGGGGTTAAGATATAAATAGTATAGGAACTTAGATAAATTAGATCATATGACAAGATCAGATGATCATGGAACATTCTGGAAGGACATATGACTGTGGACTAGTAGGAGTACAGCCACTATAAAAATAGTATAAGTTGTTAAGACTCTAGACCTCACAGTTGAATATACGTTTCAACTTGAAGCCTATATCTAATACTTGATATCTTCACACTCCTTTATTAAAGGATCCGGTTAAGGTTTTCAGTAAAGTTATATTGGAGGAGAAATGTTATTGAGACTTTGAGTAGCACTCTCGAGATTGTCCTAGGACAAGTAAGAGTACCGATTCCTCAGAGTAAGATTTTACAGAGGGAATACAGAAAGAGAGAACTTGCTGTTCCCTTCTCTTTCTGGCCTGTATTTATCCTAACTAGGGATGTAACGATCATTACAATGTGGTAACACTACTTGTAACTAAGAGTGACTAGTTAAGTGACATATCAGTGACAAGGTGACAAGTGAGTCAGAGGTGAGTCAGTGTTTAATAATGGGTTAGTTCAATGTTGTCCTATTTAGCACAAGTCCAAAGATAGAAATGAAAAATAGTCCGAGATTTCTCCAAAGAGTCCTGTCCATACCATGAGTCCATTATCTCCTAGGATGCTTCA
>Ga0153985_1000446_pt1 | contig 11051 bp, 7 predicted proteins | sample TSGA069MetaG_FD_104715 | JGI IMG/M metagenome (GOLD analysis project Ga0153985, IMG submission 104715) | Attine ant fungus gardens microbial communities from Georgia, USA - TSGA069 MetaG | ecosystem: Host-associated > Fungi > Mycelium > Unclassified | place: USA: Georgia, Alexander Wildlife...
GGAAATGACTAGTATTTTATTTGAAATGGTATATAATCGGTAACGTATGTTTAAAAAGAAAGTGGAGGTCCCCATGTCGAAACATTATTTTGATCCAAGATTGAAAATTTTTGCTTTGAACTCTAATCGTCCCCTAGCTGAAAAAATCGCTGAAGAAGTTGGTGTTGAACTAGGAAAAAGTTCAGTTAACCAATTTAGCGATGGTGAAATTCAAGTAAATATTGAAGAAAGTATTCGCGGCTGTCATGTCTATGTCGTTCAGTCAACAAGTAGTCCAGTAAACGATAATCTGATGGAACTTTTGATTATGATCGATGCCTTGAAACGTGCGAGTGCCAAAACAATCAACGTCGTAATGCCTTATTACGGGTATGCCCGTCAGGACCGTAAAGCGCGTGCACGGGAACCAATTACTGCTAAACTTGTTGCCAACATGATCGAAAAAGCTGGCGCAACACGTCTATTGACATTAGATCTGCATGCTTCTCAAATTCAAGGGTTCTTTGATATCCCTGTGGATCATTTAATGGGCGCTCCATTGATTGCTGATTATTTCTTAGAAAAAGGGATTTGTGGCGATGACGTCGTGGTCGTTTCACCGGACCATGGTGGGGTAACGCGTGCGCGTAAATTAGCCGAATTTCTGAAAGCACCGATCGCGATCATCGACAAACGTCGTCCGAAAGCGAATGTTGCCGAAGTAATGAATATCATTGGTAAAGTCGACGGAAAAACCTGTGTCATCATTGACGACATGATCGATACTGCGGGTACGATCACTTTAGCTGCTAATGCTTTAAAAGAAGCCGGCGCGAAAAAAGTTTACGCGTCATGTACACATCCTGTTTTATCTGGTCCAGCAATGCAACGGATCCAAGATTCAGCGATCGAACATTTAGTCGTAACTGATTCGATTTACTTATCAGATGAACGCAAAATCGATAAGATCGATGAAATCAGCGTTGGTGAATTAATGGGTGATGCGATCAAACGTATTCACGAGAACAAACCAGTCAGCCCATTATTCGAAACACATAAAAAATAATTAATTCTAGTAACTAGGTATCCTGGATTGGATGCCTAGTTTTTTTTCGCATTTTTCTTCGCGGTCAGTCGATTCTACTGTTTTCATTTTTGCGAATAGCTGAGATTTGAAAATAGTTTAACGAATGAAATATTTTTTAATAAGCGCTTTCGCATAGGTTCCCTTCTGATATGATAGTAGGTATAAGAAGGTATTCGGGAGGGGCGTCATGCAAAAAAGAATGGATCGTATTTCTAAAATTGCTGGTTATGGTATTTTATTCATTGCCTTGTTTTTGAAAATCATCGGTGGTGAAAATCAGCGTTTTAGTTTAATCGAGGTTTGGGTTCGCAGCCTTATCAGTGGGGATTTTCTCCATTTCTGGCAAACGGAATTCACTTCGGGAATAGGTGTGTTAGTAGGGACTGGGGCATTTTTGCTGCTGGCACTGCTTTACATACTCGATGCATTATTGATATCTTTTCATCGGCAAGTACCGCGGCTTGAATCGGCGAAGTCCGCGTGGCTCTATTTTACGATGTTCTTTTACTTCATTTTTATCACATTTTATACGAGCAGCATTTGGCTTGTTCTAATTCTTATCGTCTGTGCCTTGGAGTTTCTGCTGAACCGCTATTTGGAAGATAAAATTGAACGTGATCGAAAATATTCGGAATCACAAAAAATCAAACAGCTCTATAACGAGGATCGCAAACGACGTTTGGCGTTTCCTGGTAAGTATCCGCCAGAATTTCATCAAGTCATCCGCAAAAATTTTCGTTTCTATCAAAAAAATCATTTGTTAGTGATCGTTGCTAATGCGCTGGTTTTCTTTACGTTAGTTCTGCTCTTTTTCACATATCGTGAATTTAGCGGGAGCCATACGCCAGATTCAATTTTTGATAAGACCGGTCTTTTACGGACTTTTATGGAATCTGGCGGCGTTCTTTTGCTGCTTCTTTTATTATTTCTGTCCTTTATGGATGGTCTATACATTGATTTTAAAGCTAAACACATGGAATTATTTATTCAATTGGGGATTCGGAAGAAAACATTTTTGTGGATGCTTCTAGAGGAATTTACTTTTTGTGCTTTAGCGGGAATTTTGCTTGGCGGTACGATTAGCTTGCTGATTGCTAGAGAGTTGAGCAGTTTTGGGTGGCCCTTGCTGTTATACACAGGGGTGTTGATACTTGCGATGGCCTTTCATCAAGAAAAAATTCTGCGCTTGATTCAGTTCAAACCCCGTGAGCAGCCAAAAGCAGATCGTCCGAATCAGCGTTGGACACCGTTGTTTTTAGTGATAGGAATAATTGCGTTAGCTGTTACTTTTTGGTGGTTCCATCGTCGTAAATCGGCGGAAACATTATTGGTGATAGGAACATTATCAGCCGCACTATGGGGGCTATTTCTTGGCGGTGGCGGATGCTATGTTCAGTTCAAACGTCGAAAGTCTAAATTATTACTTTCTCGTAATGACCTGTTCTATCGCTTCCATAAAAGTATCAATGTATTAACGTTAGCGACGCTGTTGCAAGTCTTGGCAGTGGGCTTCTTCTTACCGCGATTAGTAACGTTTCAACAAACAGTGGTCCATGAGCTGTTTCCCTACGAGGTAGTGGCAAAAGTCAAACAACCCGAGGTACAGCGCGTGGAAACAACATTGAATCAGGACAAGGCTGATTGGAAAAAATATCCTTACTTTCCAGTAACATCAGTCGATGGTGATCCAGAATGGGAAGTTTTCGGTACGGCTCGTCCAGTCATGTTTATTCAAGGGCAGCACATCGGAATTTCTGAAACGACTTATCAACAACTGCGTCAAGCGAATGAGCTGGAAAAACAACCGCTGCATTTAAAAAAAGGTCAATGGCATGTGGTTTATCAACAGGCGATCAGTATTCGTGGACAACCGATTGACTGGGATCCCCAGAGCTTGCAGCCGCGATTACGAATCGGTACACCATTAGAAAGCTACAATACGACAAATGTGGATATGATTTTTCCACTGCGTGATATTAAGAGTCATGAGCGTTTGATTTTGACCGGCATGTTTCAGCGCGGCTTACAGGAAAATATTCTTGTTTTTGCAGATGCAGAATTTGCGTCACTGGCAAAGAAGGAACAGCCGAATCAATTATTTTTGATCAATGGTGATGCCCATTCGTTGAACTTTTTGAAGAACGAATACGCGGATGATAAACGTTGGGATTCAGCAATCGAACCTATCTATGAAAAGACACAACGTAAAAATAATGTTGTCACCGAAAATCAGCTACAAATTCTGCTTTTGATCTTCACTTTGGCGATCTGTCTTTTTATGAGTGCCGCTTTGCTGGTAGCGAAATTTGAAAGTGAACAGGTTAGTTTAGTTGCACGAAGAAGACTGCTGGATCAGTTAGGAATGCGAGAGAAGGAGCAGCGGAATCTCTTGAAGAAGCAAATCGGTTTCTTTACACTAGTGCCGATTGTTGCCGGTTTTCTATTGAGTCTGGGATTTATCGGAATCATGGGGATGCTGCGTTTCTTTTCGATTCAAGAGTGGCGGGAATTCAGCGGCACCTTTTTAGTGGATTACAGTGTTTATTTGTTCGGCTGGGGAGTCATCGCCGGCTTGATTTATTACAGAGTTGAAAAGTGGAGGTAAGGAAATGGAGCCAATTATTGAAGCCGCAGCGATTACCAAAAATTACGGGCAGCAAGAAGTGTTGAAGGAGATCGATCTAGTGATTGTTTCTGGTGATTTTACCTGTATCATGGGGCGCTCTGGCTGCGGGAAAACGACCTTATTGAAGATTTTGGGTCTGATGCACCCTCAAACTGCTGGATTGGTCACATTTGAAGGGCGTTTGACTCATGAGCTGTTCCCAGATGAGATATCGGATATTCGCAGACAGAAAATCGGTTTTGTTTTTCAGGATTTTAATTTAATGGAAAGTATTACTGTTCGGGAAAATATTCTTCTACCAGCAATCTTAGATAAGCAGGATACCGCAAAAGCAGAGGAGCGAATGGCCCGATTCTTTCAAGTGCTGCGAATCGAACACTTATTGGACAAGCTGCCCCACGAGCTATCTGTGGGAGAAAAACAGCGAGCAGCCATTTGCCGAGCACTAATGAATGAGCCGCAAATTATTTTTGCGGATGAACCAACAGGAAATCTGGATAGTAATGCTGGAGCTGAAGTGATCAATATTTTCCAGCGAATCAATCAAGAATTATGTATTACGATCGTGATGATCACCCATGACAGTAAAGTTGCCCAAGCAGCTAAGGATGTAATCTTTTTGAAGGACGGAAAGATCTATGACCGATTATCGAATACGGTCGGTTCTGAAACACAGATTGCTGAAAAAATGCTGGAAGTGTAGACCGAAGAAGAGAAAAAAGGAGTATGCTGATTTTTTCGGCATACTCTTTTTTGTTTCAATTCAGTACAGTCAACGAAAGCCACTTAAATAAAGAAAAAAAGAGCTCATCGGTGGGTGGCCGATGAGCAAAGGAGTTAAAAATGAAAAAGTGTTAGGGTTGTTTGTTGGTATGCTTATATAATAGCAACTAGTTGTGAATAATTTGCGAATGAAGCATGGCGTAAAATTAAAAAAAGTAGGTCGAAAAAAAGAATCAGAAACTTTATTATTTTATAAAAAAAAGAGCTCATCGGTGGGTGGCCGATGAGCAAAGGAGTTAAAAAATGAAAAAGTGTTAGGGTTGTTTGTTGGTATGCTTATATAATAGCAACGAATTGTGAATTATTTGTGAATGAAGCTTGGCAGAAAATTAAAAAAAGTAGGTCAAAAAAAAGATGTTACAATTTTACTTTTCTACAAAAAAAAAGAGCTCATCGGTGGGTGGCCGATGAGCAAAGGAGTTAAAAAATGAAAAAGTGTTAGGGTTGTTTGTTGGTATACATATATAATAGCAACTAGTTGTGAAAAAAGTGTGAACGATGATTGTTCGAAAATTAAAAATTCTATAAAGAAACTGGAACATAATTAACTTGACAAATATATTATATTTACCTGTTTATAAAAAAAGGAGCTCATCGGTGGGTAGCCGATGAGCAAAGGAGTTAAAAAATGAAAAAGTGTTAGGGTTGTTTGTTGGTATGCTTATATAATAGCAACGACTTATGAAAAAAATGTGATGAAAGACTAGCGAAACCATTAATTTTATAAAAAATAAAGCTCACTTAAGTGTATTTACCTATGGAATCCCTAATTTTTAGTCAAATGAAACAGAATAATTAGATAGAATTTCACGAAATAGTATAAATACATGCTTCGAGTCATTAGATAATAGCAATGATTTTGAAAAAATATCTAACAAACATATGGAGCGTTTTATTGATGGGAGTCAAAAGCGCATAAAATGAAATCCCGAGGACGAGACGTTCGTTTGTCGTTGGGTAAAAAATGACCGAAGCGATTCGCTTCGGTCATCGTTTTATTCATAAACACGATTCTTCTTATCGTAGATATTGCGTAATTCCAAGTATAAGGGAACGAGTTCATTCTTAGTATACGGAAAGTCCAGTTGATACAGTTGAATATTTGGTTTTTCTTTTTTTAGTAATGACGAAGAGCTGATAATCAAATCATAGTCATCCTTCAGAGAAATGTCATAGGGTTCAGCATCAATGAAGCGCAAATCTTCCAAGAAACGGTACAAATCGCGGACAAAGATGGCATTATGCTCTAAAGCGATTCCGACTTTTAAATTATGAGCGTACGGGAATTGGTTAAAGTAAGGCAGTAACAACCGTTTAAACGCCCGAGTCAGCATTGGATGGATCGAACCAATAAAGCCGTATGTCGGATTTTCCTTTGCCATCTGCATAAAGTTTTGGATATTTTGGAATAGAATATATTCACCGCGCGTTTGCTTTTCATTAGGGTCCATCACTAATTCGATGATGCTTGGGAACGGTTGACGGAAAATGAAATAGCCAAAGGTAATGTTCAATAAGTTTGCGACAACTAACGGATCATCCATCATTTCTGGGCGATCAGGGAACAGTGCTTTTTTGGCGAAGTTGCGGAATTCCGTCACAAAATCATTGACTGGATTTGGCCGCACATCAAAATCATGGATCGTTTGTTTCATGCTTTGATCGTCACGAATCGTATAGAATGGTGAATAATGAGCTAGGAAATAAATAAAGCTGGATTCACCTTTCAACTGGCGAGTCGTCATAGGCACATCGACTAAATCTCGTAATGAAGTGAAATCGTAATAGGGATTATCTTTCATTAGGAAATTGTAACGTGGGTCAAATTTGTCGAATTTCTTATTATTGACGCGGATTAGATTGATAGAGGTAAACAATTTAAGTTCCTGTGTACCAAAGTAGGTCCGAGACAGCGGGAAATATTCTTTGTATGTATCGACAATTTGATTCATCTGGTGTTGATCGACATTTATGGGGCATTCGATCCCGCGAGTCCCTAGCCACAAAAGATCAAATAGCGCGAGACGAATCAAACGTTCATCGCCAGACATTCCGGCTTCAGTGTAAGTAAAGCGAACATTGAAGCGTTTTAAATGTTTTTTCAATTTGTCAATTTTACGAGAAACGGTGGACCGGCTCACGAAATATTTTTCACAAAATTGTTCAATGGTTGGATTTTCTTCATTTAAAAAGTATAGTATGAACTGAAATGGGACCGCCTGTTGAAGCAGATGGTAACGGTATTCGTCAACAGTAGCATTCAGGTTTTCCATGTTGACCTTTCCGGCACGCATCATGATCGTTTCGTGATTTGGACGAATTTCTGCCAATTCTTGATCTATTTCATTTAATTCAATGACACTTTGTTGGTAATTTAATTCTAAATCTTCTGACAATTGGCTGATAGCTAATACTTTTTTAGTCGTTTGGGTTAAGTATTTGAAGATATTAAAACGCAAGAGGAGCGACGCATCAAACATAAGTTCCTCATATAACATCTGTTTTCCTCCTTTATTAAATTAGGCGATTAATCTGAATTTTTTTAAGCATATTTCTCCTATATTGTACTTTATTTACAAAAAACTGTCAGTTATTAACCAGTAAAAAGTGAGTAAAATTATATAGGGAAAAACAATTTTCATGCTATTCTAAGAAAGAAGGTGAAAAAATGACAAAATCTCGTTTGGAGGCATTTACTGATGGTGTCGTAGCGATTGTTTTAACGGTCTTAGTATTGGATATTCAGATACCAGACGCACCATCATTGGCTTCGTTATTAAGTGTTACAAATACATTATTTGCTTATATTGTTAGTTTTATTTTTGTCGCTGTAATCTGGGTAAACCACCATCGCATGATGCAAATGGCGGAAAAAATTAATTATCGGGTGATTTGGGCAAATATTTTTTGGTTATTTTGGCTAACTTTGTGCCCGGCAGTAACAAGTTGGGTAGGGCGGAATCCTGACAAATTTTGGCCGGAATTTTCGTATGTACTGATCTATACGATGTGGAGTTTTTCGTATGGCATATTATCGAAGCAATTAATCCGTGCGAATGATGCAGGGAGTCACGTGGTAAAAGTTTTGCAGCGGGATCAACGAAGTAAATTATCAATGGGGATCAATCTAGCTGTTCTGGGAGGCGTTTTTATTTTTCCGCCGATTGGAATCTTTGGACGCTTTTTAGTTTCCGGTATTTGGGTTGTTTCTTATCGCAAAGCAGATCAGTCTTACCAAAGAATAGTTGGCAAAAAAAATCGCGACAGAAGTTGAGAACTTCTGCCGCTTTTTTAGTCCCTTGATTTAAGGTTCGGGATGCAATACTCGATGTAAGAATTCTTTTGTTCGTGCTTCTTTAGGACTTCCGAAGATGTCTTCTGGCGAGCCTTGCTCGGCAATGACACCTTGATCCATAAAAATGACACGATCGGAAACTTCTTTGGCAAAAGCCATTTCGTGAGTTACGATGACCATCGTTAAGCCGCTTTCAGCCAATTTTCTCATGATACGTAGTACGTCTCCGACCATTTCAGGGTCAAGAGCGGATGTTGGTTCATCGAACAGCATCACTTCTGGGTTCATGGATAATGCACGAGCGATGGCTACCCGTTGTTTTTGTCCGCCGGAAAGTTGTGCGGGTTTCGCATCGATAAAACGATCCATCCCAACTTTTTCTAAGTTTTCCAACGCAATTTTGCGCGCCTCTTCTTCTTTGCGTCCCAGGACAGTTACTTGACCGCTCATACAGTTTTGCAGAACGTTCATATTGTTGAAGAGGTTAAAGGATTGGAAAACCATCCCTAAATGGGTGCGGTATTTTGGCAAATTATACCCTGGAGCTAAAACATTCTCTCCTTGATACATAATTTTTCCATCCGTAGGTGTTTCTAATAAATTGATGCAACGCAGGAAGGTCGATTTACCTGAACCAGACGCGCCGATTATGGTCACGACTTCTCCTTTGTTTACATTCATGCTGATATCTTTTAAGACGAGGTTATCGCCGAAACTTTTTTTCAAATGTTCGATTTCAATGATACTACTCATAATGATCCTCCTTATCCTTATTCGTATTAATGTATTAATTTTTCTTCCAGAAAAATTAGTTTGATTCTCATGCCGTATATCATTCAACTAATGAAGCTGCATAGAGTATTTTCTAAAGCATGATAAGTATCTTCACTAGGGATTAAACTGCGACAAGTTGAACTGACATCCTTATTCGTATTAATGTATTAATTTTTCAGGAAAAATTCGTCCGATAAGCTATTTATCTTCCCCGATGGCTACGTCTACGTCATCCAAACGGACATAAGCAGAAGGTCCATCCATTTTCTTCTCAACGACCCGTAAGATACGTGTTGCTGTGAAGGTTAAGACGAAGTAGATTACACAAATGATGAAATAAGTCTGGAAGAACATGTAATTCGTTCCAGCAGCTGACTTCCCTTGGAAGAACAATTCAGATACAGAGATGATACTTAATACAGAGGTATCTTTGATATTGATCACTAATTCATTCCCTGTTGCGGGCAAGATATTACGCAGTACCTGCGGCAAAACGACTTTACGCATTGTTTGACCATGGGTCATGCCGATGGCGTGTGCCGCTTCAAACTGGCCTTGATCCACAGCGAATATTCCGCCGCGGACGATTTCAGACATATAAGCACCAGTATTGATCGAAACGATGAATAAGGCGGCGGCAGTTCGGTTCAGGTCGATCCCGAAGGCCATGGCAATTCCGTAATAGATTACGGCTGATTGTACGATCATTGGCGTACCACGGAAAATTTCGATGTAGGCATTTAATAGCCAACCGAAAACTTTTTGCAGACCGCGTTTTGCGCGGTTGTCTGATTCAGGAATGGTCCGAAAGACGCCTACTAGCAACCCTATCAGTGTACCAACAGTTGTACCAACGATTGCAAGTAACAAAGTTGTACCTGTACCGCGTAGGAACATTGAACCGTTTTGTTTCAAGATACGAACAAAAACATTTTCTTTTTTCCCTGAAGCGCTTTGTGTTTCATCTGTCGCTGGTTGATCTTTGATAGCCTGGTCCATGATTTCAACCCGATCATCTTGTGAGATGCCCGCTAGGATCTGATTGACTTGCGCCATATTTGAATCCCCTTTGCGCATTCCTACAGAAACTTGAACATCTTCTGGGTTCGTTTGGAAACCATTTGCTTTGTCGAATTCCACCATTTTTAAATCAGGGTTGACACTTTCTGCGGTCACCCCTTCTGGACGTTCACTGACGTAACCATCGATTGTTCCTGATTCCAACGCGACGCGCATTGCTGGGAAATTATCCATAGCTTCCTGTTTGTTTACATCAGGGATTTGAGGAATCACATCGTAATGGAACGTGCTAAGCTGAGCAGTGATTTTGGCACCAGCAAAATCTTTGATTGAAGTAGCTTTGGCATATTTAGTGTCTTTGCGAGTAACGATGACTAGCTGCGATTCGTAATATGGATCAGAAAAATCAACTTCTTTACGACGTTCAGCGGTTGGCGACATTCCGGCAATGATGGCGTCGATCTTGCCAGATTGCAAGGCCGGCAGCAAACCATCCCATTCGGTTTTGACTACGACCAATTTACGGTTCATTTTATCAGCGATTTTTTTCGCCATTTGAACGTCATAACCGCCGGCATAGGCTTTGTCGCCTTGGATCTGAACGGCGCCATTGCGGTCATCCTTTTGAGTCCAGTTGAAGGGAGCATATCCAGCTTCCATACCGACACGTAATTCTCCGTCAGGTGTTTTTTCATCTGCCCGAGTGATTAATGGGGCTCCTAGAAATGAAATAAATAAAGCGATGAGTGCGATAACTGAAAATTTTCTTCTATTCATAATTTCTCCCTTTCTTGAAATTACGAGATTGGGCAGGGTGTCTTTGAAAAAGCTGCAACAAAAAAAGCCGCCGATTCGTGTACAAGGCCGCTTGCAGATAATAAGAAGATGGTGTTCCCTCTCACAAAAACATAGCGCAACTTAGCATCACTGCTAAGACAGTCCGCAAGTTATTTGCTTGCGTCCCAACATACAAAATAAAGAGAATTTTGTACATTTCGGCGAAACTTCCTAGACCTATTTCAACGTGTCTCTACACTCCATAGGGTTAATAAGATTCGCGACCTCTACCTCATTGTTCTGAGGCATCTCGTATTCAGTTATTATGTTTCACAGTCTAAAGCCTAGAAATGAAAAAGTCAATGGGAATCATTTGAAACGAACAAAAAACTTGTTTGATTTTTTTAATTTGCATAGATTTATTTGTTTAAATGGACAAAAAATTTTAGTAAATAGTCCTTCTTTAAGAAATTATCAACTTTCTTCATCTTAATCATTCAGCTGAAAAAATAAAATGAAAATGATACGATTAAAGATCGCAGCAAACCTATAAAAAAATAGCTTCGGTACAATCGTTTCGATTTTTGAAACGTAAATTGTACTGAAGAATGATCGCCAATAAAACGGTTACACCCTATACTTTAGTCAGGAGGTGAGGAGAAAGTGAATTACAAGATGAGCTATCTCCTATCCAACAATTTTAATTGTTA
>Ga0153985_1000447_pt1 | contig 11045 bp, 7 predicted proteins | sample TSGA069MetaG_FD_104715 | JGI IMG/M metagenome (GOLD analysis project Ga0153985, IMG submission 104715) | Attine ant fungus gardens microbial communities from Georgia, USA - TSGA069 MetaG | ecosystem: Host-associated > Fungi > Mycelium > Unclassified | place: USA: Georgia, Alexander Wildlife...
CGTTCTTTTCCTTAACTTCAAAACTACCAAAATTTTTTAAAGTTAATTTCTGCTTTTTTGCCGTTTCTAAAATGTTAGAAAATACTACATTAACTATCTCTTCACATAAACTCTTTGAAAAGCCTAGTCTAGAGTTTAACATAGTAGCAATTTTTTCTTTAGTAATGGTCATAACAAGTGAACATAGTTATATGCTCTAACTTTAGCATATTCAGAAAAGGTTTGCAAAATTAATATTCTGTTTCGATGTCATTCCCGCAAAGGCGGGAATCCAAAAAAAATATCCTAAATACAATAAATTTTTAAAATTAAAAGCTCGCTCTATGCTGGATACCGTGGTCAAACCACGGTATGACAGAATGAAACTTACTGGGCTTTTTCTTTATTATTATATTCGTCAATTTTTTTATTTAGTTCTTCTAACTTATTAATAATAGCATCACGCATTTTTTCTTGTTTATCGCTACCGGCTTTTTTATAATCTTCCATTTTTTTATTAATATGGTCTAAAGCATGCTGTAATTTTTCACTGGTTTTATCTTTTTGATCTTTTGCATTTGCTTTAATATCTGCAACAGCTTCTGACATTTGATCATAAGTATCACTTAAAGTTTGATTAAACTTATCACTACCGGTTTGAGCTAGATCTTTTAGATTATCTTTTAACTCTTGTAGATTTTGAGCAATTGTATTTTTCTGCTCTTGTGCTGCTACTTCTTGTGTCTGAGTGGCATTTTCTTGTGCTTCATTTTGTGTTGTATTATCAGCAAAGACGTTAGGTGTTAATAGTAAAGTAGCAGTAGTTGCAAATGTTACTAAGATTTTTTTCATCATATTCTCCTAATTATTAATGTTTGTGTTTATTGTTATATGCTTCTATTTTTTCACTTAAATCATCAAGCTTCTTTACAAGATTTTGTCTGTATTCTTCTACTTTATCGTCGCCAACTTCTTGATAATTCTGCATCTCTTTTGTTAAACTATCATACTGATCTTTTATCGCTTCTAAAGATTGATCCTTGCTATCCCTAGCATATTTCTCTAAATCATCTATTTTAGCAGATAACCCATCTGCTACGTCATGGCATTTTTTATTAAATTCAGCCGCAATAATTTTAGCAGAATCTTTAAGGTTACTTTGTAATTCTTCAAGTGCTTCACTTATTGTTCTCATAAAACCTCTCTTTGAAATAGTTAATAAAAATTAAACTTAAGTGCTATGTATTTGCATCATAAATAATATAATAAAAAAAAGCAACTAGGATAAAAAATAATTTTAAAACTATATATTTTCGTGTAAGGTTGTTACTTAAAAATAATCAAGAGGATATTATGTCACTAGAAATAGGAAAAAAAGCTAATGATTTTTCTCTGCATGTAGGCAGTAATAAGATAATTAAATTATCAGACTTAAAAGGTAAATTTCTGATATTATATTTTTATCCCAAAGACGACACGCCAGGTTGTACTTTAGAAGCTCAAGATTTCAATAAGTTAAAACCAGAATTTGATAAGCATAACGCCGTAATTATCGGGATATCAAAAGATAAGCTTGATTCGCACGATAAATTTAAAGAGAAATACTGTTTAGAATTTGATTTAGCGTCCGATGCCGATTCAAATCTATGCGAACAATACGGCGTATGGATCGAAAAATCAATGTTCGGCAAAAAATATATGGGAATTGATAGGGCTACGTTTTTGCTTGATAAAGACGGAGTTGTTAAGCATATTTGGCGTTCGGTTAATGCTAAAGGACATGCTGAGGAAGTATTAGAAAAATTAAAAGGCTTACAATAAAACTAAGTTACAATAAGCAGAAGAATATTTTTATATTTATTCTTCTGCAATCTCACCGATTAAGTTTGAGCTTTTTATTTCATAAGGTTTTTCTATATTTTCATCAAACTTAACAATTTTTAAATTATTTCTAGGAGTATAGTCTGACTCCATAAATTCCGGTTCTTCATCAACTATTTTTTTAAGCACCGGTATAATTTGTTCAGGCTTAACCTTAATAAATAGATTAATAACTTTTTCAAAATCCTCACCGTTTCGATCGGAATTTTCTTTACTATTTTTCCTATTTATAAACTTATAAATATTTTCATAGTTGTTTCTACATAAAGCAAGAAAATTACCTCTTGGAGTATTATGTTCAATAAAGTATTTTATTAACTTAAAATCTTGATTTTCTATAGCCCATGTAAAAGGTTTATACTCGGTACATGTAAGTAAAGCTTCCATTTTTTTATTCTCAAAAAAAATATTTTCTAATAAGCTGATAGCCCATTCTATTTTATTTTCTTCTAACTTTTCAACTATAAAATGTGCTATCTCTGTTTGCCTTTCCGTAAGATGCTTAGCTTTCTTTTTAGTACTGATAAAATCGTTATTATTTTTTCTTTTCATAAGTAATCTTGCATTTTTCTGTTTTGTGACATTTTTATTAATAATATCATGTTTGTTATTTATAGTAAATAAAAAGTTAAAGACTATATCATTTATTAAGATTATATTAATAGATAGTAAGATTAAATTTATATCAAATACTGCTTTTATTTCAAATTATTAACAACTTAGAGTAGAATTTATATGTCGAAAACAACACTCGAAACTTCTGATGAAGAAATGACTGCATTAACCGAAATAGAAGAAACAAAAATAAACTCCAAGGCTAAAACTATAACCGATAACCTAGCACGCTTATTAGAAACGGACAGTACAGGCTGTACAGCTGCATGTCTTATTAATAATAAAATATTGATTAGTGATAATGAGTTCAAAACTTCAGAGGAAGTAGAAAGTACCAGAAGATTTCAACAAATAGAAAAAGTTCTAGAATATTTTCAAGCATATGAGGGCGATAAATCTACTGACGAACACAAGAATATTTTTAAAGAAATATGTCAAAATAAAATTAAAGGAGAAGAAAGAGGATACTTAAAACTTTTAACTGAAGAAGATATTAACATGTTAACAAACATCTTCTTAGAAAGTCCCAAAGATCAACAAGATGCAGAATTTAGCAAATGGAAGAAAACACTACCTAGAGAGAAAAGAAAATTTGCAGCCACCGCATTTGAGATATGTGCAACCATACAGCATGACCTTACAAGAGTAGAACATTTCATACAAAATAATCCTGAACATAGTTTTACCCAAGCTCTTCGCGAGTATGCTAAACCGGTACAAGTTTGTGCGGACGATACTATATCATACTCAAATTATAAAATTACGAATAATAATGAGTCCGGTATATTGCTTGTATATACTAATAATGAGTCCGTTAATTCTAAACCACAACATGCAGAGCTACAAATAATAGATTACTTAATATTTACGGGTAATTTTCCTATTCCTGATGAAAAAAAAGAAAATATTTACATAGGTATTTCGAAGCTTTGTTGTTTAGAATGTGCTACAGCTATTGAAAGCTGTAATGAATATGCACAACAGCAAAATCAACGTATAAACACTACCGTGGGCGAAGAAGATATAACTGATAATTATATCAAAAAAATAGAAACTAGAGGGGAGCATGATATAAATTTTGAACAAACACCTTCTCACTTTTTAAAACCTAAAAATGTACAGACACCACAAGGTTATTATACCGATAAGTTCAATAAGAAACACACAATCCCTTTAAATGAAAATTTAGAAACATTTTCCGGTTCTAATCCACATATGACGTTTATATACCAAAATCAGAAAATTGTGAATGGAATTTCAAAGATATATATATCAGTGAAAGAAAAAAGGAACAGCGAACCGCAACAAATAAAACACGAAGAAAAAAAATCAAAAACGAAGAAACCAGCAAAATCGATGTATGAAATTTCATCTTCAAGCGAAGAGGACACCACAGAACCTTTACAAAACCAATCTTATACAGATCAAGAATTATTAAAAGGACTATTCGAACGATATTATAATGATAAAGAAGCTATAGAAGCTTTAAAGAAATTTAGAGAAATTGTAACTGCTCGTAATGCTTCTATAACACAAAACTTACCTTCCGGAGCAAAAAGAAAATCAGAAGATAACTTATCCTCAAGCTCATATATAAGTTCGTATAAAGGAAAAGAATCTGCAAGCAGCGAACAAGCAAAAACTCCAAGTTTAATAAACCAGAAAAAGCAAAGAACTGATCAGTCCTCAAGTTTGCCCAAAGAAAATGAATCTACAAGCAAACAAGCAAAAACTCCAAGTTCATCAAAAAACAATGATCAGCCACTCAAACTTGTAATTAAAAAAACCCCTGAACTTTTAGAAGCAATAAATAGAGCGAAATCTTCTGTGATTCTCGATACTCCTACAACACAAAGTGTGGCTTCAGACAAAATTCAAATGAATAGTACTAAAGTTTTAAAAACTTGGGTTAACACAGTAGCAGTAACACCAAGCGAAGCAAAGACATTTACAAAGACGTTAAAATTAAAATCATCTGTACCAAAAAATCCAAATCGAGATAGAAGTTAAGTTTTTTAAAATTTAAGAAGCTATGAGTAAGCATAATTTTATATTTTAGTTTGTTTAAATTACTGCGTATATTTTTTTAAAACTTCAAAATCCTGTCCTTGCAAAAAGAATGTACTAGGTAAAGTAATCTTTGCTACGAAATTTTTAACTGCTTCGCTCCGTAAGTATATTGTAGCTTTAGCATTACTCTGTTCATCATTATTTATACGTGCGAATAGCAAAGTAATTATTTGCTGCAATTCTTCATCATTCTTAGGGTAAAGCTGAAAATCAAATTGCTTATCGTTTATTGCTTCTTCAAGTGACGAAAAGCTTTTAGCGGTAAGCTTAATACCGCCTTCATCCTTGATTATATCACAATTAACAATTACTAAACTTTTAACGTTAAGCAGATGTACGTAATCCTTTAAAACCTCTTCGCTAAAAATACTTAGCTCAAATATATTCTCGGGATCGGAAAGTACTAATGTTACAAACCTTCCCCTTGCCGACATACGAGCATCTTTTTTTTGTATCACGCCGGCAAGCGTAACTCTATTAACACCGTCAGGCAAATTACTATGTAAATCGGCAGCACTTAAAATATTCAAACGACTAAATATTTCTTTATATTCTGTAAGCGGGTGGTTAGTAATAAACAGCCCCATAGCTTCAAACTCGTAAAAAGCCAAAGTATTTTTATCGGCATAATCGCTTGGAACTAGTATATGCTTGTTTAAACTGGAGACTTTGATTAAGCTAAACTGATTAGATTCCTGCTCTTCATGGTAAGAAACCGAATAAGCAAGAAGTTTAGATATACTTGAGAATAGTTGTAATCTATTATCATGTAACTCATCAAAGCAGCCGGCTTTAATTAAGTTTTCAAGTAGTTTGCTATTGATAGATTTCGTCGGTAATCTTTCTATAAAATCAACAATCGACTTAAATTCTCCTCTTGCCTTTCGTTCATCAGCTACTAGCTTACCAAAATTTGGCGTAACTCCTTTAACAGCACCTAAGGCAAATATTATAGAACTTTGGATCTCTTCTTTGTCATACTGCGGCTTGACCGTGGTATCTATCGCCTTTACATTTTGGATACCAAGGTCAAGCTGCGGTATGACAGACTTCACACTAAAATATCCGTTAGAGATATTAATATTCGGAGCGATAATTCTTATATTACTGTCTTTTGCTTCTTGTAAGAATAAGTTTATTTTATCGTGGTTATTTAGCTCAAGATTTAAACATGCTACTAAAAATTCTGCCGGATAATTAGCTTTTAAATATGCCGTTTGATAAGAAATAACACCGTAAGCTGCAGCATGTGCTTTATTAAAACCGTAACCGGCAAATTTAGCAACAGTTGCAAAGATAGATTTGGCTTGAGCTTCCGAAACTTTATTGGCTACTGCTCCTTTAACAAAAATTTCTTCTTGCTGCTCCATCTCCGCTTTAATCTTTTTACCCATAGCTCTACGAAGCAAATCAGCAGCACCTAACGTATAGCCGGCAAGAATTTGTGCAATCATCTGCACCTGCTCTTGATATATTACTACTCCATAAGTTTCCTCTAGTATTGGCTTTAATAGTGTATGCAAATAATCAGGTTGCTGTAGTTTATGCTTACAAGCTATATATGTCGGGATATTTTCCATAGGTCCGGGACGATATAACGCACCGAGAGCTATCAAATCGTGTATAGAGTCAGGTTTAAGGCGTCTAAGGGCATCTTTCATCCCGACACTTTCAAACTGGAATACGCCAACTCCTTTACCTTTACATAACATTTGATAAGTTTTTTCATCATCAAACGTCATATTATCAAAATCTATTTCTACATCCTGCTCTTTTAGAAGCTTTTTACAATCAGTAATAACGGTTAAAGTCTGAAGACCTAGAAAATCGAATTTAATTAAACCGGCAAGCTCGGAATATTTCATAGAATAACCGACTACTAGCATATCGGAGTTAGCATCTTTATAGACCGGCACTATATCAACTAGATCAGTACCGGCTATCACAATCCCTGCCGCATGAGTTGATGAATGGCGATGCAGCCCTTCAAGAATTAACGAAGTATCAAGCACTAACTTGATCAACTCTATCTCACCGTCTAAATTATATAACCCGTTACCTTTAGCAGCATTGGCAAGCTCCGGCACTTCACGCATTGCTTGGTCAAGAGTGACGGGATTAATTGCACTAAACGGCACTAATTCAGTTAGATAATCAGCAAATTTATAAGGTAGCCCTAGCACCCGTGCAACATCCTTGATTACAGCTTTTGCCTGCATCTTACCGAAAGTTATAATCTGCCCTACTCTATTATTACCGTATTTAGAACGTACGTAATTAATAACTTCTTCTCGCCTTTCCTGACAAAAATCGATATCGAAGTCAGGCATGGAAATACGTTCCGGATTCAAAAACCTCTCAAATAATAAGCCGAATTTTATAGGATCAAGATCGGTAATAAGCAAGCTCCAAGCAACAACCGATCCTGCTCCTGAACCTCTACCCGGACCGACTAAAATACCTTGCTTTTTACTCCATTTTATAAAATCAGATACAATTAGAAAGTAACCGGCAAAATCCATATTACATATTATATTAAGCTCATAATCAAGGCGGGTAAAATACTCAGTTTTAAGGCTCTCCTGCTTTTCTATCGGTATATTTTCAGATTTAATTTTTGTTTCAAGTCTTGCAAGCAACCCCTCTTTTGCTTCTTTTCTAATTAAATCTGTCTCGCTAATATCTTTGGTTGCAAAATTAGGGAGCATCGGCGGATTAGTGTGTGCCGCAAAATAACAGCGTTCTATTAAATTGACCGTATTTTCAATTGCATTCGGTAGATCGGCAAAAAGCTCCATCATCTCATGCGGTGACTTGAAATAGCAATTTTCACTAACCGTTTTGCGATCAGGATATTCTTTGGTAACACCGGCAGAAATACACAATAATACATCATGTGCATCATGCATGCCTTTTTCACTAAACAACACCTTATTGGTGGCAACAAGCGGAATAGCTAGCTCGTTGGCAATTCTAATATAATCATCTTCAATAAACTGCTCTTCCGGTAGATCATGCCTCATAATCTCAAAGTAAAAGCGATCGCCGAAGATTTCCTGTAAGTTTCGTGCAAACGTAGCGGCTTGCTCTTGGTTGCGAGCAAGTAAACATTTCCCAACAATACCGTCGGTATAACAACATAATGCTATTATACCCGCTTCATATTCTTTTAAGTCTTCAAAAGTAATATGATTGCATATTTTACGGTCATTTTTGGTAAAGGTGATACTCGAGAGCTTAAGTAGATTTTTATAGCCCGTTTCATCTTTAGCTATAAGCAAAATCTGACCGAACAATCCCACTTCATATTGTATATTTAAGATAACCCCGTGTATTGGCTGTAAACCTTTTTTTATTGCATACAAAGCAAATTCTAGCGATCCAAATAAATTCTCTTTATCGGCTAAACAAATAGCAGGCATTTTATAAGAAGTGGCAAGCTCTACCATTTTTTCGGTGGTTAATGCACTTTCTAAAAAGGAATATGAGCTTTGTACTCTTAAATGTATAAATTTAGTTTGCATTTTGGGTTGGTGTTAATAGTGGATAACTCATCATTGCGAGCGACTAAAAGGAACGCAGCAATCTTATGAAGTAGTATAAAACGCCTGAGACTGCCTTCACCCTCTGCTACGCATATCCTTGTAATGACGGCTAAACGCTTGCGGGATGATAACTACCGATCGCATAATATTTAAACCCGATTTCTTTCATCTTATCAGCATCTAAAATATTTCTAAAATCAATAATCACCGGGGATTTTACTAAATCGTAAATTTCTCGCCAGTTAAACTTCGTAAATTCTGCCCATTCCGTAGTGATAACTATAATATCGGCTGACTTAAAAATTTCAATCACCGAATCTAGATAAAGTAAATTTTCACTTTTAAAATTTTTTCTAGCATTTTCAAGTCCCATAGGATCAAATGCTTTAATATTTGCCCCTTTATCTAGTAAAATTTTAATGATCTCAATTGCCGGGCTTGTTCTAACGTCATCAGTTCCTGCTTTATACGTTAAGCCTAAAACTGCAATATTTTTATCTTGTAAATTTCCGTCTAACACGGTGCTTATCCTATCTACCATAATAGTTGGGCGTTCTTTATTACTTGTAATTACGGCTTCAAGAATCTTGCAATCAATATTATAGCTTTTGATAATACTATTTAATGCCAAGATATCTTTCGGGAAACATGACCCACCAAAACCTGGTCCGGCATTTAAAAAAGTTGCACCAATTCTTTTATCCAGCCCCATACCGTTAGATAAATCTTTAATATTACCACCGATTTTCTCGCATAGATTAGCCACTTCATTGATAAAAGCAATTTTAGTTGCTAAGAAGCTATTTGAAGCATATTTAATTAACTCGGCAGTAACTGAATCCGTCACTACTAAGTTTATCCCCTTATCTGTCAGAGGCATATAAATTTTTCTTAATATCTCCTCAGATTTTTTATCATTTACGCCAATAACTACACGATCGGGATATAAAAAATCTTCTATGGCGTTACCTTCACGTAAAAATTCTGGATTAGATGCAACAGCAAATGAGAAGCCTTTTGCTCTTAAATAATCCATAATATTATTGCAACTACTTGGCGGCACGGTGGACTTGATAACTATTAAACAATCTTTATTTATATATAAAGAAATTTTATCGATTGCCTCATACACATATTGTAAATCCGCTTCCCCTGAGGGTTTTGACGGCGTTCCGACCGTTATAAATACTGCTTCGGCACTTTTAAGTTCTTCATTATAAATATTTGTGAAATTTAACCTATCTAATTCTAAAGCTTGCTTAAAATATTCATCAAGTTTAGCTTCATAAATCGGTAATATTTGTTGATTTAGTTTGACAATTTTAGTCTCATCATTGTCAAGACAAGTAACATTATGACCTAAATAACTCATCATAATACCTGAAACTAATCCCACATAACCGCTACCGATAAACGTAATATTCATAATTTTTAATGATTTTTATATTAAATTTCAAGATTATACATTATATTTAATTGAGTTCTGTGAACCTAATATTATCGGTATGTACTCAAATGATTTGGAAAATTGGACTATTTAGTCAATTCAGTTGAATTTGGTGACAGGCACGAGGGGCGACGCCTACAGGTAATAGGCGAGCCGACGAGTAACGAAGCACCAGGTTCAAATCAATTGACTATAAAACAAGGAGCGAGCACGCACAGCCTAGAGCATGCACGTCCCCCGAAGTTTTGTAGAGCCAATTCTTCAAAGCAGAAGAGTATAAAGCTTTTATTATATTTAAATCTATTTATAACCTCAAATGAATTTTTTAAAAAAAGCTCTTATCAGTATTTTTATAACTTTTATTTCATTGTTTTTGATGGCATTTTTAGTTTTTTATAGTGCAAATCATGGACATATGAATAAACCTTTAAAAAAAATGATTGAATTCTATTTAAGTAAGAACGATATTAAAGCCGTAATAGATGATTTACAATTTAAAGAAAATCACTTATCGATTAATAAAATTTCTTTGTATCTTATAGATAATGCTCACGGTGAAATTAATGATCTTGATGTTTCTTTAGACTTAAAGAACCTATTTTCTGATTCATTGCTAACCACCAATTTTAATATCGATAAGTTTTGGGTAATATCAAATAATAACGATAAAATTATAAGTACTGAAATAAGCGGTAATTCTTCTTTTAATATATTAAAAAAAGATATTGCAAGTGACATCCGATTAACCTCCATAAATAGCGACATTCTAGCAGATGAAAAAGGAGCAAATTTACCTTTTGGTACTGCTTTATGTACGTATAAAACTAGCTATTCAAAAAATAATCCTAAAACTATTGACTGTAACCTAAACTTCGGCGATAAAGCCTCTTTGTCCTTAAATAGTACAATAAGCGATAAAAATATAGACGCAATTGCCAATGCAGAAAATATTCCTCTAATAATCTATCAAACGGTAGAAAAAATTATTCCTAATAATCCGGTAATATTATATTTAAAAGAGCATATAAAACAAGGTCATATTCAAAAAGGGGAATTAAGTATTAAGTTAGATAGAAAGTTTTTTAAGGAAAATATTTTGGAAGACGATAATTTAAAAGCAAACTTACACATATCAAATTTTGAATATAAATATCATAAGGATTTACCGGCTTTAACTAAAGTTGATACTAACGTGATTATTTCAGGATCGGAAATAAAATTTATGATTAATGAAGCTTATAGCGGTAATAGCCTTATCTCAGACGGTATTATGACTTTTAAATGGAAAGGGCTTGATAACTCACAATTTGTTTTCAACGCTACGGCTAAAGGAGAAGTTAACGATTTAGTCGATTTTATTCCAACTGTGGCATATCAGAATATTAAAGCTCAAAATATCGATTTAAAAAGAATCAAAGGTAATGCAAATTCAATAATTGAAATAATAATTCCTCTTAATCCTAAAATTGAGAATAAATATAATGTTATATCAACCTTAACTAATATAA
>Ga0153985_1000451_pt1 | contig 11002 bp, 7 predicted proteins | sample TSGA069MetaG_FD_104715 | JGI IMG/M metagenome (GOLD analysis project Ga0153985, IMG submission 104715) | Attine ant fungus gardens microbial communities from Georgia, USA - TSGA069 MetaG | ecosystem: Host-associated > Fungi > Mycelium > Unclassified | place: USA: Georgia, Alexander Wildlife...
GATAAGTGACATTATAAGTTCCAGCTTTTGATGTATCTACATCATTTGACAACACAAATAGTCCTGTACTTGATGCATCTGAAGCTTGACTTAATGGGCTTTCTACACCAGAAGCATCTGTAGAGAATCCTTTAGCATAAGCATACGGATCAAAGGTATCCCCTACTGCTAATGTCACATCATTTGCCTCAATTCGAACACTTTCTTCAACTGTGCTATCATCAGTGATCGTAATATTAACCATTTTCTTAGTCACCGTATTATAGTGTGAAAGAACGACTACTTCGACAGTAATTTGTCCTGCTTGATCTGTCGAATGGTGTCCACTTACTAAAATATTTGCATCAGCCGTTGGAACAACGCTGCCATCTTCATCTTTAATCACAATGCGTTCACGAATTGCTTGAATATAATCTGATCCTATCGGCAAACTGAAATCTGCTAATTCAATGCTGTATAGACCAATATTATCCTCAATGACATGAATAATCGCAAGTTGTCTGATATTCTGTCCTCTTGAGTTTGTTACGGAATAGATAATTGGATATTCTCCAACTACATTCACATCAACAGAGCCCGTGTAGGTGATCTGCGAAGTGATATCCCCATCAACAGTATCTGTTGCGGTTACTCCTGCCATAGGATCAAATGCTGTTCCTTTCCGAATCGATTGAACAGGAATAACATTGATTGCTGGCGCTGTATCCGTTGGTACATTTGGTGGAAATGGCTCTACATCTAATGGATTAACATCGGTTGCTTGCTCCTGTGCTTCAGCCACTGGTTGTTCTGCCGGTGCTGCGGGTGTTGCTGCAGCTTCTGTATTTTGTTGAGGTGTTGTTTCTACAGACGGCGCCTCTGGTGCGGGTGTTGTTTCCGGTGCCGGTGCCACTGGTTCCGGAATTGGTGCTACTGGCATTGGAACTTCGGCAGCTGGAGCCGTTGGAGCTGCGGGTTCCTCTGTCGCTGGCGCCGATGCTTCTTGTGGTGCCATATCAGTTTCAGATGCAACCCCCGTTTGTGTTGCCATGAACGCTGGTAATAACACCGATGCTATGGTTAGACTTGCTAAATATTTCTTTTTCATTTTTTTCTCCTTTTTTATTTATATTTATCTAACCCCTAGTTAATGGGGATAAGATCCTTACTAGGCATGCTTTGAAAGCATGTGGATATACTAACTAAACCCTACTAGCCATTTGATACAACACGATTGAAGAAGCTTTCAGATTTTAGATAATCGAGTAATTGTTGATTAATTAGATAGCCTTTTCCCCACAACGTGTGAATAGCTGTATTATCTAAATGAACTTGTTCGAATTTGCTTTTAATTCGTGTTACTGTACTAGAAAGAGAGGCCAAATGTGATTTAGTTGCTTCTTCTTCCCATATTCTGTGACAAATTACTTCTCGAGTGATTACATGATCTCCTGCCTCAGTCAAAATAGATAAAATTTTTAATTCAGTTGGCGACAATCGATGGAGAACTGCTGAAATTTGCTGCTTTCTTTCACTTGTACCACCTGTCATTTGAAGATAATTGGAGTTAACTAGTGAAACTTTTCCTGATAACGGAACAACATTATCATTTAGAGAGTATTCATCCATCAACTCCGTTTTTTTCCTTACGGTATAGAGACTTTCCCGAAGCTCATCAATAGAATCAGTAATAGAAATAATTGCATCAAACTTTTCAGCCTCTAAGTATTTTTGATCCCTTTTAGTCATTTTTGTTTCTACTTTACGAATAATATTAAGAGAATGGCCTCTCAATAAAGGAATCAGTGAATTGACCTCTGATTCACAAATACTTTCGCTTAAAATGACATATTGAAAAAACTTAAAAAAATCGCTTATTTCTTGTGACTGGTTGCAGTAGTCAAAAATACTGACTGAACAATACACTTCATAGTTTAATGTTTGTAATTTTTGTTGTATCTCTTGCTCTGCTAAAATATTTCTTGTTAAAATCAAGACTTGATTCATGATACCCATTCCTCTCTCGCTTTTCTTAAAGCATGACACACCTTAAAAATGGCATATCTATTTATTCCACACGTATTTATTTTCCAATTGGATGGAACAATCCAATTTTTTTGATTTATTCATCACTAAAACTGATCCTTCGCCACTAAAGCTGAGACTCCCTCTTCTAAAGTAGAATATTTAAGTTTGCTTATCTGCCACTATTGTTCCTTTGGCTAATTGCTCCACTTTATACTCCAAATCTGCATATATTCCCAGAACACTTTCCTTAGATTCAGAGACTTCCATCAAGATTTTCCGAGCACGATTACCAATATTCTCAACTTCTAGTTCTGCCGCATCCATCAAATGCTTCGCTTCTGTTTGTGCTTCTTCAATCGTCCGATTTGCTTGCTTTTTAGCAGTAAATAAAACCTCACCAATTTCTAGTTGTGATTGAATGACTTCTTGCTTTAATTCCTCATTCTTTTTTCTTAACTCATCAATTTGAAGTTTGGCTTGAATCAGCGCTTCAGGATCATAGGCAACTTCATCTGATTTTTTAACCAATAGTTCTTCTAACTGTTGAAGCTGTTGATTCTTTTGTTTAAGGACTTCTTCCGTGGTTTGTAATCGGCGAGTGATCTCCTCTTTTTCTATTTGAATTTTTTGACAAGTTTCTGTTAATTCTTCAATTTTTTTCGTCATCTCTTCCACAGCTTCAGTATGATCATTTGGATATTCAGTTAAATTTGTTGCCTTTTCTATAGCCTCTTGTAATTCGCTAATTTGAGCTTCCTTTTCTAATAACTCTGCTTCTAACTCTGTGTTTTTATCCACTAGTTCCTGTGAATCAAAATTATTAGTCAATTGTTCTTCTAATTTAATGATCTCTTCTTGTGCCTGAAACAATGCTTCATTTAAGGCTTTTTTCTCTTCCTTGAATTCTTGTTCTAGCGTTTCCAGTTCTTCACACACTTGTTCCTGCTCTTTCTTTACTTCTTCCATAGCCGCCGCTCGCTCCTCTAACTGTTTGTTTTCAATAACTTGTTGCCGCATGTGCTTGCGCAATTCGGTTCGTTCATCATTCAATTGGTTCACTTGTTGAATTGCACTGGTATATTGTTGAACAACTTCAAAATGTTGTTTTTTTGCTCTTTTTAGCTGGTCTTCGACTTCTAAACGTTTTTTTTCTCGCCTTTTACATTCTTCTTCTAATTTCTTATATGCTTGTTTGGGTTCTGTTTTCTCTAGATGTAATTGTGTTAATTGCTCTTTTAAATCTTGAATTTCTGCTTGTTGCCCATCAATTGTTTGTTGATATTGCTCATTATCATCTTCTAATTGTTGAATAATTTGCTTTTTTTGTTCATGACGTTCTTCCATCTGTTCCAATGTTTGATTCTGTTCCTGATAATTGGAAAGTTGTTCTGCCAATTTTTCTAGTTCCTGTTCCTGCTTTTCTTTTTCTTCTTCATATTCCGTCAATTGAACTTGCTGTGCCTGAAGCTGCTTGTTGTGATTCTCTTTTAATTCTTCCAATTCTCGTGATAATCGGCGGTTATCCGTTTGATAGTCTTCCTGCCGTTGAAGCGCTCCTTGTAATTGTTCTTTTAAGTAATGAATCTCTTTTGTTTGATCTTCAAGCGCTATTTCCTCTTGTTCAATTTCATCATTAGTAAACTCATTGATCTCCTCGATCAGATTTTTATTGAAAAACCAGCTATTCCTTTTCGCCATTAGCCTTTTCCTTTCCGCAGTTCTGATTGAAATACAAACTGACCCGAGTCGTTTCGGATATATGTTCCTTTATACACATCATTACCTTCATGAGTGTTGATGCTGACGTGAACCTCCACGATTTCTTTTGCTCCTTCGACCTCTCGCATAAATGCAGTAATATTCTTACCAAGAACCACTAAATCGGCAGTCGTCGCTTCTACAGTCCCCGTTAAATTCATGGTTAGAGAATCAGCTTCACTACTGGAGGAAATAACTAATTGAGCATCATCAATATAAGACTGTAACTGCTTTGAGAGTACTTTCTCAGTTTGCTCTTTTCGTTCAATCGTTTGATGATTGAGTTCCAAATTATTTTTGAGCTCTAATCCCGATGATGGATAGTCTTCCAATTTTGACTTCGTACTTATTTTTTTCTTTTTTAATATCCGAATATCACCTTGAAGTACTTGGGTATTGATTTTCAATTCTTGAACATAGGTTTCTAATTGAAACATCTGGAAGAGTGAAAAAGTTAGGACAATGAGGATACCTATCATTCCAGCAAACAGATATACCATACTTTTTCGTAATTCTTTTTGTTTAAATTGCACCAGCTTCGTTTTAAAAAGTCGCGAAGTTTGTTTTGTTGGTACTTGATTTAATCGATAGTGAACTACTCCGCGGAATATTAAACTGAGGAAAATTATGCCTATAATCATCAAACAGCCAATAATAAACACCATCACTTCTTTTCCTCCTAGGTCATCAAACATGTGATACATTCAATAGAGTATATTTTAGAGGTACCTGTTCAGTTAACACCCCAGCGTGTTTTGAACCTCCTTCTTTTAACAGCCATATTTGACTCAAAATAATCGCTTTTTGTTCAAAAGAAAAACTAGGCTGTTTTAACGTACTATGTAGGTGTGGAGAACAAAAAAGGCTCTATCTATTCCCTCCTTTGTTCTCATAAAATTGAATTACGAATCTTTGTGTTGTAGGAGAGAAACCTTAGAATAGTCATACCGCTCTTTTTCATCTTCTATCACATTACCGTCTGCTAGATGATCTACTCGCGATTTCAACTCATCATAAATACCTAAAATTGCTTGTCGGGATTCGTCCACCTCAAAAGAGATTTCTTTCGCTCGATCTTGAATTATCTGGATCTCTTCCTCAGATTGTTCAAGAATACGTTTGGCATCTAGTTTAGCTTTTTCTATCATTCGATTCGCTTGTTTTCTCGCTGAGATCAATACCTCTCCAATTTCTTGTTGCGAATGACTTGCCTCTAGCTTCAATTGTTCATTCTCTTTTTGGATTGCCACCAATTGTCGTTGAAGCTCTGATACCACTTCTCCTTCAATAGACTGATCTCGCTGCTCTTCAAGTAAATGTTGAATAACCGTTTCTTTTTCTTGGATGGCTTGGTCTTTTTCTTGGATTAACTGATTTATTTGAATTAATTCCTTCTCTTTGTCATGAAGAGAAATAGTTTCTTTTTCTAATTGTTTTTCTAATTGCTGAATCATATCACGATGTTCAGACTCTTCTCCTTTTTGTTTCACTACCAGCTCATGGTATTGTTGTTGAGCATCTTGTAACTCCCCTTCTAATGTACGAAACTGCTCTAAAGAGGTTTTCAAGGATAAATTTTCTTCTCGAAGTTGATCCATTTCAGTTTTAATACGTTCAAATTCTTCAGTATTCTTTAATCGTTTAATCTCCTCACGATTTCGACGTGCTTCCGCTTCTAAATCTTGAATTTGACGCCGATTTTGAGTCTTTTCTTCGCCATTTCGCAAGATGTTTTGTTTAAAGTTTTCATTTTCTTTGACCAAACGTTGCTTTTCTAATGCAGTCTCCTTTCTATATTCCATAAACGATTGTTCTTTTTCAAAAATCAATCGTTTTAATTCAGCAATTTCCTCAGCTTCTTTACTAGGCTGCCTTTCTGGTAGTTGAGTGACTTTTCCCTCTTCTTCATTTCCGATTACCTCTTCTGGAACGGAATTAATTTCATCGATAATATTTTTGTTGAAAAACCATCCGCCATTTTTCTTTTGTTGTGCACTCATGCAGTTTCCTCGCTTTCTTTATTCTTCTTCCTGAACCAATGAAAATGATTCTTTTTCGTTTTCTCGTGAAAAAGTACAGCTATAGGTCTTTTTCTTTTCTTTGTCACTCATTAAATTCATTTGGAAGGTAATTTGCGTCAGTTTAGAGATACTCTCAGCTTCTTTAGCAAACGCTCTAATGTTGTCTTTGATTTGTTTGCGGTTATCCTCACTACCAGAATCTCCAGCCAATGCAATATTTAACGTTTGGGTCGGTACGTCTAACACGATTAACGTTGTCGACAAACCGAAATAGGGACTCACTTTAGTGGAAATATCACTTTCAATCTGGTATTGTTTCTCACGGTTTCCCTCTGAAAATAGTTCTTCCCATGAATATTCTTTCAAGCCTATTCCACCTTTGGGGTACGCTTTAATCGGCATTTTTATAATCAGTTGTTTCTGTTCTTTCTTAACTAGGTACAACTCATCTTTAAGCTGATTATTCCGTTTGGTAACAATACTCAGCTGATCCTCCATTCTAAATAGACTGTAAGTAGTCAATAATAGGCCAACTGTTATAAAAAAGACGACTAATAGCAATGCCGAAACATGTTTACCTTGTTCCGCTTGTTTAACATAGTCCAACTTTCTTTGGAACGATGGCGAGTTATTTGACGGCAACTGAAGCCTTTCTAATTGTACTTTGATAAGCATCCGTCGGAACCAAATGACCCATATCAAAATAAGCAGTCCCACGATTATCCAATTAATGATTAACACCTCTTGACCTCATTTCCGTTATTTTATTCCCTGTTTTTTAGCAAGGTAGGCAAATGGAATTGGACTGTGCCCTCGATTTCTTTCCTGTACACAAATCCAAAGGTCCGACTGTCCTTCGACACATCAATGTGATCACCGGTCGTAAAGTACAATCCCTTAGGAATCTTCGCTAAATCCTTAAATTCCTCGGCCACAGCTGGGGAGAGTTGAAACGTATACGTCGTCTCAAAATCCCCATGTTCGCCAATATTCAAGACCATTCGATCATTACGGATAAACATCGTATCTCCCGGCATGCCGATCACACGCTTCACGAATTTCCCATCTTCGCCTTTGACCGAAAAGGCGATCACATCATAGCGGTGAATTGAATCGCGTTTCTTCACCAAGACCATGTCTTTTTCCGTCAATGTCGGACTCATAGAAGTACCTGAGATCGGATGAAAGCTGTATTCTCTTCGTACTAGCTGTCCTGAGAGGAATAACATAACTAATAGTAAAAGAGTCAATATGGTGAGAATAAGACTTTTCGCGATCGAACGTTGCGGCGGGCTTTCTCCTTTTTTAGTTTGACGTGAACGAACAGTTGCCATAAGCTACGGTGCTCCTTTTTCGTGTTAAAAAATTAATTTTTCTTGGACAAAATTGTCTTATTCTCAAGCTGTATATCATTCAACCCATGCACAAAGAATTTAACGAACGCTAATTTGAAACACATTTTTTCAAAAACACGAAAAATGCTTTTTGTCTTTGTACATGCGATTTCACTAATCGCACTAAGTATGTGAAGTGAAACTCGCAAAGTAGAACTGAAAATCTTTTATTTTGCTTTAATATATGAAACTTGGTCAGAAGTCGCTAAATCGTTATCGATCACCCGATACGAAATCACGGTGCCGCCATAGACGTTCCCTTCTGAAATCAAAATTCCTTCTGGTCGAACAACTTCTACGAAAGCCACATGTCCATAACGTGCATCTGAACCTGCCACTCCCGGTTTAAAGGAAATCAACCAGCCGGCTTTTGGCTTCTGACTCACTTCATAACCGAGCGCCTTGCCTTTCGTCGCCCATTCGCCGCCGTTACCCATGTAATCATCGACTGATTTTCCTAATTGTTTCACGCGATTGAAGGCATACCAGGTACATTGTCCAACTGGGTACGATCCCGAACTGTTATAATTTACGCCGTTGTAATCAGGATATTTCATCCGACTGCGGTATTCTTCTGGAATTTCATCTTTTCCTTTGATAAAGACACCTGAACCAGAACTACCTTGTTCAACCTTTGCTTGGTCATACTGAGTTAAGTGGTATAAAGCAATAATCGAGTTCAACTTTTGCCCATATGTTGTATCCGTCGCATAGGTGCCAGTCAACGCATTGGTTGTGCGTAAATAGTTTTTCGCTTCAGAACGCCACGTTTGCTTATAATAGCTGTCATTTCCTGAGATTCCGCCACGTAATAATTCCACGTAATCCCCTAGTGAAGCGGCGTAATTCGGATACTTACGAAATGCGGAATTGATGGAATAAAGCTCACCATTTCCACGGTCCTCTTGGGTTGCCATAGAAATCGATTGCCCTTGATAGGTTCCCTTGATCCCAAACAAATTATAATTTGGTGCTAGGGATAACGTACTCGTACCAGACCCGCTTTCCAACAAGGCTTGCGCAATCATCACCGAAGCGAAGACATCGTATTCTTGTCCGAGCTTCCGTGCATCTTCCCCGACTTTCTCAATGAAGCTTTTCGCGCCTTCATTTTCGGTAAAGTTCATCGCTGCTGGGTACTCTGCCAACGTTTGTTCGCCGTATTTCGTCAAGTTTGCTTCTGGTAATTCTTGAACCAACAAATCGTCTTCCAAATCAATGGATTGGACAACAACCTGCCGTTGGGTTTCTTTTTCAAGTTCTTCTTCGGATACAGAGGTTTCCGTTGTTTCTTCTGTATCCGAAGAGCTATCTGTTTCTCTCTCAATCTTCACATCATCGACAGTCAGATAATAATCGTCCCCAATGTATACACCTAACAAAACATTCTTCTCTTTTTTCTTTTGATACAACAGACTGCCTACTGTAAGTTCTTCCGGCAGTTTCTCTGGTGTTCCAGTGATGTCTAATTCAAATAATTGCTGGTAAAGCTCGGTCGCTAATTGTGTTGTATCATAAGTTTCTTCCTGTTCAGTTCCAAGCTGTTTGATCCCTTCATAGATCAATGCCGCATGAGTTTTATTCTCAAAACTGCTTAGTAACGGTAGCTCAAATCCTTTTAAATCTGATTGTGCGACTTCGGTTGTTTTCAATTCGCTCGGCAAGTTCAAGGTGCTGGTTTCCGAAAATGCCTCAGGTGCACTCGGTGCGACAAATGATTCAGTCTGCACACTCGAATACGCAGGTGTTACCGGTGCCGCCGCTGCGGGCGAACTTGGCACGACTGGTGTTGCCGGTTGTGCTGGAGCTGAAGTCACTGGTTGACGTTGACTTGTAGACGACGCTGCCGGCGCAGAACTGCTTGGCGTAGTCGCGCTTGGTTTGGTGTTGCTTGGTTTTGTATTACCTGGTTTGGTCGAACTACTAGTCGATGAATTACTTGGCCTTGTACCGCTTGGTTTTGTCGTACTTGAAGTCGTCGAACTGCTTGAAGGCTTCGTCGAACTTGAGGTACTAGCACTAGACGACGGTGTTGAACTCGGACTCGTTGAAGATTCTTCTGTACTGCTTTCAGAAGGTACTGGCTTCGAGGAGATCGGCGCTTCGGGTTCGGTCGTTTCAGTAGGTTCCGGTGTTTCTACCACAGGAACTTCTGGCTGTACTTCTACGGGAACTTCTTCAACAGTATCTTGCACAACTCCTTCTTCCACAGGCGATTCACTGCTCTCAGGAACCGAAACGGTGCTTTCTCCCGTTCCTGTTTCTACTATTAAAGAAGACTCTTTGGTCAATTCTCCTGCTTTTAATACTCCACTGCGTATACTGACGAGGCCTCCGATAAAAACGAGAACCCCACAGATACCCACAACTATTTTTTTCATGAATAGAATCCTCTCCTAAATCAAACTAAAGAATAATATCGGCAATAAAAACAATAAGAATAACGGTACCACCGTCTGCATCGGATCAGAAATGATCTTCGCAGCTAACGTCATACTTACTCGCTCACGCTCAGATACTGGATCTTTTTTTATCAGAGTGCCATCGATCTCTCCTTCATTTCGCTTAAGCTTCATTTGTTGGAAAATATCCTCCTCAGCACCATGTAAAGGTTGCACACTCTTGAGGTCTCCTTGAACAAGACGCCGATAGATCGTTCCGATATCCCCTTCACATCGTAAAAGGGTCAACTTCGCGATCCCATTTTTCGGCTCCTTTTCCACATAGGTCACCTCGGTCTCTTCAATGATCTTGTTCAAAGAAACCTCATAGACATAGACTTTTTTAAAATCCGTCGTATAAATCAGCTGCCCCTTTTTCAAGTCTTGGATACGATGCAGTAACACATCCTTATCGAAGATATTATGGGCCAAGACGACATAGTTTCCTCGACCCAATTGTTGATCGGAGCGATACGTCGCCGCTCCGGTCAACAGGTTTTCATTCGCCATCCCGGCGAGGATCGGCAGATCGATCGAGACATCGGGTATCACGATCTTGCCGATCCCCCAATTATTGGTAGTGGTCTGAACCACCGATTTGGCCTTGGCATAGTCAGAGATTTTAACACTGGCAATTTGTTTTTCTTCATAGTTCGCTTTATTGACCTTATCAATGTTGTAGGCGCTCAATTCTTCCTGCGGACCAATATTCACGGCCGCAGATGCGGGTTCTTCTTCCATATGCAGATAGCCATAGATCGCCGTAATTAGAACAGCCGTCATCGTCACAAATAGGATGATGAAGATCGTTTTTGTAACTAAGAACAGGCGTTTTAAATTCTTTCGTGCTTTGGCTGCCACGAGTGGGTCGGCTGAACGGAATCGTTTGATGAATCGGCGATACAAGCCCATCAGTAAAGCAAAGATCGCTACATTCAAGCCCAGTGTCGCTAAGACAATATTTTGATAACTCCACGTATTACGTTTCTTGACTTTCTTCTTAACCGCCGTTTTGTAATCGATCCGATGCCCGGTGACTAAAAGTCGAAAGGTGTTGATCCCCGGAGGCGTACAGGTCAGCAGCGTGGCTTTGTCCTTGCCTTTATGGATCTTGACCTTATCGACATCACTTGGCAGGATTTCTTCAAAGGAATCAATCTCATAGGCCAAGCGTTTTCCTAAAATATTGATAAAAAACAAATCGCCTTCTTTTAAATTTCGAATATCGGTAAAAAGCACCTGGTTCTTGACCCCGCTGTGTCCCGTAATGACCGCATGGGTATTCTTCCCACCGATGGGAATCGAGGTCGGCTCAAAATGCCCCAAGCCTTTTTCCAATGTTTTGAATGACGTGCCGTGAAAAAAAGGCATTTGTTTGATA
>Ga0153985_1000452_pt1 | contig 10997 bp, 8 predicted proteins | sample TSGA069MetaG_FD_104715 | JGI IMG/M metagenome (GOLD analysis project Ga0153985, IMG submission 104715) | Attine ant fungus gardens microbial communities from Georgia, USA - TSGA069 MetaG | ecosystem: Host-associated > Fungi > Mycelium > Unclassified | place: USA: Georgia, Alexander Wildlife...
AACTTGAAGCCTATATCTAACACTTGATATCTTCATGCTTCTTGTTAAAGGATCCAGTTAAGGTTTTCAGTGAAGTTATATTGGAGGAGAGATGTCAACGAGACTTTGAGTAGCACCCTTGAGGTTGTCCTAAGACAAGTAAGAGTACCAATTCCTCAGAGTAAGATTTTACATATCACAAAAGGCCACTTACTGATTTGTGATTTGATATTAGAATATTCAAAAAGGCTTAGAAAGTGAGTTTTAGACAGTGACAAGAGATGTTGTTAAGTCTGAGGTCTAATCCTCAGACTATAAGTCCTTATATACAGGATTGTGATGGTCTGTGCACTAGGACAGATCATCACATGCTACTACCTATTGTTCTACATATAGTAGTGCCTTTGTGCTAGAAATAGTGATAACTTAACCATATGGAGGCTATCCTTTGTTCTAAGAAAAGGACAGATAACTATCTATGGGTAATTAATGAAGTTCATGTACAAACATTGAGGCCTTCATATCTCCATGAATATTAATTGCCTTGAGGTCATTCTAGGCTCATTCTGAGCATTATGAAAAAGGCTTCTGCTGAGCCTAGAACTAAAGCATTAATCATGGTGGTTTCCGAGATATCAGCAATTTAATAAATGGTAACATGGTGGTTACCAGTTGATCTGCTTAATATCTTGGCCAATATTGATTGCCTTGAGACATGACTGGCATCGATCAAAAGGTCTTTTTGAGGGCTTTCTGTAGCCTTTAAGACTGTGAGAATTGTCAAAGAATTGATGGAGATATGGCCAAATGAAGTTTGTGACATTACAGAGGAAATTGTCATGACTTGGCAAAACGGCTGTGGGGGTAGCCTTTGGGCTACCTGCAGAATGCTGATATTTCTTCCTTTTCTCATTTCTTTTCCCTAGTTTGATTATATCCCTCTGTTCCTCTCATTTATTACTATTTTTGCTTTTTTTTATCATTTAATTATTTAATTAATTAGCAAAAATACTCTTACTTATTACATAAGCTAGAGTAGACAAAATGTGACACAACACAAAAAAAATATATCCTTTTTACCTTCAACCACAAAACCCTAAGGCTACTTTCCCCTCTGAACTCATTATCCTTCCCACACAGCTAAGTCAATATTTATTTTCTTTTTCTATTTTCTTTTCTTTTATTTCTCTTATTAATGGACATGTGAGATAAAAGTGACTCATAAGGAAGTGCAGAACTTTAGTACAGGGTTAGAGTTAGCCACTTGTATAAGTAGTGTAGAAAATCCAACGAGAACTCTATTGAGTTCTCTTTGTCAAACGTTGAACAAAGAGACAGTTGGCTTAATTCTGGTCATTGGAGTTTGGTTACTGACACTAGAACTCGATTCCACTACTAGAGCACTGTCCGCCTTAGACCCTGCTCATCTTTACTCTCATCTATATTGACCCTCAGCTGCTAATTGTTACGATCAGTAGCTACCTCCATACATAGCTGGGCCCTTGGCTTAAGGGGATTTGTCAATCAGTTAGGAATTGATGGTAGAAGAGTAGTACCATACTCAGGTATCATTTCTAAGACCTGACCTTACAAACAAGTGGTGTCTACATAGTTACTTGTACATTCTTTCTCAGTATAAACCTTGTGCTGCAACTCTATTGTGAGTTGGTACATGCAAAGGAGTGACAGTTATCACTAGTGAGCTGTCTAGATTAGGGATCCCATCCGTTGGGTGATAGCCAAAGTACTATTAAGGCAGTAGTAAGTAAGGCAGTAGGTGTCTGGTTGGATGAAGATCTTGTGCCCCAACAGACGTAGAACTAAGTAAGATCACCATTAACTCTGTACCCCATCCAGAAGACATAGCACAATGTCTCTAGATCAATACAACTCATTGATGAGCAGTTTGCTCAAAGAAAGATGCTCCCTCACCAAACTGAAAAAAATTAGAAGGGAGAAGAGGGAAGTTGTGTTGGTAGTGCAAAGGGTTTGGGTACCTGGCCTGAAACTACAGGAACAAAAAAGAGAGAAGAGGAGAGGACAGTTATTCCCCAAAATAAGTTTGAGGTGTTGAAAAGTAGGGTAATGCAATGTAGAGTAGAAGGAAGGACAATAAGGAGAATAGGAGTGGTAGAAGTTGAGTGCTTTAAGTATGGGGAAAAAGGGCACAAATGTAGAGAATGTTCTTTGTAGGTAAAGAAGGAGAAGGTGACGCATGTGGCAAGGCCACAAAAGACATAGCAAGCAAAGGAGCCAGTGTGCCCTGAAAAGGAAAAGGTACAGGAGAAGGAAAGGAGGCCGAGGAGGGTGGAGAAGCAGAAAGTAGCATGTGTGGCCAAGCCACAAGAAGCGCAGCTAGGAGAATAAAGGAAGAGCTCAGTGGCAGAGTTAAGGAGGAAAGCAGAAGAGTATTATGGTAAAGGAGTACCAAAAGAGGCGTTTCTATTCGAGTTGGGGTGGAGTACTAAGAAGATGATGGTAACATATGTATAGTACGAACAGTGTGGAAAGAAGGGGTGTTATGTGGACAAGAATAGGGGACAGGAGATGATCAAGGACAGACAAAGATGGTGTGAATATTAAGGAAAGGGAGAGGAGAAGACGGCACAGCCCAGAGAGGCAAAGGCACAGCAGAGTAGCATACAACTAGGAGAGTTGGAAAGCATAGCCAAAGAAGGAAGTAGTCAAAGAGAGGTCAGGAGAACCTTTGGAATGCTAAGAGAGGTGTGGCTAAACATAAGAGTAGAGAAGATAGATACACATGAAAGCATAATAATAAAGGCACTCTTGGACAGTGGCACAATGGGGATGTTCATGGATAATAGGACGGCAGCAAGACATGGGTTCAAGTTGCAAAAACTAGAAAGACTGATATCTATTAGAAATGTAGACAAAACAAACAACAGCGGAGGGGCCATTACACACCAAGTAGAGTGCAATATTTATTATAAAAGCCATGTTAAGAGAATGAGAATAGATGTATGCAACTTAGGGAAGACAGAAATCATTTTGGGGATGTCATGGCTGGCAGTGCACAATTCAGAGATAAACTGGGAGACTAGAGAAGTCAAGATGATGAGATGTCTACCCTTGTGTAGTGAAAGGAGTCCAAAGAAAGAGAAAGTCAAAAGGATAGTAATCCTAGAAGAAGAGAAAATTGTCAGATGGGCAATAGACAATAAAGAAGATTGGGGAAAAGAAGAAGAGATAGAGGAGGACCATAGGAAAATCAAGGAAATGGTCCCAAAGAAATTTTTAAAGTGGAAGAAAGTGTTTGGAAAGGTAGAGTTGGAGAGAATGCCGACAAGGAAAACTTGGGATCACACTATGGATCTCAAGGAGATGTTTAAACTGCAAAAGGGAAGAATTGTCAGAATAGCTAACTCCTAAGCTGGAATAAAGCCAACTGCTCCTTTATCAGCATTTGACAAGGAGAACTTAATAGAGTCCTTGTTAGATTTGCTATACTATATATACAATTACTATTGTGGCTATGCACCTTGTCTCCCATGGCCCTCATGTCTATCAGGTGATTCCTTTGTCATATCCTGTGACTGTGACTTGTGACTTCATTGTGACATGACCATTCTGTGACTCTGTGACTAGTCATGTGATAATTCCCACACTCCATCTTAGTAATAAAAGAAAAGAAAAGAAAAAAGAAAAGAAATATAAATAATGACTTAGCCGTTTTGTTATGACAATATCAGACCCTCAAAATCACCTCAAACATTACTAGTGTTTTTCATAGGCAAAAAGGATGGTAATAAGAGGATGGTGATGGACTACTATAACCTGAATGACTAGACGATAAAGAACAACTACCCACTTCTGCTAATCACTGAGTTGATCAACAACATAGGAAGTAAGAAAGTGTTCACCAAAATGGATCTGAGATGGGGGTTCAATAACATAAGAATAAAGGAAGGAGATGAGTGGAAGGGAGCATTTACAATGCATATAGGCTCCTTTGAGCCAACTGTAATGTTCTTTGGGATGACAAACTTGCCTACTACATTCCAGGTGATAATGAATGAAATCCTAAGGGATCTAATAAACGAAGGAAAGGTCGTAGCATTTGTAGATGGTGTGTTGGTGGGGATAGAAACAGAAGAGGAACATGATGAAATTGTGAAAGAAATATTGAGAAGATTAAAAGAGAACAACTTATGCATCAAGCTGGAAAAATGTGTGTAAAAGGCAAGAAAGATAGGGTTCCTAGGGGTCATCATAGGACCTGATGGGATAGAAATGGAAGTGGAAAAAGTAGATAGAGTGCTTAGTTGGCTACAACTGAAAAATGTCAAAGATGTTAGAAAATTCTTAGGTCTCGCAAACTATTACAGGAGGTTCATTAAGGATTTCACTTGAGTGGCTAGGCCAATGAACATGCTCACACAAAAAGATGAGAAGTGGCAGTGAAAGGAAGCACAGCAGAAAGCATTCAATGAGCTGAAAAGGATCTTCACTAACAAACCAGTATTAGCAGCTCTAGATTTAGACAAGGAGTTTAGGGTAGAAGCTGATGCTTCAAATTATGCTACTAGAGGAGTACTCTCAATGAAGTACTCAGATGAAAAATAGAGACCAGTCACTTTTATTTCTAAATTCCTAAGTGATACAAAAAGAAATTACAAGATATATGACAAAGAAATATTAACAGTCGTTAGATGCTTAGAAGTATGGAGACATTTCCTGGAAGGAGCAGCAATTAAATTTGAGATTTGAACAGATTACAAAAATCTCAAATACTTCATGAAAGCGCAGAAGTTAAACCGAAGGCAAGCATGATGGGCCTTGTACCTATCCAGATTCAACTTTATGCTAAAGCATGTTCCTGGAAGTAAGATGGAAAAGACAGACAGTCTGAGCAGGAGACCAGACTAGGAGGTTGGAGTAGAAAAGGACAATGAGGATGAGACATTGGTAAAACCAGAGTGGCTAGATGTTAAGACTCTAGACCTCACAGTTGAATATGCATTTCAACTTGAAGCCTATATCTAACACTTGATATCTTTACGCTCCTTGTTAGAGGATCCAGTTAAGGTTTTCAGTGAAGTTATATCGGAGGAGAGATGTTAACGAGACTTTGAGTAGCACCCTTGAGATTGTCCTAAGACAAGTAAGGGTACCGATTCCTCAGAGTAAGATTTTACAGAGGGAATACAGAAAGAGAGAACTTGCCGTTCTCTTCTCTTTCTGGTCTGTATTTATCCTAACTAGGTATTGTGACTACGTTACAATGTGGTAACACTACTTGTAACTAAGAGTGACTAGTTAAGTGACAGTCCAGTGACAAAAGTACTAAGGGTGACAAGTCGAGTCAGTGTCCTAATAATGGGTTAGTCCAATGTTGTCCCATTTGGCACAGGTCCAAAAATAGAAAGAAAGATAGTCCAAGATTTCTCCGAAGAGTCCTGTCCGTTCTGTGAGTCCATTGTCTCTTAGAGTCCTCAGACATTATCCGATGCATTACTGCATGATAATGTCCTCATCTAGCATCGCCAACATTTCGTCTACTAACCACTCATTATCAGACCATGGCTGATAATAGTTATAGTCCCACTCGACGTTCATAATACTAGAGGCAAGAAAAACAGAGGTAGTAGAAATAATAGTAGATAAGGTAGATCTACTAGAAGAAGTAAGGAAGGTAAAGGTGAAAAACGATGAGGTGATGAAAGCTGTGGAAAAAATGAAACGAGCAAGGGTAAAGATGTTAAGAGATGAGGAGTAGAGAGAGGTTAATGGCATAATGTACAAAGAAGAAAAAGTGTATGTGCTGAAAGATAATAAACTTAGGGCAGAAATTATCAGGCTGCATCACAATATGCCAGTAGGAGGTTATGGGGGGCAGTGGAAGACAGTTGAATTGGTCACTCGTAATTTTTGGTGGCCAGGAGTAACCAAGGAAGTGAAGTGGTATATGAAAGATTGTGATGTCTGCCAGTGGAATAAAAATCACACAGAACAACCAGCTGGCAAATTAATGCCTAACTCAATCCCAGAGAAACCTTGGACGCATGTATATATCAGTGGATTTTATCACTAAACTGCCTTTAGCTCAAGGATATGATTCGATCTTAGTAGTAGTTGATAGGTTGACAAAAATGGTATACTTTATACCTACTACAGAGAAAACATTGGCAGAAGGACTAGCATAGTTATTTAGAGATAATATATAGAAACTACATGGTCTACCTAAAAGTATCATATTAGACAGAGGACCACAATTTGCAGCAAGATTAATAAAAGAATTGAACAAAATGTTGGGGATCCAGAGTAAATTGTTGACAGTATTCCACCCTCAGACAGATGGACAGACAGAAAGGGTAAACCAGAAACTAGAGCAATACTTGAGAATGTTTATCGATCATAGGCAAGAGCAATGACCAGAATGGTTAGGAACGGCAGAGTTTGCATATAACAATAAAGCATACTCAAGTACTCAGACGTCGCCTTTTAAGGCCAATTACAAGCAAGATTCTAGGATAGGATTCGAAGGGAGAAAGAAAGAAAAATATGTGGGGGCAGAAAAATTTGTGAAAAAAATGAAAGAAATACAGAAAGAAGCAAAAGCAGCACTAAGGAAGACACAAGAAGATATGAAAAAGTATGCAGATAGAAAAAGAGCAGAAGTTGAGGAGTATAAAGTAGGGGATTTAGTAATGCTTAGCACTAAAGACCTGAAATATCAAATGGTTGGAAAGAGAACAGAGAAGTTGACGGAGAGGTTTATAGGCCCTTACAAGATTAAGAAGATTGTATCAACAAACACAGTTGAATTAAAATTACCTAGTACAGTAAAAATACACCTGGTAATCAATGTTAGTAGAATACGAAGATATGTGGGGCAAGTAGAGAGACAGAAAAAGGAGCAACCAGCTCTAGTAATAATCAAAGAAGAGGAAAAATGGAAAGTAGAGAGGATCTTGAACAAGTGACAAGTAAGAGAGAAGGATAAATACTTGGTATGCTGGAAGGGATTCATGGTAGAGTCAGATACGTGGAAAGGAAGAGAGAATTTGGAGAATGCAAAAGAGGCAATCAAAGAATTCAAAAGGGAATATCAATGAGATATGGAAGATGTGGCAAGACAAGAATGTGAGGAAGGAACATTCAGAAGAGGAGAGTTGATTTATGGCAAAGAAATTATTTGGATAGTTGGACAAAAGATATGATCAAGAATACTGGGGTAGGCTAGAAAGGAATTGGAAATAGTGGAAAGGGAAACAAGTAGGAGAGAGAAGAATGGAAATGATTACAAAAGAAGAAGAAGCTGAGAAAGAAAAATCTGGAGTTAGAGGGTGGACAGAAGAAGATGACAATGATATAGGCAACATGGTTGACCTATATTATGAGTTGTAGGAAAATTCCTCAGGACAAGGAAACTTAAGAGGGGAGTAGTGTCATGACTTGGCAAAACAGCTAAGTCAATATTTATTTTCTTTTTCTATTTTCTTTTCTTTTATTTCTCTTATCAATGGACATGTGAGATAAAAGTGACTTATAAGGAAGCGCAGGACTTTAGTACAGGGTTAGGGTTAGCCACTTGTATAAGTAATGTAGAAAATCCAACAAGAACTCTATCAAGCTCTCTTTGTCAAATGCTGAACAAAGAGACAGTTGGCTTAATTCCAGTCATTGGAGTTTGGTTACTGATAGGGATACAAAAAGAAAGAACCTGCTGTTCCTTCTCTTTCTAGTCTGTATTTATCCTAACTAGGTATTGTGACTACATTACAATGTGGTAACACTAGTTGTAACTATGGGTGACTAGTTAAGTGACAAATCAGTGACAGAAGCAATGAGGGTGACTATCAAGCCCTAATTTAGCAGAAGAGAGCATCGTTGGTTAAATGAGTTTTTTCCCTGTACAACCTGGACTCAAATGATAGGTAAGCAGAGGAATTGGAATTTCTAGGATTTTTGCTTAGAGACAACAAAACTAAAGACTATAGTAAGGCTAGAAGTAATAATACCTAAGAAACTATACAGTTATCTCTGATAGCAACAGACTGGTGTGACCTCTAGTTATCATAGGGTTGTGACAGTGCCTCCCTCTTATGGCCATGTCCTTATAGTCTTAAGGAGGTTAGATGGTGTGGTTCTGGTTTCTGTGGATACTATTCATGGAATTCCTGTACCAACTCTGATACATGGTTTAACTCATCTGTCCCTTTGTAACCTGCCCATTGAATATAGTAGAGAAGAGGAGATTTACACCAGCAATCGAGTTTGGAGTCTAATACTTGAGCTATTTCGTATTTGATATCTCCTTTAACTTCAATTGATGGAGGGGGTGGGTTGTGATGATCCTCAATGCTGCTAGGTGATGCTGGTTCTAGTTGAGAGATGTGGAAGACTAGGTAGATTAACCTAAGATAGGTTGGCAATTTGACTTGATAGGAGTAGAAGCTAGGTTTTCCTATGATTTCGAACAGACCTAAGAACTTTTTGGATAGTTTTTTGGATGGGTGGGTGGTCTGGATAAACTTAGCTAGTATGAATACAAAGTCTCCTATTTGAATTTCTAGTGCTGGGGATCGTTTTGAGTCTGCTAGACCTTGGTAATGGTTCTGAGCTACCATGATATTCCTTTTTAGTTCCTTATGGACTATCTTAAGTTTTACTAAGTAAGGCCTTGAAGTCTTGGGTAGGTTTTCTAAGTCCATCTGGATCTGCAGTTAGGAATGATAACCCTTGTTTGCAAAGAAGAGTGACTCTTTTGTGGTTGCTAAGGACGCGTTGTTGTAGGCAAACTTTGTCAAGGAGAGTAGCTGGGTCCAGTCCAACTGCTGGTAGTTACAGTAAGTTCTCAGATATTGCTCAAAAGTTTGGTTTGTCCTCTCAGTCTGTCCATCTGCCTCAGGGTGGTAGCCTGAGGTGTGGTGTAACTTCATTTGCAGTGCTGTCACCAGTGATTTAAAAAATCTAGAGACAAACTCTAATCTCTTGTCTAAAGTGATGTGTGGGGGAACCCCATGTTTGGAGAATATGTGTTGGATGAACAAGTGAGCTAGTCCAGGGGTATCAATTGACCTATGAGCTGGGATGAACACAGCTTGTTTAGTCAACTGGTCGATGATCACAAGGATTTCTGTAAAGCCGTCTGATGGGGGCAGTTGTTTGATGAAGTCCATTGAAATCGAATCCTATGGTTGCAAGGGGATAGGGAGCTTTTTTAGGTAACTATATGAACAGTGCTGTCTGGACTTGTTCCTTGTACAAATGCTGCAAGAGTTCACATAGTCAACCATGAATTCCTAGAGTTTTGGCCAGTAGTATTTCCTGCAAACAAGGGAAAGCATCTTCGACTGGCCAAAGTAGTCTGTGTTATCACTAAGTCTTGACGACTCAAGGACTACTCGAGGTGAGTATTTAGGAAGAACTCGATGGAGTTCTCCGTTGGATTTGGCTACCTACTTATACTACTTTACAAGTGGCTGTGTCTCTATTATTACACAATCTCATGACCTTCCAGAATCTTCTATGATCACATGACCTTGTCATGTGATATGATTACCTAATTTCCCATACTATTCATACCTTAATCTCATTATACGACTTGATGTTAGAGATCAGATGTTTGAATACGTGGGAGACTCTTTCCTCTTTGGGGCTCTCATAACAGTCTGCCAGCATGTGATCATATTTTGTGCATAGTATTTGTAAGCATAGTTCTTGTCCTTCTGGCACAAAAATGCACCCTTTCCAACAAAGAAGACCATTCGTGTTTACAGACCAATGGCCATTTCCTGAGGGGGTTGGGTTTTCTAGTTGCTTCCTGAGTTCTGGGTTGGCAAGGGTGGCCTCTCTAATGCTCTGGTGTAATACTTTGTGATCAAGGGTCTGGGCTATCTGGGATGGGATGATACTCAGGTATGTTGCTCTTGCAAACAGGAAAAGTTGTTTTGCTGAGAATAGGGAGCAGTAATTCTAGGGGTTTGCTTCCAGGAAGTCATTGTTGCTATTCTTTGGGTAAAGGTCCCACTGATGGGTTAGCACATCTGGCTTGGTCCCCAAGCATCCTGGTCAGAATTTAATAATCATGTTGAAATGTGAGAGGAACTCCGACTACCTAGCCTGACATCTAGAGAGAGACTTTGACTCTTGGAAGTAGGTTAGGTTTTTGTGGTCTATTAGGACCTCTACCAGAATACTTGTTCCTTCAAGGTAGTGTCTCTACTTGCGAAAGGCTTTATATATAGCTAATAGCTCCTTGTCATGCATGTCATAGTTCATTTCAGCGGCACTAAATGTTTGGGAGTAGAAGGTGATCAGATGGATTTTGTTGCCTACTTTTGTAGACAGGATTGCAGCCAAGGCATAGTCAGAGGCATCTGACTCTATAAAAATTGGTGCATTTAGATCCCAGTGAGTCAGTATTGGTGCTGACATAAATGCTAACTTGAGAATGTCAAAGGCCTGTTGGCAATCCTCACTCCATAGCCAAGGGATATCCTTCCTAGTAAGTCTTATCAAAGATACAACAATTTTGGAGTAATTGTTTATAAATCTTCTGTAGAAATTTGCGAACCCCAAAAAGGATTGTACATCCTTCAATTGATGTAGAGGGGGCTATTCCCGAATGACGCATTGTCACACCATACAAATCTTTAGGCAAAGTAGGTGACAATTTACACCTTAATACAGAATAACTGGCTCGAGAGGAGAGCTCAGCCCCTCCCAGAGATGTTCTTTTAGATGCCTAGTTGTGGACTCAAGCTAGATGCTTGAGTAGCAAGATAGTGGCTATGACCACTGCTATATATATCTCATAGATGCTTGCCCAGGTGCCCTGTATTGGATTTCCCACAGATTTTCCTTCTAGAAGTGCTCTTGAGGATGGAGGCAAACTTAGACAGGTTAATGTAACCCAAGCGATGATAGGGATCAAAAGGTTTGATCATAGAACAAAGGTGAAAGCAAGGTCAGAGAGGCGAAATCTCCAAACTGCTTCACAATTGTGCACTAAACAAGTAGGCACTGGGGAGATAAATCAAATAATAGAGAGC
>Ga0153985_1000455_pt1 | contig 10959 bp, 6 predicted proteins | sample TSGA069MetaG_FD_104715 | JGI IMG/M metagenome (GOLD analysis project Ga0153985, IMG submission 104715) | Attine ant fungus gardens microbial communities from Georgia, USA - TSGA069 MetaG | ecosystem: Host-associated > Fungi > Mycelium > Unclassified | place: USA: Georgia, Alexander Wildlife...
ATATAACATTAATCTACGAACTAAGGAACTAGAATATAACTAATAGAGTACTAATACTAAGTCTGGAATAGGAGGAGTACAAGTAACTAGTCTATATTATGATCTTATAGGAGTAGACAACAGGAGTTCAGGAGCAAAATTTAGTAATAATATAAATTATAAAAGAAATTATATTATTAAATGATTATTTTCTGTTATATGACAATAGTTCTATATAATGTCTTCTTTAGTTTCCATATGTAGTTATCTTCCCCTTTCTTAAAATATTAACATTGAGTTGTGAAGACTTAGAGTTTATCCTAGGTAGATGTTTAGAAAGAACTTGATAGTGTTCTTCATTATATTCTACACTTACTTATACTACTTTTACATAGCCTGTGCACTAAAGTTCCATGGTTACATATCTTTCTAGAATATTCTACAATCACCTGACCTAATCATGTGATATGGTTTACTTAAGATTCCCACACTATTTATAGTTTTATCCCATTATGTGTCTTGAAATTGTGAATTAACTATTCAAAAGCATGAGAAGTTATTTTCTTTTTGGGGCTCTCATAACACAAAACCTCTAGGCTGTTCCATATATATATCACAAGAGTTTTCACTGTTTAGAAAAGCAGACATAAAGTTAACTTACCACAGATAAAGCTTCTTTGCTGCTGCTATTACACAAACTAGTTAGACTGATTCTAAATGCATAACTGACACATAAGTTTTATCATAGTCTTTGCCAATGACTTGTGTATATCCTTTAGCAATGATTCTTGTGTTCCTCTTATCTAGTTCTTTATTTTCATTCCATTTGACCATATATACTCATTTCAATTCAATAACATTTTTGTTTTTAGGTCTCTATATAACTTCAAAGATGTTTCTTGCCCTTAATATTTCAATTTCTTTGCTCATTGGTTCCAACCATAAGTTTGGCATTTTTATGGCTTTGTGGTATATTCTTGGTATCTCATTATTTGAGCCAGCAAGGTAAGTGAATGGTTACTATAAGTATTCAATAAAGTCTTTTAATCTAGCAGATGGCTTTGGTTTTCTGTAAGTATGTTGTAATGTGAGTGATAGGTCTATGTCTTTATTTCTTGTTTGATCTGCCATTTGGGTGATTGTGTACTGAATAAGTTGTTTCTCTTCCTTTTTACAATCGTTATATAACATTGAAATTACTAATGGTCTTAGAGCAATCTGATGCAGAGACTCTCCTATAGCCTAGTTCCCATGGGTTTGTGGTTCAAATTTGTATGAGTTCTCTTCTCTTGTTTCTATGTCATGCACTTACTTTGGTTGTTTAGCTAAGTGAGTAGTATCTTCTTCAAAAATGATGTCTCTCAATCTGAACACTGTTCCAGTCTTTTGATCCAGTAGTTTGTAACTTTTTTGTTCAAAATAGCCAAGAAGGGAGACTTTTACTGATCTGGGCATCAGCTTTGACAAACTTAGATTCAATGGTATATATGTATAAACTGTTGTCCTGAAAGGTCTTAAGTGAGATACATTTTGATATTTCCCAAACTAGACTTCAGTAGAAATGAACTTTGGGCATTAAGAGGAAGGAATGAAGTTTCAAGTATAGACAATAGTTCAAACTACATTTTCCCAGTACTTGAGTGGGTGTAGCAACTTAGTCTGAAATGACTTAATCACCCTCCAAGTCTAAGTTGACAAGAAAAACTCAATAGAATTCTCGTTTAATTTTGTACATTACCTATACAACTACTACATGGCCTATGTACTACTTTCCCATAGTCCTATGTGACTTAGTCATGTGATGTCACATGACTGTGACCTGTGACCTTGTGATACTTAGTCACCTGATACTTTTTTATACTCTATCCTTGTGTAGTAAGTTCAGAAAAGAAAAAAAAAAAAAGAGATATAAATAATAACTTAGCTATTTTACCAAGTCATGACAATGAAAGTCCAAATTTTGCCATAACCAATTTAACACTATCAAGAATAGTTCACATTGTACATTCAGTAGTTCCATTTCATCAGTGAGCATAAGAGGTGGTATACTTAAAAATAAGTTCATGCTCAACTCTGTAATTCTTCCATGCTGCATTACACTATTCTCTTCCTATGTTGGGTCATACTGACTTTAGCTTTTTTCTAGTTTGTTGTTCAGCTTCTACTTGGTAAGCCTTGAATACACTTAATGTAGTGTCAGCTGATCTGGATTTTAGGAATGTGACAGTTCTGCATGACAAGAATCTATTTATAATCACTATGAAGTATATATATTCCCCAGCTGATATAGTTGGTAATAGCCCCCAGATGTCTATGTGAACTTATTCAAGTACTTCTATTTCATGTACTAGGTTCTGATGGTAAGGGTGTGCTGTGTGCTTCTTATAGATGTAGTCTTTATAGAGACCTTTCATGAACAATTCACTATGTAGAGCAATTCCATTAACAATATTGTTATTTATCATTTCTTATATGGTATCTGCACCAATATGACCTAAACGTCTGTGTCATGTATCAAATATAACTGGATGTTATTTGTTTTGGACAAAAAAAGTACTTGATACTGGTTTGTTGACATCTACTATATATAGTTGTTCAAACTACTATTATGCTGTCAGCAAATTTGTCACAGAAAGTAGTATTTGATACACCTTATATTAATAAATTTCTAATTAGAATTTGTTCTAGAACCTATTATAAGTCCTTAGAACATACCAAAGTGTTATATAAACTAGTAAGCAGGTAGAAATAGACCTAGAGCTCATGAAAAGACCTTAGAAGGCAAGCAAGATGAGCTGGCATTAGGTTATAAACAAAGTTATTAGATGGAGATATTCTAGATCTACTTTGTATTAGATATGCCTTGATAAAGATAGAGTACTTGAGCTTTAGAGCCAGTAGCATACCAGTAATAGACTTAGATAGATATGCCACTAATTGCAAATAAGCACTAATGGTATCAGATCAGATATATTTAGATAACTGATATTGTCAAGTTCTGAGTCCTAAGTGAATGTTGGATATAACCTCAACTGCTCAAGTTGTGTCTCTCTCTGTGCTTACCCACTTAGTAATCAGTATATTCAGAGAACTGAGAGGTGATGTCTAGACAAGAGAAGCTGGGGATCACTCATAGGCAATACTAACCACACTCAATATTAGTGAAGGAGGCAGACTTAAGCAAGAGCAGTAAATAGCCTAGAAGCTCTAATCAATGTTGAGATAAGATATTCTACCATATATCACTAGCTTGGTCCATGTACTGGTTGCTATGGGAATATAGATCAAGATACTAATAACTACTATACCTAATAAGGCTACTGTCACAAAAAAGTGACTACTAAATAGTATCATGGAGGTATAACAAAATACCTGTTCAAATGAACTACATAAATAGCTGGACTCTCATTAGCAAGTAGCCTTGCTAACATCGCCCTTTTGGTGTAGTGGTAAACCATACAGTATGTGACTACTGGTCCATGGCACAACTGTGATAGCTACATAGTACTAACCATGGCAATGAGAACAAGAGGGAAGGGAACTATAAATAGCAGACTCCAAGGATCCGAGGGCAAGCTAGATAATACTCACCTATACTAGGTTACCTAAGCTTTCCTAGAGCGTTCCTTTATAGGAGCTGACTTAGTAGATAATGAAGCTAAGGGGTAATTAACTAGTCTAGCTACTTAATATAGAAGCTAGTTTGACAGTAAATCAGCATGAGTAAGTGATCGGCTATACTGTCATTGCCTAAGTTCAAGGCCAGTTGCTGAGGTAAGCATTTGGGTGTGGTCTGTGGTGTTGCATAGTGTCATAGAGTATGACAGATATCTAGGACATGACTTAGAGAATTGGGACAGTGATTGGAGCTTACTAACACTTGACAAATAACTAAAGAGTTCTAAATCACAAGCCAACTGTTGGCAGAGGCATGACATTGCAGTAGATGATATTTTCTATTTTTACATATTATCTATTATTTCCTTTCATTAACTATATTATAATCACTCAATCGTATCCAAAAAACAGACTAATGGACTACTGGGGATATTATGAATATCAAGTGGGACTATAGTTATTATCAGTCATAGTTTAATAATGAATGGCTAGTGGATGAGATGTTGGCAATATTAGACAAGGACATTATAATATAGTAATGTATTGAATGTTTGAGGACTCTAAGAGATAATAGACTCATAGTATAGATAGGACTCTTTGAAGAAACCTCAGACTATTTTCTCTCTTTTATCTTTGGACTTGTGCTAAATAGGACAACATTAGACTAACCCATTATTAGACACTGACTCAACTTGTTATCTTCATGGCTTCTATCACTGGACTGTCACTTAACTAGTTACCCTTAGTTACAAGTAGTGTTATCACATTGTAATGTAGTTATAATACCTAGTTAGAATAAATACAGTCCAGAAAGAGAAAGAACAACAAGTTCTCTTTTTCTGTATTTCCTCTGTAAAATCTTACTCTGAGGAATTAGTACTCTTACTTGTCTTAGGACAACCTCAAGAGTACTACTCAAAGTCTCGTTGACATCTCTCCTCCAATATAACTTCACTGAAAACCTTAACCAGACCCTTTAACTAGGAGTATAAAGATATCAAGTATTAGATATAGGCTTCAAGTTGAAATGCATATTCAACTGTAAGGTCTAGAGTCTTAACAGGGGGATGTTTGGACCATATCATATTTCAGAAATCTGACAATTATATAATTTATTTCTTCTGAAAATTCTCCTAAAAATTAACAATAGTAGGATAGCATAGTAGATTACTCTTCTTCTATTCTGGACTACCTATAAGTACTGAGTAGTTACATTGTAATTCCTCAGTTTGTAAATTAACATTATTTGGTCCTAATACTCTCCTTGTCTACTCTGGATTCCTATTTTACTTTCTTAAGACCTTTGTTCTGACAACTTCCTTCTACTCCAAAATAAGTGACCAACCTCATGACTAGAAACCAGAGCACTGTTACGCCATAAGTGAATTTTCCACAGAAGATAACATTTGATATACTTTATACCAATAGATTCTCAATTAGAATCCACTCTAGAATCTTTTTTATATCCTCAGAACATAACACTATATAATGAATACATTGAGCAGGTAATAATTGACCCAGAGCTCATGTTGAGACCTTGAGAAGCAATTAAGATGAACTAGCATTGGGTTACTAAGAGAGTTACTGAGGGACTACGCTCTAGAACCACTTTTGGATGGACTAACTTAGAAAGATGGTGAACTTGTACTCTAGAACCAGTACTACTCAGATGAAGAACTTAGGCTGATAGACTTTGTGCTTGTAAATAAGCATTGACAGCATCAGATCAATTATATTTGGATAAATGACCTTTAGGATGTGACTTGGAGATACTAGATATTTATTGAGACTTGCTAACTGTTTAATAAGTAATCAATGAAGTCCAAATTACAAAGCAGCATCAAGAGCATAATAGGGGAAGACATGAGAATATTCTAGAAAGAAGTGGTGATAAAGACATGTTATCTTTGATGGGAAGGACTTGGTGAGGGAACATGTCATTACAAAGAAAAGGAGAAGGCTGCATCATTAGTGGGATTTTGGGAGGCCTTAGAACAGAAAGGAGTCAATGGGATCCTAAAAGTAGTAATATTTTTCCTTTTATATTTGATTTCTTGAGTTTCAGAGCTTTGTAATATCTTTAATATAGTATCCAGAGTACAGTTAGATCAGAGAGAAACCTCTTGACTCCTACCTCTATCTACACTGCCTCTGAAATCATAAATGCAGATCTATTGAGAGTAAGAAGACTGGGACTAGGGGGATGTCTTGAAAAGAACACAGAATATATCCAGAACTTGATCTAGAGAGAAAATGCAGATACAACTCAGGCAGGCTTCGGAGAGGACAGTAGGCTGGGAAAGCTTGGCTAGGTACATACTTGGATTGCATCACACCCATAAGATTTGGTGTTGGGGGTGCAGACAAGGGAGCAACTGAGTATGAAGAGTCTATGAGTGATTAACTAACTGTATTTTCCAGAGGTGCTTTTGTCATGGTGTGTAAAGGTTGATACCTTAAAGAGGCTATGCGACAATGATCTAGAGAGATCTTATGATCCCTTTTACAACCCCCAACATATATTTTACTGGAGCTGTATATAATTCTTATCTCTCTAATTATTTATAAACCTTCAACTTTGATTATCTTCTCTCAGATCTTTAGCATACAATTGGGAGCTAGTACATCATTAGTTTGTTTGTCCCAGTATGCAATTCTCTTTTGCACCCTTTCAGCACAACATATAAGTTGAAGCCAAGGTCGTTCATCAAGTCGTATTCTGCTCCAATATCTTTTTCCTTCTACCAGAGTCTTCTCTTAGGGTTATACCATCGCTAAGTATTATCTATTCTCCAAAATAGTATACCACTCCATTCCAGAGTATAATTCTATCTATCACTCCTCTTCTCCATCCTCTGTTAATGTCATATTCCAGAAATTTGACAATTATGTAATTTATTTCTCCTAATAATTCTCCTAAAATTAATAATAGTAGGATAGCATAGTAGACTACTCTTCTCCTATTCCAGACTTCCTATAAGTACTGAGTAGTTACAGTGTAATTCCTCAGTCTGTAAATTAATGTCATCTGGTCCTAATTACTTTTCTGTCTACTCCAGATTCCTATTTTACTCCCTTAGGACCTCTTCTCTGATGACTTTTCTCCACCCCAAAATACATGACCAACCTTACAACTGGAGACCAAGGTACAACACATAAGTTAAAACCAAGGTTGTTTATCAAGTTGTATTTTACTCCGACATCTTTCACTTTCTGTTAGAGTCTTCTTTTGGAGTTTTCACCATCGCTAAGTAATATTTATTCTCTGATGTAGTACATTACTCTGCTCCTCTGTCCCCTACCTTTCTGTCCTTGACAGTTAATTCCATCCTTGACAGATAGACCAGAACTATACAGTTTATGATATTTTTTACATTTTCTTTGTATACAAAGAACATTAGATAAAAAATAAAAACAGTAGTTGTTCACATAACTTTGTGTCAGACTGAGTATGTATTTCTAAGACCAACAATAGAGAGAAAAACAATAAAGGATAAAGAAGATTCTAGAAGAAAACAACAATAGAGACATGTTATTGATGGGAAGGAGTTAGTAGAGAGACACATAAACTGTAGGACTTTTGGGGGACTTAGGAAGAGAAAGAGTCAAGGAAATTCTAAAAGTAGTAATAGTTTCCTTTTATCTTTTATTCTTTGAGTTTCAGCCATTTGTAATAACTTTAATATAGTATCCAGAGAGCAAGGATGAAGAAAGAAAATCTCTTGGCACTTACCTTTATCATTACTGCCTCTGGAATTGTAAAATGTGAAACTATTGAGTGTAAGAGTTTGGAGTCAGTAGAATGTCTTGAGTAAAACACAGAATATACCCAGAACTCAATCTAGAAAGGAATAGCAGATGCAACTTGGATAGGCTTTGGAGAGGACAGTAGGCTAGGAAAGCTTAGTTAGGTACATACTTGGACTGTATCATACCCATAAGATTTGGTGTTAGAGATGCAGACAAGGGGGCAATTGAGTATGAAGAGTCCATAAGTGATCAACTAATTGTATTTTCCAGTTGAGTCAGTACCACAGTGTATAAAGATTAATATCTTAAAAAGGCTATGTGACAATGATCTAGAGAGATCTTACTCTCGTTTCAACCACAAAACTTAACTTATTTTATTTAAAGCTATGTATAATATCTAGTTTCTACTTTTACTTAAAATCCTTACTTCAGTTATTTCCTCTCAAACCTTTAGCATACAATTGAGAGCTGGTACCATATCTTATTGTTTATCCCAGTATGCAATTCCCTTTTGCACTTTTTCAATGATCTCAAGGACACTACAATCACTATACTCATAATGGTTTTACTACCAGAATCTTATGCATTATTCAGGCAATATCTGTACATAAAGGATAAAGACACTCTAACTATGGATTTTGTCATCAAGCAGATTCTATAGGAGAATGTACATAAAGATGTCTCACATGTCACATTGATGAGAGAAGGCAAAGAGAAGAAACCTGTCAAATAGTCACAAGATCCTTCTATCAATAGTAATGCAAAGAAGAAAAATATAAAGTATTACTACTGCAAAAAAAAAGAATATTTCAAATCAGAGTGCAAGAAGTTGAAGGCTGATCAGGCAGCTGGGACAGTTCCTAAGAACAAGAGAGTGGAAAGATCAAAAACTCAGACTACAAAGGTTGCTACAATCTCTAAAGAAGAAAACATTGTTTGTATTTTCATGGCATGGAGATCAACTTCAGATCTAGCTGGCAAATGGATTATCAACTTAGAAGCAATATCATTAATTGTAAGACTTTAGCCAAGGCGACTTAAATCTACTTCAAGTCTGAGTTGACAAGAAGAACTCGATAGAGTTGCTGTTAATTTCTGTTATACAACTACTACCAAGTCTATGCACTACTTTTCCACAATCATCATGTAATCACCCATGTGATGTTATATGTTATGACCTATGACTTGAGTCATGTAATACTTTCCTACATTCTTCTTTATATAGTAAGTCTGTCACAGAAAAGTGACTACATGAAGATATAACAAAATATCTATTCAAATGAACTACATAAATAGCTGGACTCTCATTAGTAAGTAACCTTGCTAACATCACCCTTTTGGTATAGTGGTAAACCATACAGTATATGACTACTGGTCCATAGTACAACTATAATAAAGTCCAAAGAAAAAAAGAAAAAAGAAAAAAAACATAAATAATGACTTAGCTGTTTTGCTAAGTCATAACACTAATGACATCCCAGAAGAAAGGGTTTATTAACTATTCTCTCTTTATAACACCTATTTCAATTGGTTTAGGTAATAACAACATTATTAAGGCTGTTAGATCAGGATTAGTTAGGATCTTAATAACAGTTGATAGAACATTAAGATTGTTTGAACTCTGGGATATATACTATGTCCCAGATATAAGAACAAACAATCTGCTGTCAGTCACCTATATAGTTTAGAAAGAATATACTGTCAACTTTGGAGAAAAATTATACAAGATCTTTAAAGCTGAATTAATAATTGAAAGAGCCAAAAATAAGAAAGGGCTATAGATCTTAGATGGGAACTTAGTTGTACCAGATCTTCAAGTTATATATATTGCAAAGACATCACTCTATGTATAGCACAAATGACTCAGACATGCAATAATATACTCAGTTCTAAAGCTTTGGGATCTATTAATAGTAACAGAAATGAAAATAATCAGTAATATACCAAATAACATTGATAGAGAATATGAGACATGTCTAAAGGAAAAGATAACTTGGAATGTGATCCCAAAGAAATCAGATGTTGAAAATCCCCGAAGATTATATAGAATTTACTCAAATGTCTGTGGGTCTTTTGATATAGAAGAATATTCTTGGTGTCAGTACTTTGTCACTTTCATAGATGGTTTCTCTTATTATATGAGAGTTAAGCCAATTAAAAGCAAGAATAAGGTACCTGTTATATAATGGAAAATAATAATTTAATAATATAATTTCTTTTATATTTTATATTATTACTAAATTTTGCTCCTGAACTCCTGTTGTCTACTCCTATAGGATTATAATATAGACTAATTACTTGTACTCCTTCTATTCTAGACTTAGTATTAGTACTCCATTAGTTACATCTTAGTTCCTTAGTTTGTAGATTAAAGTCTTGAACGTCTTTAACATCTTTGTAAGGGTGACTGGGCACAAGACTCCAGGAGAATCCTCAGTTAATATTACAGTTAGTAGTTATGATACAACTCACCTCTAGGAGAATCCTCAGAGATTAGGATGAGGCTCCTGGAGGGATCTTTTATATTATATACATCCCTTAGTGTCAGGGTTAGCAGGATCGGAGCTAAACTAGTATGTTTAAGTATTACTAGTTAAACAGACTAAGATAGCTCCAGAGTATTGTCATGCCGTTCAGGGGTAGAAATGGAGGTGTCCCCTTATATTCACCCCCTCTTCAAGATTGCTACGTCTCAGAGCAATGGACTTGGAGTGAAAGATGTTGTCAAACTCTGCACGTCGGACATATCTCAGAGCTCTGGGATGTTTGCGATAGAACTCCGCTATGAGTTCTGGTGTAGAGACTTCGGAGGTGGACTCTCAGAAATTATGTTCACAGCCATATCCTTTCCACTTAATGAGGTACTGGAATCTTCTCCGGTGCCAATGACTGTCGAGTATTTCCTCCACTTTCCACTCCACTTCTCCATCAATGACTATGGGTGGTGGGTGGTCCTCCGTTTTGCGTTCTGTAATCAGGTCGTCCAGAGCTGGAGTAAGCTTTACTACGTTGAACACTGGATGGAGTTGCTTCATCTGGTGTGGTAGCTTTAGGTGGTAGACTATAGGTCTGATCCTCTGTTCCACTACAAAGAGGCTGAGCCGTCGATGTGAGAGCTTCTGCGAAGGGTGCATGGTCCAGATGTCTGATGTGTTAAGGAAGACTTTGTCGCCCAGGTTGAACACCAGAGCTGGAGTTCTGCGTCGGTTGTAGTACCTCTTTATGTCTTCTTGTACTTTGCAGATCGCGGACTTCGCTTCTTTGATTGCCATTCTCATTCTTTCTGTAAACTCGTTGATGTTAGGGCACAGTCACTCGATGGCGGCTAACCCTAGAGCTAGGTAAGAGTCCTGGAAGCTGAGGTGATATTTGAGTAAAGCTAGATCTAACTACACAGGCAGTCTTATATACTAAAACTGATAGTTCGTGCGCCGCAGTCACGTGAGCACTAACTAATAATACCACTGTCCTATTTATAGATATACAGGCACATCAAGGCAGAGATAGACAAGAGGGTAAGAAGAGTGGGAAGGCAACTTACCAAGTTAGGTTAGCCCTTTAGATAGGAGCTGACTCGGAGTCTAGGCCTTTCCCTAGGGTATCCCCTTACAG
>Ga0153985_1000456_pt1 | contig 10956 bp, 4 predicted proteins | sample TSGA069MetaG_FD_104715 | JGI IMG/M metagenome (GOLD analysis project Ga0153985, IMG submission 104715) | Attine ant fungus gardens microbial communities from Georgia, USA - TSGA069 MetaG | ecosystem: Host-associated > Fungi > Mycelium > Unclassified | place: USA: Georgia, Alexander Wildlife...
ACATCCCTCCAGGAGCCTCATCCTAATCTCTGAGGATTCTCCTGGAGGTGAGTTGTATCATAACTACAGACTGTAATATAACTGAGGATTCTCCTGGAGTCTTGTGCCCCAGTCACCCTTACATATACTGGGTTTGCATTCTAAGTGTCAGGGTCTCTGTGATCGGAGCTATACTAGTGTGTTTAAGTATTACTTTAGTAATACTTGAACAGGCTTAGGCTGCTCCAGAATATCACTTTGCAGTTTAGGGGTGGAGATAGCACTATTCCCTTATAGTGCCCAGTTGCCCTTACAGGTAAGGTATTCTACCGTATATCACTAGCTATATATACTAGACTAGCTTAGTCTATGCACCAGTTACTATAGGAACATAGATCAAGACATTAATAACTACCATACCTAATAAGGCTATATAGTACTAACCATGGCAATCAGAACAAGAGGGAAGAGAACTAGAAATAGTGGGCTCTGAGGATCCGAGGGCAAGCTAGATAATACTCACCTATACCAGGTTACCTAAGCTATCCTAGAGTGTCCCCTTATAGGTATCATGGGGCATAACAGTACCCCCTCTCTAAGGTTGTGCCCTTATGACCTTGCTGATTGTTCTGGAAATTATGGTGAGGTTGTCAGAGAACCTTAGGTCAATAGACTGGTGCCTGGGTGACTAGCTAGAATTGGGCCAGATTTGCCCAGGTAGTGATAGTGGAATTCAGCTAGTAGTTTGGTTATGTTCTCAAGATCATTTGCAGTAAGCCAAGAATATTCTTTGGAAGTATTTTCATAATCTGCCTAACAGACATAGTGCAGGAGTGGGTTCTTCTATTGCTTGTTCAACTTTGAATCCAGGATCTGAGCCACCTCGAATTTGAGGTAATCCATGACTTCAACAGATAGTGGGGGTATGTTATAGCAGTTTGGAATTTGACTTGATGGAGTAGGTTCCAGTTGTGAAATATAGAAGACAGAATGAATCAACCTGAGGTGTTCTAGTAGCCTGATCAAGTAGAAATAGGTACCTGATTGCCCAGTAACTTTAAATAGGCCTAGATATTTTTTAGACAGTTTTCTTGATGGTTGAGTAGTTCTTATGAATTTTGCCAGTACAAAAACTTGGTCTCCTATTTTTATTTGTGGTACCAGAAGATGTTGTTTGTCCTCCCATCTTTGGTAGTAGTGAAAGAGGCAAAAGAGATGTTTACTGTGACAAGCAAGTAGAAGAGGTGGTGACAGTTCTCAATTGCATACTAAAGGGTTCATGGAAAGAAGGAGAAAGTGGGAGTATCAGAAAGAAATTAAAATGTAAAGCGCAGCTTATCTGTAATATAAAAATAGATGAAATGATTGTAGATTCAATCTAGATCTGCCTTGTATGGTGTTCCTAAGGTGTCCACCTTTACACACCATAACAAGCTCACTAGTAGAATAGTCAGTAAACCACTCATGGGCCTTACCACACTCAATCAAGCCCTCATCTATACCCCTACACCAAATCTTATGGGTGTGATATGATCTGAGCTAATGATTAGTCAGGCTTTTCAGGCCTGCTACTTCATAAAAGGTTGTCCAAGTGACCACTGTGTCTTGTCTCAAGAAAAAATAGGGTATATGGTAGAAAACATTTACCAACTCAACCTTTCACCAAGATCATCCCTTATATACTCAAGAGAATCGCATTTACAACCTCAAGAGCTTCTGAGATGAAGGCAAGGGCCAAGGAGGCTCCCCTTATCAATCTCCACTCTAAGAAATATATTAGAATATTACAAATGTTGAAGACTCAATTAAAAAGAAATAGAAAAGGAAATCCTTTATTCTACCACTCACTCTTGTATCTCTTTTCTATGATACCACTATGTAGCCATGACAGCCATTACCTTTCTGTCCTTCATACTTCCCAGACATGACCATGTGATCCTGCTCTACTTCTATACTTTACTTCTGCCCATCATTTCCTAAACCCCAAACTGGCTTTCTTCTACTCCAAATATGGTCTAGAAACACATGACAGTATGTGTGAGCGTTAGCGATACAATCATAGTCCAGCAGCATGTCTGTTTCTTGACTGAGTCCAGCAGTAATAGGATTACTAGTCACTGATAGACTTTTGATCTGTCATCTTGATGTTATATTAGTCTAAGTCTGCTCTAGATTGAAATTATCTTACATTTCAAAAATATCTCTGAACCTCTGATTTCTAGAGCTTCAACATTGATAGTCTGTATCTGAGAAACCTGATGCTAGCTCATCAGTCTTGCCTCCTAAGGTATATGCTATCCTAGCATGTGGCAGCTTGGCAACTACCTAATAGAAGTACCCATTCTTGGGTCTAGATTATGTCTGGGGCTTGTAGGAGGTCTCTAGAGTGGGTTCCAATAGTAAAATCTAGGAGTATAAAGTGTATTCTATGCTACATTTCCACAGAAAATTCTCTAGTGGTGTAATAGTGGGCTTGTGCATTTGCTATTGAGTTTTTGAGTCTGGAGTATATTTTTCCCAGGTTGGCTAGGTAAGGTTCTGTGATATTTAAACAGAGTCCTTGGTCTGACTATAATTCCAACCTCAGGTGGTAATCCTTGTTTGTGAAGAAGGGAGATACATTTGCAGTAGCCAATAGTAAGTTATTGAAGGAGAATTCTGCTAGAGGCAGTAGTTTTGCCTAGTGTCAAGGATTGAATGGACAGAGGACGAAAGAGAGAAGTAATAGATAAGAGTATACTCCAGAATGATGTACTGCACTACTTCAGAGAATAGATAGCACTTATCGATGATGGAGAAATCCAAAAGAAGACTCCAGCAGAAAGAAAAAGATGTCAGAGCAAAGTATAACTTGATAAACAACCTTAGCTTCAACTTATGTGTTGCACCCCAGTTTCTGGTCATGAGATTGGTCACTTATTTCAGAGTAGAGAGAAGTCATCAGAACAGAGGTCCTAAGGAAGTAGAATAGGAACCAGAGTGGACAAGGATAGAATTAGGACCAGATGACATTAATTTACAAACTGAGGAAATACACTGTAACTATTCAGTACTTATAGTAAGTCTGGAATAGGAGGAGAGTAGTCTATTACGCTATCCTACTATTTATAATTTTAGGAGAATTATTAGGAGAAATAAATGTCAGATTTCCAGAATATGACATCCAGTCTAATTGTTGGTAAGTACAGAATATTCTTAGGTATTGCTCGAGTATCTGATTGGTATATTTTGTTTGGCCGTTTGCTTCTAGATGATAATCTGAGATAAAATAGAGCTTGATGTTGAGCATATTGGTTAACAACCTGAAAATTTTTGAGACAAATTCACTACTCCTGTCTGATGTGACATGGCTAGGCATATTATGTTTTGAAAAGACTTTGTGAATGAAAACCTCTGATAACTCTTTCATGTCAATTCTCCTTCTGGTTGGCACAAAAATTGCTTGTTTTGTGAGCCTATCCATAACCACGAGTATGTCAGTATAACTTTCAGATTCTGGGAGTTGTTTAATAAAGTCTATCGAGATAGACTCCTAAGGTTGAGGAGGGATGGGGAGTTATTTGAGTAGTATAAGGGGCACACTTGGTGAGGCACCCAGTCACACTGCAATATAGTAAAGCAGGCATCTTAAGCAGAAGCGATAGATAGCCTAGGAGCTTCAATCATTATTGAGGTAAGGTATTCTACCGTACATCACTAGCTACTTATACTAGACTAGCCTGGTCTGTGTGCCGGTCGCTATGGACACTGACATCAGGACAATAATAACTACACTACCAGATATAGCTATGTAGTACTATGATGGAGACCCGAACTAGAGGGAAGGGAACTATAGACCGTGGACTCCGAGGATCTATGGGAACACTAGATGATATGAACCCTACCAGGTTATCTAAGCAATCTCAGGCTGTCCTCTTACAAGTAGGCCATAGAGTTTATGTCTTCTCGATTTGTTTCTTGAACAAGTATTGTAGGATCTGACATAATCTACCATAAAATTCTTTAGGTTAGGCCAACTGTAGTGTCTTTGGACTAGTTGGAAGGTCTTAGACTAGCCTGGGTGGCCTATGAGTTTGTAGTCATGCTTGGACTTGAGTACATGTAATTGCAGATTGCTATTATCTAGTACAAACATCCAGTCATTGTAAAGAATAAGTCTGTCTTCTTTCCTTGACTAACAGTTTGGTTCCAGACCTTCACTAGTCTCCAGGAACCTTGCATAAGTTGGGTCTTTCCTGATAGTTGTTCAAATATTATCTAGTAACATCTGCGAATCAAGTGTGACTGCAGTATAGAATACTAGAGAATAAAAATTTGGTGCTATCATTTGTTGATCCACTTGATCTCTCAAGAATAACAGTCATGTATTAGTGAGCAGAGAGTATCTCTTGCTATTATAAATGTCCCAACATTGGGTTAACACATCAGGTTTAGTACCTAATCTGCCTGGGTAAAACTTGATAGAGAGATTGAACTGTGAGAGGAATTCTGACCACCTAGCCTAGCAGCAGGATAGAGTCTTTGACTCACAGAAGTAAGTTAGGTTTTTGTGGTCAGTGAACACTTTGACAGGTATGATAGTCTCTTCTAGGTAATGATGCCACTTTTTGAATGTCTCAAAGACTATAAGAAGTTCTTTATTGTGTATATCATAGTTCAGTTCAGTAAAGCTGAATGCCCTGGGGTAGAAAGCAATAGGGTGAATATCCTCTCCAGTGCGTATAGATATAATGGCTGCCAAAGTGTGGTCAGTGTAAGAGAACCACTCAAAGGTGATTACTCATTAAGCTAATGGATAGTCCTGGAAGCTAGTTTGAAATTCAAATGAAGTATATCTATGACACATTGTTAGTATATATACTCTATACTAGACAATCACATGCACAGTCACATGTATATAGATCAGTAATCATAATTGTCCAATTATAGTTTAGAAGGCATCGCACTGTATGACACAAACAAAAGAAGTTCAGGAACAATGGGAATGCAATATACAATCTGTCACTGGGCCACTAATAGATCAGACCCTCAGAACTTACTAAGCATTACCCTAGATGTTCCCTTACAGTCAGATACATCTGTTTCTACAATCACTGGGAGATTAGGGTTCCAGTGCATCAAGATAAGTGTTGTTAAAAATGCTACTTTGAGAGAATTGAACATAACTCTACAACAATCCATCCAGGCCCATGGTTTATTTTTCTTGGTCAGATATATTAGGGATAGAGTCAGTTCTGAATAACCTCCAATGAACTACCTATAAAAGTTTGTAAACCTTAAAAAAACTTATATATCTTTGACTTGTCATGGTATAGGCCATTCCATGATAGTTTGTACTTTCTTGGGGTCTATCTGGAGCTCTCCTGGACTAAGTATAAACTCTAGGAACTCAATTTCACATTGATGGAAGGAGTATTTCATGGGTAATGCATAAAGTATATGTCTTCGAAGTCTCTCCAAAACTTCTTTAATATAGTCCTTGTGTTTATCTAGGCTATTTGAGTAAATTAGGATGTTGTCAAGATAAATCACTACACAAAGATTGAGCATGTTCGAGAAGATTTTGTTCATGAATCTTTGAAAGGCAAAAAGCATGTTTGAGAGGCCAAATGGCATAATAAGCCATTTGTATGAACCATAATGAGTTCTAAACAACATTTTTCATTTGTTGCCTTGGGCAATGCATACCAGGTAATAGGCACTCCTCAAGTCTATCTTCAAGTAGTATCATAAATAGTCACTTACTTGGCTTGTGATTGAGAATTGAAATAAAAAGGCTTGAAAATGCGAAGGTAGACAGTGACAAAAGATGTTGTTAAGTCTAATCCTCATACTATAAGTCCTTAAATACAGAAAAGTGATGGTCTGTGCACTAGAACAGATCATCACATGGTATTACCTATTGTTTTACATATGGTAGTGTCTTTGTGCTTAATATAGTAATAACTTAACCTTATGGAGGCTATTCTTTGTTCTAAGAAAAGGACAAATGATTATCTATGGGTAATTAATAAAGTCCATGTACAAACATTGAGGCCTTCATATCTCTACTGATATTAATTGCCTTGAGGTTGTTTTAGGCTCATTCTGAGCAGTATAAAAAGGGCTTCTGATGGGCCTAGAACCAAAGCATTGATTATGGCAGTTTTTGAGATATTAGCGATTTAATAAACAGTACTATAGTGGTTACCAGTTGATCTGCCCAATATCTTGGCCAATATTGATTGCCTCAAGACATGACTGGCATCAATTGAAAGGTCTTTTCAAGAGCTTTTTGTAGCCATTAATACCATGAGAATTGTTGAAGAATTGATGGAGATATGGCCAAATGAAGTTTGTGACAAGTAGATTCAGGCCTTTTTTGGGGCATCTAATAGGTCTGAGACTAAGACGATTAGGTACTTGTCCTTTCAAGTGATGTGGTTCAGACCTTGGTAATCCACACACAAATGTAAGAAACTGTCTTTCTTTTTTACAAATAGTACTAGGGCCCCACAGAGGGAATTTGAGGGTCAGATGATGCCTGTCTTGGTATTTTCTTCAATAAACTCTCAGATGGTCTATAACTCTAGGTTAGACAAGGAGTAGATAGGTCCTAGGGGAGGGGTTGTACTAAAAGAGTGTAAAAAGGAATTGCACACTGGGACAAATAATAAGACACAGTACTAGCTCCCAATTGCATGCTAAAGATTCGAGGGAAGATAATCAAAGATAAAAGTTTTAAATAATTAGAAAATAGAAATTATATGTAGCTTTCATAAAATATAGGTTGGTTGTTGTGAAATGAATATAAGATCTTCCTAGATTGTCATCACATAGCCTCCCTAAGGTGTCAACCTTTACACACTATGACAAAAGCTCCTCTGGAAAATACAGTTAGTTGATCACTCATAGACCCTCTATACTCAGTTACTCCCTTGTCTGTACTCCCAACACCAAACCTTATGGCTGTGATGTAATCTAAGTGTGTACCTAGTCAAACTTTCCCAGCCTGCTGTTCTCTCCAAAGCCTGCCTGAGTTGCATCTGCAATTCCTTCCTAGATCAAGTTCTGGGTATATTCTGTGTTTTTCTCAAGATATCCTACTGACTCCAAACTCTTACACTCAATAGTTTCACATTTCACGATTCCAGAGGCAGTGATAATAGAGGTAAATACCAAGAGTTTCTTTTTCTTTTCTCATTCTGTTCCAGATACTATATTAAAGTTATTACAAAGCCCTGAAACTCAAGGAATAAAATGTAAAAAGAAAACTATTACTACTTTTAGGATTCCTTTGACTCGTTCTTGTCCTAAGTTTTCCTAAAATCCTACTGATTATATGTTCCTCTCCTGTCTCCTTCCCATCAATAACATATCCCTGTCACTATTTCCTTCTAGAATTTTCTTCATCTTTCATTGGTCTTCTCTCTGTTGTTAGCTTTTAATTTAGAACTCCTTAGTTATTTGTCAAGTGTTAGTAAGCTCCAACTACAGTCCCAAATCTCTAAGTCATGTTCTAGGTGTCATTTATCTAAATATAACTGATCTGATACTATCAATGCTTATTTGCAATCAACAACTTATCTGTCTAAATCCGTCACTGGTATACTACTGGTTCTAGAGGTCAAGTGTCCTATCTTTATCAAGGTATATCTTCTACAAAGTGGATCTAGAATGTTCTCATCTGATAGGTATGTCTATAACCTGATGCCAGCTCATTTTACTTGCCTTCTGAGGTATTTGCATGAGTTTTAGGTCCAGTTCTACCTGCTCACTATTTCACATAACACTTTGGTATGTTCTAAGGACTGATAATTCTAGAGCAAATTCTAATTAGAAATTCGTTGGTATAATGTATATCAAATGCTACTTTCTGTTGCAAATTCACTGGTAGTATAATAGTGTCGATGGTAATTAGACCCCTTAACTATCTAGGGCAAACATGAGCTAGGTGACTGGCTTGGTCATATCTCATATACAACCCAAGAAATGTCTGCTACTAGCATTTGGTTAGTGTTAATCAACTGTTAGGTCCCAGAACACTACTAATAGAAGTAGCTGGGCTAGCAGAAAAGATAGTAGCTAGAGAGGTTCTAAATCTCTTTCTAGGCAATTGGTTGGGAGAGAGTGGATTCTCTGAGGTTGATAGAGTTTTTGGGATGTAATTCTGTCTGAGGTAAGCTGTTCAAGATTTGTTCTCTTCTTCTTGGTGATGTTTCCAGTACTCATTATCAATTCATAGTACTGCTCTTTTTAAATTCTCAAATGAGAATACATTCTCTTGGCTAAAATACAATTAATCTTGAATTCAGTTAGAGATAGCATCCTTTACTGCTTTTTAAAGAGATTGATCATTCTATTGAATACAGTTATAGTATTTGGCAAATTGGATAAAGTAGTTGATGGCCTTGCTATTGTTGGGAAAAGGTATGGCTACTATTGTATCTTCATTATCATTATCATCCTCTAGGAAATAGAAGCCAAAGACATTGGATATTTTTGCACAAAGGCTATTCAGTCTTCTAGGAAGTCAAAGTTTTGGTATAGGTCAAGTTCATTTATGAAAGGCTCAAAGTAGTCCAGGGCAACCCTACAGAGGTAAGATATTGCAAAGAATATTTTCTCTGAGTTTTCATTGAATTTTCCCTCATAGGCACAAAAGTAAATTTGGTATTGAAATATGAAAGCACAGAGGTCATTAGGGCTATCCCCACTTAATAGGTCTGGCTCCTTAATGTTATGATATCTCTTCTTCTGGGAAGGTTCACTTGCTTTGACAATGCTATCAATAGGGACTGTAAGTCAAAGGTTGAGGGTAAGGTTTGCATTGTTACGCTGCAAGCGAATTTTCCATGGAAGATAACATTTGATACACTTTATACCAATAGATTCTTAATTAGAGTTTGCTCTAGAACCCTTTCTATAATTCTCAGAATGTAATACTATAAGATAAAGACATTGAGTAGATGATAATTGACCTAGAGCTCATACCAATATCTCGAGAGATAACTAGGATGAGCTGGCATTGTAAGGGCGTCACTCAGAGGCAAGTACCCTTCAAGCTATTGGATAGTCCCGGAAGCTAAGTTGAGATTCAAGTGAAGTATATCTACAACAGCTTGCTAGTATATATACTTCTATACCAGACGATCACACACACTATCACATGAGCGCATGGATCAGTAATCACAATGTCCTAAGATAGAATAGAAGGCGTCACACCACATGATACAGACAGAGAGAAGACAGGAATGATGGGAACGCATACATGTACTGTCAATGGGCCACTAATAGATCAGACCCTCAATAGTGACTAAGCATCACCCTAGATGTCCCCTTACAGGCATTGGGTTACTAAAAAAGTTACCAAGGGACTACGCTCTAGATCCACTTTGGAATAGGCTAATTTAGAAAGATGGCAGACTTGTACTCTAGAACTAGTACTACTTAGAGGACAAACTTAGACTGATAGAATTTGTGCTTGTAAATAAGCATTGATAGCATCAGATCAATTATATTTAGATAAATGACCTCTAGAATGCGACTTGGAAATACTAGACATTGATTGGGACTTACTGACTGTGTAACAGGTAATTAAGGAAGTCTAAATTACAAAGCAGCATCAAGAGAATGATAGGAGGAGAAGGAAGAATATTCTAGAAGGAAGCAGCAATGAAGATGCATCATCTTTGATAGAAAGGACTTGGTGAGAGAACGTGTCATCATAAAAACAGGAGAAGGACACATCATTAGTGGAATTTTGGAAGGACTTAGGACAGAAAAGAGTTGAGGGAATCCTAAAAGTAGTAATAGTTTTCTTTTTATATTTTATTCCTTGAGTTTCAGGGCTTTGTAATAACTTTAATATAGTATCTAGGGCAAAATGAAAAAAGAGAACCTCTTGGCACTTACCTTCATTATCACTACCTCTGGAATTGTGAAATGCGAAACTATTGAGTATAAGAGTTTGGAGTCAGTAGGATGTCTTGAGTAGAACACAGAATATACCCAGAACTTGATCTAAAGAGGAAGAGCAGATGCAACTTGGACAGGCTTTGGAGAGGACAGTAGACTAGGAAAGCTTGGCTAGGTACACACTTGGACTATATTACACCCATAAGATTCGGTGTTGGGGGTGCAGACAAGGGGGCAACTAAGTGTGGAGGGTCCATGAGTGATCAACTAACTGTATTTTCCAGTTGAGTCTAGTCATGGTGTATAAAGGTTAACATCTTAGAGAGGCTATATGATGACGATCTAGAAAGATTCTATGATTCTTTTATAACAACCAACATATATTTTACTAGAGCTGTGTATAATCCTACTTTTTTAATTATTTATAAACCTTCATCTTTGATTATCTTCCCTTAGACCTTTAGCATGCAATTGGGAGCTAGTACATTATTATTTTGTTTGTCCCAGTATGCAATTCTCTTTTGCACTCTTTTAGTGTAAGTATCAATAAGGAATTAGGGTGCTTTTCTTCAGGGGTCATTGGGGTGATATTGTTGTTCTCAAATTGTCTGTTAGGTACTTCAACAACTAGTTCTTGGGTAGCTAGGTGCTGATTATGGATATGGGAGGCTATAAACAGACATTCAATGGAAGTTGTAGTGGCTTCTCTGATGGGAGGTAAATGAAGTTCCTCATAACAGATCTGTCAGACTAGCTAACTCCAAAGCCGGAATTAAGCCAACTGCTCCTTTATCAGCGTTTGACAAGGAGAACTCGATAGAGTTCCCGTTAGATTTTCTACACTACTTATACAACTATTACATGGTCTGTGCACTATTTTTCCATGCCTATCATGTGACTCATCATGTGATGTGACGCTGTGACTTCCTGTCATGTGACCATGACCATGTGACACTTGTGACGTGACACTTTCCCACACTTCCCTCTGTATAGTAAGTCCAAGATAAAAGAAAAGAAAAGAAAAGAAATATAGATAATGACTTAGCCGTTTTGCCAAGTCATGACAAGATCTGTTGTTCC
>Ga0153985_1000459_pt1 | contig 10904 bp, 12 predicted proteins | sample TSGA069MetaG_FD_104715 | JGI IMG/M metagenome (GOLD analysis project Ga0153985, IMG submission 104715) | Attine ant fungus gardens microbial communities from Georgia, USA - TSGA069 MetaG | ecosystem: Host-associated > Fungi > Mycelium > Unclassified | place: USA: Georgia, Alexander Wildlife...
CAGACGTCGGAGAGAGATTGTGTGGAATCTCAAAAACAGTCTTTGCTGACGGCTCCTCCCGCTGGTTGAGGGGCGAGGACGCAGGATCACCTGGAGCATTTCTACATCTGTTGTACGTAGATTTATCTAATTTTTATGTGGCCGAGGATGAGGAACCTGGTAAAGGCACGCAGCCCCTCTGCCCAAGGCATATTTGTGGGTGTTGCGGGTGGCGAGACCAAGGCTGAGGCCCCTTGACTGACTTCACTTTGTTTCGCACGCTGACGTTGACCCGCTAGTCCACCGTGGGAAACCTACGCGAAGAAATACAGAAATAACATTTTGATTTTTTGAATGTGTTGTGATGATGCCCTCTGCTGCACTCAAGTCGCTCTCGTCAGTTTCTTTTTTCTTTTTCTTTTTGCCGTAGCGTTCCCAGCTCAAACACGCACACACAGCCTCGTCACCCTTGCCGTCCAGAATGCCGCCCTTGCGATTGTGATGCACTACTCTCGCATCATCACTCCTCCAGAGCTCGCCTACTCTCCTGCCTCCGCCGTCCTTATCAACGAGCTCCTCAAGGGTGCCATCTCCTTCACCATGGCCCTCTACACCGCCCGCTCCTCTCCCCTCGCCTGTCCCTCCACCGTTTGCGCCGACATCTTCAGTCCAGACGCCTGGAAACTTTCCATCCCTGCTCTCCTCTATGTCGTACAAAACTCCCTTCAGTTCGTCGCCATCTCCAATCTACCCGTCGCCACCTTCCAGGTCACCTATCAGATGAAAATTCTCACCACTGCCGCCTTCTCCGTCGTGCTCCTCCGCAAAAAACTCGACCCTACAAAATGGCTCTCCTTGTTGTTTTTGGCCATCGGCGTAGCCATAGTCCACTACCACCAATCCTTCACCCAAGGACCAGCCTGTCGGAAGCGCTCATGATTATAATGTCCACCATATGAACCCTCTCACCGGTTTTGCCGCCGTCACCGCTGCCTGTTTTACCTCGGGCTTGGCTGGCGTGTATTTTGAAATGGTCCTTAAAAACTCAAAGGCTGACCTCTGGGTCCGCAATGTCCAACTCTCCCTCTTCTCTCTCATCCCAGCCCTCTTATCCGTCCTCTACACCCCTCATTCCTCCGGGTTCTTTCAACATCTCTTCCGCAATTTCGGTCCCTGGGCATGGGCTGTCGTCTCCATCCAGGTCCTTGGCGGCCTTGTCACTGCCGTCGTCATCAAGTATTCTGATAACATCATGAAGGGTTTCGCTACTAGCTTGTCCATTGTCCCTTCTTTCCTCGCTAGTGTCGCAATCTTTGATTTTCACATTACCTGGAGTTTCCTCATAGGTGCCACTACCGTCCTCACTGCTACTTGGATGTACAACCAGCCATCGGGCAAGGGACCCATATCTATTGTTCTCACTACTTCCTCCCTTTCCCAAAAAACCCTCCCTCCTTCCCCTCCTTCCGAATCTTCCCTTTCAACGAAGCGCAAAAAAGTATCTCCTTTCGCTAGTCCACGCGTCGTCGCCAGCGCTTTAGGCTTTTCCCGTGATCTTAAGGATGATATCCTTATATCCCCTATTCAAAGGAATCCGAGTACAGGGGAGGTCACGTTCGATACTGCCCGGTATAATTATGCCCCTTATGGCAGTCCGTGGCCTTCAAGACCTCCTTCCAGGGTTCCGACGCCTACTCTGCCGACGCTGACGATTGAGGAGTTGCAGGAACAGAGTGAAGCCGGTTTAGCTCAAGGAGAGTTCATCAGGCGGTAATGTGTCCATTTTTCTTGCTCCTCACGCCTGTAGTACGAGAACAATGTCTTTTTATGACTTATACCCTCTCTCTTTCTTTATCTGGCCCCCTAGAACTCGTCCTGGGGTTTATCTACTCACTTTTTTTTTTCGTAATTTACTTGTTTTTACCTTACAAGTCTATTAACGTGGAATGTGGATTTTCCTCCCTTGTGAACATGTGAATGTTTTAGATAAGGTTCTGAGTAATAGTTATAAATAACTCAGGTTAGCACATGGGTGGGCTCGTGAACCCATGACCATGAGTGTGGCATTTAGAAAAAAGTCTGCTGCTGTCTTGTGCCTACTTTTGCATCGGATATTCGTAAACTTGGCGTTTAGTAGCCTTTTTGATTGTTCTTTTGACGAGAGGGGTTCATCGCGTTGAACTAAAAAAAAATCCGCTTATCGCTTGTTACTATTTTTATATTATTGTTCGGGACCTCTTATAGCGTGCACTACATTTCTGAGACTGAACCTGAGCACTACATTCTGAGACTTGAGGAGTGGCTATTTAAACTGGAAAGGGTGGGTTTTTTTGTTTCTTTGCTTCGTTTTTCCTCCCACCATCTTGCTTCCCTTAACCCACCGAGGCCCCTTGTCGAGAGAACGAAGTCCTTCAACGTTGACACATTACTGTCCGTTGTCGTATGCTTACTGCCCATTGGAGCGACATGGAGACATCGCATCACCACTACCATTGTGGCTGCCGCCGCCACCACTGCTAGCTCTCTCTTTACTTTCTTGCTCATCATTTGTTGTCCTTGCTCATTGTTTTCTTGACTGCTAGTAGTTGTCCACTGTCTTATCATTTGTTGTCATTGCTTTCTTCACTACTAATAGCTGTTCATTGTCTTGTCATTTGCTGTCTTTGCTTTACTTGCTTGCTATTTGTTGTACTTAGTTGTCTTTGTTGATTGCTTTCTTGACTACTAGTAGTTGTCTATTGTATCAAGTAGTGTACCTTTAAGTGTAATATTATCTCAAGGACTTGGTTACTTGTATATTAATTGTAAAAGTATTTTTTTATTGTCTCAAATATTTTTGATTGAATTGTTATATAATATCTAATATATCCAAATTCAATCTAAAACATATGTGTGAATTGAAAAATAAGAACAAATAATGATCCTAGTTCAGATCATCTACACAAACAAACAAATGCTTCATACTTAAAATAAACATGTTATCAAGGCAACCAACTCAATTTCTATAAATACAATGTGTGTTATATATACATAGAGGAACTGCCAGTCATGATCCTGACTTACAATCCAAAATCTCAATTCAGTAAATGGGACCAAGACTTTGAAATGAATACTACAAGAGATCATTTAGCGCACACACACATCAACATTTTTGTTTCCAATGACGACCACGACATAATAACGAAACAAAGCCCTGAAAATACATGGTATCAAAATAAATGAGCGGTGATGAAATTAATATGGACTCACTCGTATTAAAGCTAGGCCAAACCTGAAGCAATCATTTTTCTCTGGAATTGTCGGAGGTATTTGGACGTAAAAAGAAGAAGGCGAAGCAGGAGAAGGAGAAGAAGGAGAAGGAGAAGGAGATAACGATGAGTGATCAGAAGCCTTCATGGTATTCCCAATCATGTGCGATTCCATTTCCCAGTCCGCTTCACCAGGTAAGGCAATGTCCTCGACTCATCATGAGCGCGCTTGCTCTACAAAGGTATTTCGACTTACTAGTAAAAGACTATTCCCCGAAGCTTCGTCGTAACTGTCATAAGGAGTACCTGCTGTTGGCTAAAACGAGGCAGATAAAACTATCAGAAAAAGAGAAGGAAAAAACTGCAAGAACAAACCATAAACTGCACTTCGGTACTGAAATACGGCCCGTAGACTTCTCGTTTGGTGTCTCGATAATACTCTGGTAAAGAAACGGTACGATCCTGTTTTGAGCGAGACGATGGAAGAAACATGGGCAGCGAGCGAGAGAAAGAACGAGGAAAGAGGGGTTTCATGAGAGCTGTCTCCCTTTTTATCGTCAACAAACGCAATTTGAACAGACGGGTGCAGAGGACAAGAAGAAGAGGTGCTTTCAAGGGAGAAATGGTGGGAAGTGGAGGTGGCGTGCCAAACCGGTCTTATAACAATCGGGTTATCACTGCATCTTATAATAATAATCGAGTTGCCATTGTCCCACCCGATATAATGGGAGAGCTTCTCGGAAGCAGTCCACGAGGCAGACCCAGCACAGATCCAAAAAGAGCCCAGAACAGGGAATTTTACGTTGGGTTAGGGAGGGGCGGGGAAGTGGCAGATAGTAAGTCCTTTATTAGATTTCCCTTTGCCGTCGACATGAGGCTGGAGCTAGTACGAGAGAAAGGATAAAGCCACATTGCGTGAGTAAAGAGCCAGGACTGACCGTGTCAGGCAGAGCGGGAAGATTCTGACGCAAGACGTACCGCTGTGGTATATCAACCTCCATCCTAGACGCTTCATCGCTATGATAGCATGCACCACTCAAGCCCAAGATATAACCACCAAAGATTAAAACCGCAAGTACGACGTTTTCGTAAAGGTTTCTTCTATTCACCGACAACCATTGTCTGTAATTAGAACCACGAGGCTCCAGTTTCAGGAATTAATAGGTTTATGAATCTGAAGTAACTAACGCACCTGATCGCTTTTTCATTGGAGGAGCCAGGGTTAATGGATTGGTCCAGCCGAAGCCGGCAAAAAAGATAATAATAAATAAGCAAATGGGGTAATTCACCGGTATAAGAAAAAGTACTCACTACTCAACAGTCATCGTAGGTCGTAGGTTGTAGCTGCGATGCGCGCGGAAAAAAATCTAAGAGATTTCGAAGCGATCAGCAGTCGGGATCAACAACAAGTGGTATCTCAATAGCAGTCGGAATCGACGGAACCGTATGCAGCTGAATCCTTGCAGAAGCCCGTTTGGTATAACCCGTCTCAATCATCGGGGTATGAGACTAGGAGTTGCTTTTGTTTGGAGAACATCAAACAAACTATTAGTCATCCTTCAACTCGTGGCTCTACCGTTCGCGTCGTAGTGTAGTACAGCACGTTCACTTACTAAATCTTCCCCCTTTTGTGCTTCACTTCACTTGGATGATGGTACAGACAGACTTCTTCGGATACAATATATTTACAGAGGAAACACACGGATAAGATACAACAGGTATGTAGTTAACCGATTACTGTTCCAAGAATACAACTGTTAACTATACTTATAATCAGAAGGAGCTAACCTCAGTACTTATACAGCACAGCAAAATGAGACATCGAGAAGCAACAAATGGAGACAAAATAAATAAACGAAGAGAAAAGTCGCCAGAAAGATAATAAAATAAACATCGTCAGTACCATCTAGCACTTGTGCATTCTAATACAAAGAACACACCAGTCCGCCGTACAAACCAGAACTAGATTATTACTTTCGGCAAATATACCACAAGTTCGAAAATACCATACATAAGAATCCATCAACCCATTGAAAATGCAACTTAAAGATATGATACACAACAGAACGACAGCGACAACAACGACAGCAACAATGATAGCAACAGCATCAATCCCTGTGATAACGCGTGCAAAAGTCTATACTCTAATGTTCGAAACGAAGCATGAAATCCAACTTACAGTCAATATACCTCGCCTTCAAACGGTTCGTAAAATTTAAACGCACTTGTGGGTCGTCAACATCAGCCTCTACAACAGCCTCTACACTCATCAACTTCCGAAGTCCACATCCACAGTTATCAGGAAAATTTGACCTAGATTCCACCATCTCATAAAAATAATGCGGATCTCGACAGGGCGCGACAGCAAGGCGGTCGAGGCGGGGGCACAAGCATTGTTCCGATAAGGCTCCCCTACCTCGATACGTCAACGGTATCCAAAGTGCCTTGCCAAATCCAACTTCATTCTTGATTTCAAAGTTTTCCAAAGTTGAGCTCATGAGGTGCAAGAGCTGCAGAGCCTTTGAGGCGTCCGTGGTTGGACAATCAAACGAGAGGCTGGAAAGTGAACAGCGAGATCTGACTAAGAGTTGGTGCAAGGCGTGACAAGGAGAGGATTTCCGGGAGGCACTAAATTTAAGCATCGACAGCTTCGGCAAGTCAAGCACCTCCAACAGTGGGTTTGCCGCCGTGAATTGATAACCAAGGTGAAGATCTAGTTTGGCAATGCAGCATATAATTTGGTGGCGAGGGGGAGCGGAGATGGAGAGAAAAACACCTGATGGTGATAAGAGAGAGGGTGGGATTTCGTGATGGTCAGAAACCGTGAACGATCCTTCCACTAAATTATCCGAGGAAGCAAGGAACGAAAGAAAATCGTGTGGGGAGATACAATGATTCTTCATTTTGACAACCTTTAAGGAGTCGAATGGATGATTGATGATTTGCTGAAACGTGTGAACAGCCAATGGAGCGTCAATGAATTCAATAGAAGACGGCAAAACATGCTCGACGAAATGGGACATGAGATTAAGGGCGGCAGCGTCGGCTATGGGAACAAGCGTGAAAGACTTGAGCGATCGGAGGGTACGTGACACTGTCCACACGGCATCCGGGTTCGGAAGCTGTCCTTTGAGTACCAACACTTCGACGGTGTCAAGCTCGGCCACGATGCTTTCCATGAGGTCAACTGAGAAAACGCAAGACAGAGTCACACAGATCAACTCTTTCCAAGAGATAGCTGTTTGAAGAAGATCCGTGGCTGAATCTATTTCTGTGAGGTCGAACTCAACGACGCGTAGACAAGGAAGCCCATAGTTCCGAAGTAGAGATGAGATATTGACCGCCGAAAAAATCTTCAACGTATGCAAGTGAGGACATATCTTTCGTTCAGTCCATCTATTCGCAGTTGACAACGGTTCGCCCGATATTTCTCTGAGTGAAAGGTGCCCGACAAGGGGTGAGTGATTCAATATGAAATTACAATCATCAAGGGTCATCAACATCTCTAACGTGATATGAGTGAGTTGAGTCCATGGAAGTTGGTGTAGACTGATCCATGGAAGGCCGATAGATTGAGCTAGCTGGCTCGCAAAGTAGTGACTTCCCATCGTCCAGTGTAACTTTCTCAGATTCTCCATGGCTGGACCGTCAGAAGGTATCACGAGAGTTGGTGTGCTCTCCAAGAAGGAGGCCAATCCATCTATCCCCCAGGAAAAGCGGTTGGGGATGATCACTTTCATGGCGAAAGATGAAATGGCTAGGTCGAGCTGATGATCGAAAAGTCTTGGATGCAACCCGCGACCCTCCTTAGGTAACTCGAGTACGACAAGATTGGCCACTTTTGACATCCCACGAGTAATGCGCATATACCATTCTATACAGCGCTCACATCCCTTCTCATTGAGCGGGGGATGAAGTGAAGGCCAAAGCCTGGATGTACCATCGATAATTTCCCTCCAGCCCTTGCACACTCGTCGTAGAGAAAAAAGGGTTGATAACATAAAGTGGTCAGGAGAGATTTCGTGTTGGATGGATATGTATTCAAAAATCACCAGTAGGATTTCTGGCGGAAAGGGGCTCAGCCTGGGCTCGTCTTGTACCCTGGAGTCCCTTTCAGACGTAGGAGATTCGGATGAGCATATATCCGTAATGGTGTCGGAAGAGGCAGCGCCCGAGAGAGGAGGGTCTTCGGAGCTGCAGATACATGCTGTTCTCCTTGGATTCGAGGTACGTTCCTGCGATATACAGGAAGGCTGGAGAGATGATGGTTTCGGACTGAGCGCAGAACCCTCCCCAGAGACCTCATACCGCCGCACGGACTCCCAATTGACACTGGATTGCTGTGAGTGTTCTTCCCGATTAGCAGAGCCCCCGAGTTTCTGCAAGGAGATGCGGACAATGAAAAAGATGATGGTGATCCCGGCGATCCCGGCGAGAATGGCTCGAATAACACCTCCCCGAGTGAAAATTGCAACTAGAAGAGAGATTGAGGAATGCAGCGAGGAAGAAAGCGCCGAAGAAAGCGTCATGTCGCAACTGGTGCCGCGATACAGGACAACGACTCAAGTATATAACGGATAGAGCAACGTGGGATCAGATGAAGAGTAGCGGGTTGGTTATGTCGCCGAGCTAGTATTACTGGATATTTTCGGACAGTCAACAGGATATACAAGGGCCTCGGTACTTACCTCAGACTACGGTAATCATTGCTAATTGATTTTCCTAGTCCGTGCCAGGATGTAAATCGGCTCAGGTTAATCCTTCAACTGCAACCGCCTGATGAAAAGGCTAGTCGTTATGTGACAATGAAATGAAACATAGTTCGGAGACTCAATGTAGTGAAGACAAAACGCCCACGCCTCGGAACGGACAGAAGCATTGATACTTCTCTGCCATTTCCTAGCGATCTATGGGACAACAGGACCTCTGTTACTTGCTCAACACCGACTCGGGCGGGGGATGGGCCGTTATCATAGAGACCATCACAATGGTCTAAAGTCAGGGCTGTCATCGGCAGGATTCATGTTATGATTAGATGTTTATTTCTAGGTATGCGACGCGGAACAGCCAGGAACCATGAAACTTTGCTAATGTATAAATCAGACTAGAAGACGTGTATTCTAGGTCAATTATCATGTGAACCTTCGATGTATCGATAAGGATAAGGTGAGAGGGCTGATACTCATCATTCATGATCTCGAGAAACGAATAATATCACATGAGAGAACTGGCCGCAATCCACTTGATGTAGGGAACTTGCTTATCACCCTGATCTCAACTGAGCTGCAACACAGTTTCGTGAACTATATTTGGGACACATCACATTGGCAAAATACAAAGTTCAGATCCTGCAACATCATTTCCACAAGATCTCTCTCCTCACTATGTCGCGATGGCGATTTTGTCTCGCGCCACAACGACTAAGACTATAGAAATGATCAACTGACACTGCATTGTATAAATACCCCCCTCTCGTTGTTTTCTCCTTTTTGACCGGCTTATATCAAAAAAATCTTTCACATTGTGTACGGCAGCCATGTGTCACTTTGTGTTTCACAAAGGTACAATCAACAATCGTGCTGAAACAATCTTGGGTGCAAATCATAAACCGATCACTTGACCTAACTTCATTACTTTAATTACTAGTAGAGACAACGACGTAAGTAGAGCTGCAATAATTTGTACAAGATAAAAAAAAAGGGGGAGCTGTCAACCAGAATGAACACCAAAGAAAGCATGAGCGAGTTTTGTCCTCACAAGAACGAAATGGCCAAAAAGCTCTAACATAACCCAACGGCGTCCATATGAAAATAAACAAGAAAAAAAACTATAGCTTCCAACCTCTAAACCCAATCCGACCATTGCCTAAGTAAAGGCGCCATTTTTCCTCATATCGGAACAAGATATCTGTGTCTGACCACTTCCACCTGCATTATAGATAGTTCCTACTAAAACAACAAGGTCAAAATCCAGGTGCTGGATCGACCATACTCGGTACAACACAACAGATCAACAGTCTCCTCAAAAGGAGAAAATCATCAACCAAGGATTAAGCACGATCTGCAATAAAAACCAGTCAGCAAATCCAACGCTTCCAATCGCAGTCGAACGCACCAGTAGCAGAATATGACAGCCAACTACAAGTGAGAGCGGTATGTTCAAAGCCCACTGGTATCCAGGAATTTGCCACTCAAAGGGTACCACATTTGTGGTAAAGATAACCATCATGGCGATGCACAGGAAGCATATAATAAAAGACAGCTTGAAGCGACGCCATATTGCGGGAACTAGAGGGAGTCAGACAGCGCCATTACGAAACAGACGAAATTCGCGCACCTTCGATCCAAAATGTCGAGCGCTCAACTTCCTTGCCCGTCGATCCCCATGTCCTGAACAGGATCAAATCAGCTATTCGTCATGGGTAGCCTAATACCAGCTTTGGTGTGAAAAGCAAGCAGGATGCTTACATATCGTACGAAAACATATGCGCAAGCAATGCAGTGGACAAATGAATACTGAGGCCACCAAAGAAGAAAACACTATCAATCAAGGACTCAACTGAGCGATGCGGAAAATCGGTGAGGGTCATGGGTACGCACAAGAACGGAATCCATCTCAGATTCTCAACCAATGCCCCAAAAAAGCTTCGATGTCCAGTACGGTACTCCAACAGAGTATAACCAAGGTTCCCAATAGCAGGGAAAACAACCGTGCAGGCCAAGAGAATCTCAAAACTATGAAGATAGAATCTATCCACTTGGATCCCGAGTCCGAGGAGGAGATAGTTTATGATGGATCCGACCGTCGCGGCAGCAATCCCATCTAACATTCACAGGACAATATCAGCGCATAAGATTCAAGGGAAATTGAGCACAAGAAAGTTCAAATGTGATGAGCCTCGCGTTTCTGATGAAGGAAGCCCAACAGACGCTGATTGATCAAACGTCAGGAGAGCAAAACAAAGAACGAAATATGGGAGCTTTGAAGGCTCCGGTCGTCCCCAGGGCTAATATTAGACATATAAAACTCACAGTAAGAAAACATGTCTAATTACAACGAAACACGAGTCAGGCACATTTCGATGACTTGAGAACGTCAAATTACTCACAGGACATCATCCCGATCTTGTAGTGGACTGGCGCCTTAGACCAAACGGAACCCCGTAATTCTTCACTGATGGGACCTTTGCGCCACCATTTAATCAGAGGGTTAAAAATAATCTCATTGCAACCTGTCAATGAAAATTGGGTTTATCGATTCATTCAATGTTCAAGCCACCACTGACCATACGCGTATTTTTGCCACCTTGCCAATTCATCGACGACAGTCAATGACACACCCTCCTTGAAACCACCCTCGGAATAAGTGGCCCAACGAAGGGTATATCCCTTTAACAACAAACGAAGGGCCATGTTGAAATCTTCCGAAATGTTCGCTTCGGACCACTGTTTGAAATGTTCGCTTCGGACCACTGTTTGAGAACCCCGTTTTCAATGAATGAAGCATCTTGGACAGCAGACCAACGAAGGAAGGCATTATGGCCGACGAAAGGGACAACTTCTCCATTAGAGCAGCCGAGAGAGATACACTTATTGATACGACGCGTAAAGTGGGTGATACCGTTCTCGAAGTAATGATGCGCCACTTGCATGACATCTGGAGATATCCAGATCAGAG
>Ga0153985_1000462_pt1 | contig 10846 bp, 10 predicted proteins | sample TSGA069MetaG_FD_104715 | JGI IMG/M metagenome (GOLD analysis project Ga0153985, IMG submission 104715) | Attine ant fungus gardens microbial communities from Georgia, USA - TSGA069 MetaG | ecosystem: Host-associated > Fungi > Mycelium > Unclassified | place: USA: Georgia, Alexander Wildlife...
AGACACCTTATGTTAACCTGCAAACTCATTTCGTTTATTCTGTTATTTAATTTGTTTTTAAATAACCTTCAAGATTTTTGATTTCCGGTGTATTTTCCCTTACTTTTTTATAAATAGGTTCTTCATGCCTAAAAAGACACAAGCTATAAACATTGATTTAACAACGTTTATAGCTTTGCTAAAAATCCTATTGGGAATTCCTGTACGGTTGGTGCGCTGACCCCTAATCGCATCGTTTCTGCCATCTCTGGTTGAGAAAGCGGGGTAACCAACAAGTCATTGATTCTTTCTAGCAAGAAATGATGTGCTTCATAGAATTTGGCTAGTCGTCTGTTCTCTCTATGAACAATGGATTGTTGTCGGCGATTTAAAATCAAGTGATGGCTAAACAGTGGCCATAGACACTGTTTTAACTCAGCTTCGGTAAAAACGATGCCGAGTTCTTGTCTGACTAACCGGACTATCCGATAAAGATCATCAATCTCTGGAATAACTAAGCCACATTCAGATGACAGGCTGTCTACCAGATGATCGCACTTTAACCGCTGCAAGCCGATCAAAAAACTATGCATCAATTGAAAATGGACGGTCATGTTATTAGTGATTTCATTGTCCGCCAAAATTTGTCGGATCAATTGATCAATGGCACTCACTAAACTATTCGAAAACTTATAATTTGAAAATGGCGTGCGTGATTCTTTGAAGAAGAGGTAATAAAAATGACGAATCGTCAATTCGTCTCCTTCTACGCGGAGCGGTCGATGTGGAATTTCCATATCCCACGCAGCTAACGTACTCTTAATGTCTACCAAATAACGCTGCATATTAGAGAAACTGCAGTTTAATCGCCTAGCAGCATTCTGAATTTTTTCTTTTTCTTCAAAAAAGAGATAATCGATGATTTGATATTCTAGATTTTCGCGAATTACGTAGGAGTAAATTCCATCCATAGTAGCAGTATCCTCGAAATCAATGGAATAGCGTCCTTTATTCTTGTTAATTCGAAAAGGAAGATTTTTCCCATTCAAGTAGCTGATGTCGTTAAGCAAGACCGGATGTGAGCAGCCTAAGAGCTCAATTAATTCTTCAGAGGCGACATCTTCTTCTGTATAATAAAGCTTTTCGATAACCTGTAATCTTCTAACAGTCTCTTTTTTCATTAGTCCTCTTAAATTCATAAGTAATTGCTCCTTGAATATTTTTTTATTTAATATAATATTCAAAGACTGGTAAAACAAGCTAGATAACGTTAATTATCCTTTATTTTTGTTATTTAACAAGCGAAACTAAGAATTGTTATAAACTAAGATACCAATTTAATAAGGAAAAATACAAATTATTTAAAAAAACTTTGGATAAATTTTTTATTTTTTAATTTGTAATAAAGAAAAAAGAAAAAAGGGAAAAAAGAGAAAAAGAGCGTTAACGGTTGCCTTTCTCTTCAATAACGAATAGAATTGTCTTTGGAATACATTAAAAAAGATAGTGGAGGCTATACATTATGATCAATAAACAAAGTTTAGTTGAACAAGTAGCAGAAAAAACTGGATTAACAAAGAAAGACGCAACATCAGCTGTAGATGCTTTATTTGACGGCATCCAATCATCATTGAAAGACGGCGAAAAAGTTCAAGTTATCGGTTTTGGTAACTTTGAAGTACGTGAACGTGCTGCTCGTAAAGGCCGCAACCCTCAAACAGGTGAAGAAATCACCATTGCAGCAAGCAAATCTCCTGCTTTCAAAGCTGGTAAACAATTAAAAGACGCTGTAAAATAGCAAACCTTAGCCCGCTCATTATGAGTGGGCTTTTTTTGTGTTTTGGATCGAAAACTATAAAAAAAGTCTTAAAAAAAGTTTGTGAATTGAAATTTTCTTGTGTCTTTTGAAGAAAAAGAGTATATCTTAAAACAGTGAAATTTTGGGAGGAGACATATGTTTAATTTTCTGCCACATTCTGTTTTACAGATGAGTACTATTTTTTTATCGATCGTTATTGAAGCAATTCCATTTGTTTTATTAGGTTGTATCATTTCCGGTGCTCTACAAGTTTTCCTCACACCGGAACGCGTACGAAAAATTTTACCAGAAAATAAATTTTTAGCCATTCTGGTCGGTTCCTTTTTAGGCTTCTTTTTTCCTTCTTGCGAATGCGGGATCGTGCCGATCGTTACACAATTTATGCGCAAAGGAGTGCCGGAGCACACGGCGTTTGCTTTTATGGTTACTGCACCGATTATTAATCCGATCGTGTTATTCTCGACATACATCGCTTTTGGAAACAGCACAAAATTTGCGCTATTGAGAGCTTTAGGCAGTTTTATCGTAGCTTTGATCATCGGTTCATGGATCGCTTATTTTAATCAGTCACCGATTCTTAAAGAGGAGCTACATGATCATTCGGATCATGACCATTCTCATGAAACGGAGAAGAAGACGTCTTTCCGCGGAAAGGTCTGGTCTGTCCTAGCTCATGGAATTGATGAGTTTTTTGATACTGGCCGCTATTTAATTATTGGGGCGTTGATTGCCAGCGGGATGCAAGTTTTTCTTCCTACGCAATTCATGCTGCAGCTGACCTCTTCGAAGATTATCGGCATATTAGTGATGTTAGTCTTGGCATTTACCATGTCTCTTTGCTCGGAAGCAGATGCTTTTGTGGGTTCGTCGCTCTTAAGTCTATTTGGGACTAACGCGATTGTGGCCTTTCTCGTTTTTGGTCCAATGGTGGATATCAAGAATCTGATGATGATGAAGCGCAGTTTCCATGGAAAATTTATTTTACAGTTGATCGTTTTAATCAGCGTCATCGTCACAATCTATGCATTCGTAATATAGAAAAGCACATCAATTTTTCGCAGCTGATGGCAGGCTTTAGCGAGTCTGGTAGAATGACGCGAGAATCATTAATACATGAGGAGCAGAACAATGATACGTTTTCTAATTTTATCCGGTTATTTTGAATTAATGATGTATTTGCAAGTGTCCGGCAGATTAGATCAGTACATCAATGTACATTATCGCTATCTGATTTTTTTGACGATGGCCTTGTCGCTGGTATTGGCGTTAGTTCAATTGAAAATTTGGGCCGGAAGTGAAAAGCCGGAAGAACACAATCATCATGATGGTCATAATCACGGTCTAACCAAACCTTATCAGCGAGGGATTGCTTATTTATTATTGGTGCTGCCATTAGTTGTTGGCACATTGTTTCCAACGATCAGCTTAGACACGACGATCGTAGAAGCGAAAGGGTTCAGTTTTCCCATCAGTAAGGAATCCGTCGGCGATCCCGAGATGAACACGCAATATTTGAAGCCTGATACGAGTATTTATTACAATAAAAGCGATTATAATGATCAAATGACGAAGCTGATGAAAAAATATGAGACGGATCAGAAATTGGAGATCACTGATGAGAATTATTTAGAAGTGATGGAATTGATTTACAATTACCCCAATTCCTTTGTCGGTAAGAAGATTTCTTTCAATGGATTCGTGTACGAAGCTGGCAAGAAGGATCAAAAATATGATTTTCTGTTCCGCTTTGGTATTATCCATTGTGTCGCCGATTCCGGTGTCTTTGGTTTGATGACTAAGCTGCCAGATAATCTCACGGTAAAAAATAATCAATGGCTACATGTTGAAGGAACGATCACTCTTGATTTCTTTGAACCTTTTGATCGGCAGATCCCAGCGGTTGAGGTTAGCAGCGCACAAACCGTCAGCGCACCAAAAAATCAATATGTTTATCGCGCATTTTAGCAGTCAAAGTCTTCCTGAATAAAGGGAGGCTTTTTTATTTTTCCACGCTTAACGGAATAGATTTTTTAAGCTAATTCGTTTAGAATTCAGAAAATTTTTTCGTTAATCTGAGATAGCTTCCGAATTCTGTTGATTTTCTAGTATAATTAAAAGAAAAAGTAGAAGGAACTATAATGACGAATAAAATTTTTCTTGTAGAAGATGACACAACGATCGTTTCAGTCATTCAACAACATTTGACGCAGTGGGCGATGGATTGTTATGTGGCGAACGATTTTCAGCATGTATTTGAGGACTTTCAAAGGATACAGCCGGATTTAGTGATCTTAGATATTTCTTTACCTTATTTTAATGGCTTTTATTGGTGTCAGGAGATCCGGAAGGTTTCTGAAGTGCCGATCATTTTTCTTTCGTCTGCGAAGGATCAGATGAATCAGGTGATGGCTTTGAATATGGGGGCGGATGAATTTATCGAGAAGCCCTTTGAACTGACTATTTTGTTGGCGAAAATCCAGGCATTGCTGCGTCGCAGTTATCAGTATGGGCAGCAGCTGTCTTATTCCTTTGGCGAGTATCAATTTGTACCGGCAACCAATCAAATTCAATCTGCTACGGATAATCTGCCGCTAACACCGAATGAATCACGAATTTTAAGTGTTCTGTTCGCCACTCAGGGCCAAATCGTTCCCCGAGAGCAAATTATCGAGACCTTGTGGCAAAGCGACGATTTTATTGATAACAATACGTTAGCAGTCAATCTAACACGTTTACGTAAAAAGCTGAAAGATTTTGGAATCGATAGCTTGGTTCAAACGGTAAAAAACAAAGGATATATAATAGAGGAAAAAAGATGAAACTACTAAAAAATTTTCTGTATGAACGCCGAATCATCTACAGCATGTATCTGATTTTCTGGGGATTGATCTTTTTGACCTTCTATCTCTATGAATTTAGCTTCGCACCTTTTTTGGATGGTTGGCTGTTTACTTTGTTTGCTCTCGTCGTATACTCTCTAATTGCCTTTTATCGCGCTTTTCGCAGGCAAAAGCAATTGGAACTCTTGGCGACAAAGGATTTACAGTTAAATAGTTTGATTTTTCTACCGAAAGCGGAGACCCTGAGTGAACAGACGTATCAAGAAGTGTTGCGTTTAGTTTTGGAAACCAAGAATGATCAGCAAGAAGAACTCCTGCAAAAACAAAAAAATATGTTGGATGATTTCGGGTTATGGCTGCATCAAATCAAAACACCCGTCGCGGCACTGGATTTGTTGATCCAATCGGGGCAGCTAGAACCGCGGACTATGAAAAATGAACTCTTCAAAATTAATGAATATCTGCAAATGATCTTGAATTATATGCGCCAAAATTTAGATCAAGCAGACTTGGTCTTCCAGCAATTATCCATTGAAAAGATCCTAAAGTCTGTCGTGAAAAAATACGCGACGTTCTTCTCCCAAAAGAATCTGAGCTTGCAGTTTGGAGAACTTGAAGGAGTGGTTTATTCAGATCAAAAGTGGTTGATTTTTATTTTGGAGCAGATCATTTTTAACGCAATTAAATACACTGAAAACGGAACGATCAGTATTTCTTTTTTGGATAATCAGTTGACGATCCATGATACCGGGATCGGGATTCGAGCGGAGGATTTACCAAGAGTCTTCGAAAAGGGATACACCGGAATGAATGGGCGAGAACAGCAGCGAGCTAGCGGACTTGGTTTGTATCTCAGTCAAGAAGCAGCCAGCAAGCTAGGCTGCCAGCTCTATATTGAGTCACAAATAAAACAAGGGACGAAGGTTACGATCGTCTTTCCAGAAGAAATATCTGCCTTTGAATAAATCCAAACTTTCATGATTGTAAGTTTGGATTTATTTTCGTAAGTAGTGTTTTTACAGGAGAGCTTCTATGATGAAGTAGAGGGGATGACCAGTAGTAATGGTCGTTAATTTACTTCAAAAGAAATGAGGGGGAATTCACCATGAATGAACTACTAAAAGTGGAAAGTATTAAAAAAATTTATCAAACTCAGTTCAAAGGAATGCCTGTAGAAGCATTGCGAAGCATCGATCTATCGGTTGAAAAGGGCGATTATGTAGCGATTATGGGAGAATCAGGGTCAGGAAAAAGTACCCTGCTGAATCTGATTGCTACCTTAGACAAACCTTCAGCGGGGAAGATTCTATTAGATGGAATGGATTTGAATACCATCAAGGAACATAACGCCGCCGCCTTCCGACGTGATCATCTAGGCTTTGTCTTTCAGGATTTCAATTTGCTCGATACTTTTTCTGTCAAAGATAATATCTTGCTGCCGCTAGTGTTGTCGCGGACACCAGTCAATCAATTAATGAGCGAGCTCAAACCGGTAGTGAAGGCTCTAGGCATCGAAAAACTATTGGAAAAATACCCTTATGAATTGTCCGGCGGGCAAAAACAGCGGGTAGCTGTTGCGCGAGCGATCATTACGAATCCGGAACTATTATTAGCGGATGAGCCGACAGGGGCGTTGGATTCCAAAACCTCGGAACAGCTGCTGCAAATTTTCCAGCGTTTGAACCATAATGGGCAGACGATATTAATGGTGACCCACAGTTCGATCGCGGCAAGTCACGCAAAACGTGTGCTCTTTATAAAGGATGGGCAGGTCTATCATCAACTGTATCGCGGCAACAAGGATAACTACGAATTTCTCGAAACCATCAACGAGACATTGACAGCCTTGCTATCAAAGGAGGCGTAGCAGATGTTTTATGCAAAATTAGCATTCACAAACTTAAAGAAAAACCATCGCGGATATTTGCCCTTCTTGATATCGATGCTGTTTCTTGTAGCTATCAATACGATGACTCAGATCATTGTCAATAACGAGGGAATGCGTGCTTTACCAGGCGGCGGCTCAGCCAGCGCGATGTTTGGCTTGGGTCATATTATCATTATGATATTTACCGTGATCTTTTCCTTCTATACTAATAGTTTCTTATTGAAACAGCGCAAGAAGGAATTGGGACTCTATAATATTTTAGGCTTGGGGAAACGCGAACTTTATCAACTATTGATATGGGAATCATTTTTTAGTTTCCTAATAGTCATTATCAGCGGTTTGATTACCGGTTTAGTTTTATCAAAATTAGCTTTTCTAGTGCTGCATCGAATGATTGGAGTCGGCACGGATTTTGTCTTTAAAATCTTACCGATGAGTCTGGGATTTGTAACGTTCCTATTTGCCGGAATTTTTTTCCTGCTGTTTCTGATCAACTGTCTGCAAATCAGACGAACGAATCCGATCGCTCTTTTACATGGAAGCAAAAAGGGAGAAAAGGAGCCGAAAGCCCGTTGGATTTTGGCTATCATTGGTCTGGCATGTATCATCAGCGCTTATTGGATCGCGGTTACGATCGACTCGCCTTTAAATGCATTATCACTATTCTTTGTAGCAGTCATCCTAGTGATTTTCGGCACCTATTTTTTATTTACTGCTGGGAGTATCGCGCTTTTAAAGCTTTTGAAGAAGAATCAACGCTTCTATTATAAAACGAATCACTTTATTTCGGTTTCAAGTATGATGTATCGAATGAAGCAAAACGCGGCTGGGTTAGCGAGTATTTGTATTCTGTCAACAATGGTATTAGTCACGGTGGCAACGACTGCGAGTCTCTTTTTAGGAAAAAAGGATGTGGAGCAATCACGTTATCCACGGGATGTTTCAATTTCGACGAATGCCCATCCAGAGCAGGTCAAAAAGACAATTGAAAAGGTTAGTGCTGAAAAGCAAACCCCACTTTCTGATCAAGTTTATTTAACGTCAACTCAAAGCATCATGTTCTCACCTAAGGGCAGTAGGTATAACTATATCGATTTAAAAAATTATTATAGTTCGGAATCCTCAAAGGATGTTTTAATGCTCTTTATGACCGCGCAAGAATACGAGAAGCACACGAATGAAAAAACAAAGTTGGCTGATGATGAAATTTATTTCTACCCTGTTAGCGGAGAACACAAAGAAAACCAATTAAAAATTGAAAATCAAAGCTTTAACATAAAAAAACGAATCAATAAATTTCCCGGGATCAATCAACAGGCCGAATTGACGGATTCTTTTGTCATAGTAATGGCGAATCAAGAGGTCGTCGATCGTTGTTTAAATGAGTGGCTTCCAAAAGATACTGATTCTAAAGAAAAACTGCCTAAATACAGCTTTCTGTTCAATTTTGATAAAAAGAACGAAGAGCAGCGTCTGAATTTTGCTAGAACTTTACGTGAGCAATTGACTCAGGAGTTAGGTGAGGGTCAGTATAGTTTTGATGATAAGACCACCTTTGTTGCTGAAAATCGATTGATCACGGCTGGGTTTATGTTCTTAGGAATCACATTTGGTGCCACGTTTATACTGGCGACGGCCTTAATCATCTATTACAAACAAATTTCTGAAGGAATGGACGACCGGGAACGATTTGAGATCTTGCAAAAGGTAGGGATGGGGCATAAAGAGGTCAGAAAGGTTATTCGAAGCCAAGTATCGTTGGTTTTCTCTTTCCCATTAATCATCGCTGTCATTCACTTAGCATTTGCTTTTCCGATCATTCGAAAATTACTTGTCCTGTTCGGCTTAGTAAACTGGCAGCTGTTTTTAATTATTTCAGGAGTCGTCACTATCATTTTTGCGATACTCTATTTTATTGTTTATCGCTTAACGGCTAGAACGTACTATCAATTAGTTGAACGAAAGAGTTAAAAAGCATTGGTCGTTGACCAATGCTTTTTCATAGTAGATAAGTTCGATCGAAGGTGATGCTCAATTTTGCAGGTTCGCTTTGGCTAATAAAGCGGCTGCTGATTTGATCCTGTAATTGCGAATTTGTGGTTTTCTTTAAATCCTCGGGAACAACTAAATCAAAATAAATCGTTTCTGGGGTAGTTGTTTTATCGACCCGCAAATCGTGAAAGCGTAGGTTTTGATGGATGCCTTTCAAAATTTTCTTTAGTTCAGGAGCGATCCGTTTAAAATCGGGATCATCGATGGGGTAAGGATCAAGGTGGCAAACCAGATCAACACCTAAATGTTGTTTGACGTCGTATTCGATCGCATCAATTACCTCATGAGCGTGAGGCAAGCTCCAGTCTTGATTCACTTCGATATGAACAGAAGCAAAAACGCTGTTTGGCCCATAGCTGTGAATCAGCAGATCATGATAACCAATGATATCTGGATAGTTGTCTAAGTGCTGGCGAATGGCTAAGACCTCTTCTTCACGAGGACGTACTCCCATCAAGTCATTAATGAATCCCATAATCATTTTGATTCCTGAATAAATGATATACAGCGCAATCAAGAAGCCGATAAAGCCATCGATGCGCCAACCACTAAACCATTCGATAATTGCGGAAATCAACACAGCAATCGTAGTATAGACATCGTTGATACTGTCTTGAGCAGTGGCTTTTAACGTATCGGAGTCAATTTCACGGCTCAATTTTTGATACATATAAGACTGCCAAAACTTCATCAAAATAGAAATGATCAAAACAGTGTACACGATCGGAGAAAGTAAAATACTGCTCGGATGCAGAATTTTGACGAAAGAACTGTCTAAGAAGCGGAATCCGACATAAGTCACTAAAATAGAAATAATGAATCCGCTAATGTATTCAAAGCGCTCGTGCCCATAGGGGTGATCCTCATCCGCAGGTTTACCCGCGATTTTAAAGCCCGCGAGAGTAATAACAGAGGAGGCCGTATCAGATAGGTTGTTCATGGCATCGGCCATGATTGAAACACTACCTGAAAGTGAACCAATAAAAAATTTGGCGAGGAATAGCATAAGGTTCGAGAACAACCCTAAAATTCCTGCCAAAATTCCAACACTGGTTCGCTTGTTTCCTTTCGAACGTTCAGTAATTTTGTTTATTAGAAATGTCAGCATAAAAATCATCCTTATTAGTCAAGTACTACCAGTATAACTGAAATACTAAACAATAAGAAGTCAAATCCATTGATGAAATAAAGAGGTAAACTTTAAATGAAAAAAGTTTACTTTAAATCAACGAGTTCTTTTTTGACATTTTTTAATAGAAAATTTGCGGATATCTCAGCTATTTAAAATGAAAACACTTTATAATATAAGATGTAAAGGGATTCAATAATGGAGGGATGACTATGGAAAGTCAAGTAGATATAACATTATGGAAGATTCAAACGAGTAATGTAGTAACGGCGTTAGAAGATTTTATTGAAGACTGGAAGGTGTCTCACAATAGCGATCTAGATGAATATTTACGCAGCTATCCAGGTTATTTCAAGAGTGATGACTCAACCCGCGAAGCGATTCGCCTTGTGTTGGGGTACGCTAAAGAGCTGATGGATGGCAAACGGGATAGTGTCGGCTTTTACGAAAATAAGATTTGGCGCACAGAAAATGGCGAGAGTGTCCGTATGACGCATTTTCATGAACGTTCAATTTCAAAATTGATGCAAAAAATCGTTAAAGAAAAAGTTTAAAGGCCAATGAACCTGAATAGTCAGCTATTTAGGTTCGTTTTTTGTAACTGTTTAATGACGAAATTCTCGACATTGTATTTGCCGCAAATTAGGAAAATACGGTTTTTGACGTTTGTAGAAGAGTGATGTCATTAATCTGGAATATTATATAAAAATCCTTGAATTATCAGATTGATACTGATAATTCAAGGATTTTTTTAGTTTTTGCGTATGTTTTATATATAAAATTATTTATTTTAATTGAAAACAACATTTCAAATCCTAAAATTTATATTAAAAAAAAGGTTTTAGTGTTAGACTGGAGGTGAAATAATGGCGTGATACTGTTTTTATATTTTGGTTTTATTAGGAGATAATTGCCGTTTTACCAGTCTTTTGAAGAATTTTGCTCATTATTATTCTAAAGAAAATTTTAAAAATTGTTGCTAATTTTGAAGATTTTATGAACTATGCTCGACTTTTTAGGTTAGCGTAAAATAATTGTTGGAAAATAAAAAAGAGATTTCTCCACATGTGTTAAAATCAAGGTGTTCAAAACCTTAAAACATCAACATGGAGGAATCTCTTATGAATATTGTACAACAA
>Ga0153985_1000464_pt1 | contig 10815 bp, 6 predicted proteins | sample TSGA069MetaG_FD_104715 | JGI IMG/M metagenome (GOLD analysis project Ga0153985, IMG submission 104715) | Attine ant fungus gardens microbial communities from Georgia, USA - TSGA069 MetaG | ecosystem: Host-associated > Fungi > Mycelium > Unclassified | place: USA: Georgia, Alexander Wildlife...
AATAGCAGTAAATTGCTGTTGCTCATGATTTTCAAGTGTTTTAATAATTTTGAATTTATCAAATATTTTATCAGCATCCCCGACATAACAACATTTAACCCAATCTCCTTCTTTTGTTATTGTAATTTTTGGCTCTATTTCTTTTATAGTTACAAGTAATTTATCTACTTCTTTATGTAAAAATATAACTATCTCTTCCTTACTTAGTTTATTAACGTCGTTCAACATTTCATCATTATTTGCTCGCACCATTTGCTCCGACTCTTTAGGGTAATTATTAACTAGCCATACTGTTATTTGAGGACCGGTAAGTTCTTCCCCTGACTTATCTTTAAGGAGCTTGATAATTAGGGATTCAAGGTCAAAAGAATTACTATCATAATTAATTATTTTATCGTCGTTATCAATATAACAATATTTAGCTCTATATCCTTCCTTTGTTATTGTAATCTTTGGTTCTATCTTTCGTATATTTGAACTTAACCTATTTAATTCATTTCTAAAAATCATAATCATGATTTCTCTTTTTTGTACTTTACTTGTAGCATTAAGCAATCTTCTATCATTACTCGTTTGCACTTTTTGCTCTACTACATCAGCACAATTATCAATAATCCACTCAGCAATTTGATAGCTAGTAAATTCTTTTCCTTTGTTGTCTTTAAGGAGTTTAATAATTATGGTTCTAGGGTCAATTTTTTCTTGGGGTGCAAATTCATGATTAACAGCTTTATCGATATAATAATATTTAGGTCGATACTCATCGGTTATATTGATTCTTGGTTCTTTTTTTTGTAAAGCCATACGAAAATTTGAATTAAATTCATTTTGTATAAGTTTAATGATGAATTTCTTTCTGATTGCTTCATCGGTAATGCCAAGTAGTATTTTATTTTTACTCGCTTGCCCTTTTCGTGCAATCTCTTCAGGATAAACCTTCGCTAGCCATTTTGCTATTTCACGACCAGTAAATTTTTTTCCAGGATTATTTCTAAGGTGTTCAACAACCGTATCTATACGTTTAAAATCAGACATATTTGTAATTATATTATTTTTGTTATTTGAATAAGTTAAAATTTGTATAAAGTGACAATACTTTATAAAGTTTATAAAGTCAAATAGAAAGTGTGTAAATATAAAAATATTATATGATGATAAAAAGTTTAGTTACTTTAAAAAGCTCTTAAATCCTGATAAAACTGGTTTAAGTACTTAGATTTTATTAATTTTTAGTTTAAGGAAATTAAAGAAATAAAAATTTTTTCTGCAAATAAGCTACATATACTTTCTAAATATCTGATATTTAAAGATTATACTTTTAAATACAATCTACCTTTTAGTAGCTAGGTTGCACCTAGCTCTTTTGCACCGTCTTTAAAGTTAGTTATTAAGATATATTATATTGCGGTTTAATCTTCAAGCTTTTCAGTCTCAAACGTAACTTAAAGCATTATAATAGTTGAGAAATACAAATTTTTCAATTTATGATTTAAAAAATTCTTGCAATCCTATAAAAAAAATGCTATGTACGTTCTGTAATTAAAAAAATAGTAGTAGGAACGTGTACATAAGGGATAAAAAAACTTTAGAAAAAGCTGAAGAACTTTTTAATCTAATAAATTTTGAACCAAAAAAAATTGATGAATTAAAAGGAATTTTGGACAAGTGTACTGAAAAAAGCCAAAATTTTTGTAATGATACTATTGAAGAATTAAAAATAAAAAATATAAAAATTACTAACCTTATAAATAAGCACATTGATGTAGCTCATCTTAATTATAAAAAAGAGCGTAAAGAACTGTTAGAAGAACAAAAAGAAATAATTTCAGACTTAGAAGCTTTTACTATGATAAACTTTAACTTTTCTAAATTTACACCTCTTTTTAATTTGTTAATCTCTAATCCTTATGAAATATACAAAAAAGCGGATTTACAAGAAAAAGAATTTATTGTAAATTTTATATTTTCTCAATTAAAATTTGACGGTAAAAAACTTCAATATACTTTGAAACCAACATTCAATGAATTTTTGCAATTATCTTCCACTAAATAATATATTTTCTTATGCAATAAGGTTTAAGTATACTTCTTCGTTTAACTCTTTTGTAAATAGGAGTTCTATATCTAACTCCTTAAATATTTTTACTAAGGCTACAGATAAATCATTAATCATTTTGTCAGTGTGGGCAGGAGTTGGGATGATGCGTAGACGCTCCGTTCCTCTTGGAACAGTCGGAAAATTGATATGTTGGACGTAAATGCCGTATTCGTTAAGCAGCATATGGGAAGCTTTAGCTGCCTTAATTGGATCACCGATAATTATTGGCACTATATGACTTTCATTTTTAAGATAAGGGATGTTAAAGCAGTCAAAAGAGCTTTTAAGTTTGCTAACCACTTGTTGATGCGTTTGACGCTCTAAATCTGACTCTTTTAGATGTTTAATGCTATGTTTTGCAGCGGCAGAAATTACCGGTGGCAATGAAGTAGTAAAAATGAAGCCTGGAGCAGTTAATCTTATAGCATCAACTAATTTATGGCTTGCGGTAATATAGCCGCCGATAGTGCCGTATGCTTTGGCAAGGGTTCCTTGGATAATGTCGATTCCGTTGCTACAACCAAGAAGTTCTGCAATTCCTCCGCCGGTTTTACCGTATAAACCAACCGTATGAACTTCATCAATAAAGGTTAAAGCATTATATTTTTTAGCTAAATTAATTATATCTTTAACAGGAGAAAAGAAGCCGTCCATAGAATAGGCCGACTCAAAAACGATGATTTTTGGTCTGTTAATGTCAACTGATTGTAATAACTCTTCTAAATGCTGGACATCTAAATGTCTGTATATATGCTTTTCGGCTTTAGAGCCTGTAATACCGGCAATAATCGAGGCATGATTTAGCTCATCGGAAAAAAAGACAAGATCAGGCATAATTTTGGCAAGCGTTGCAAGTGTCGTATCGTTTGCTACAAAACCAGATGTGAAAACTAAAGCCGCTTCCTTGTCATGCAGGGTTGCTAGCTCTTGCTCAAGCTCAAGAATAGCGATATTATTGCCACCGATATTCCTAGTACCGCCTGACCCGACCCCGTATTTTAACACGGCATCTAAAGAAGCTTGTACTACTTTTGGATGTTTGCTCATTCCCAAATAGTCATTGATACACCACATAACTATTTGCTTATCTTCACATATAGCAAAAGGAAAATTATCGGCTTGCCTTTTTAAGGGTTTAAATTCCCGATATCTTCCCTCACTTTTTATTTTATCTATATGATCGCTAAATATAGTATCGTAATAAGACATTAGACCTATTATCTTGTTTGAAAGTTTTTAGTATTTTGTCATTCCCGCGTAGGAATTGTTGTATGGACTGAGGAATGCCCTGAATGTCATTCCCGCGTAGGCGGGAATCCAGAAAAAATATCATAAATACAATAAATTTTTAAAATTAAAACTCGATTTCTCTCGCTTTATACTGAATCCCGTAAACAAGCCACGGGATGACAGTTAAAAATCTGGATTCCCGCCTACGCGGGAATGACATAAGAGTTATGCAACAACACCGGACAAGCCACGGTAACAAGAACAAAATCAAGCCATGCTACAGGATGACAAATAATTCAATTGACTATACATTAAAACTAATTAAGTTTAAAGCTATAATATAGCTTTTTGCACAATATCATTAAGTCTTTTTGAAAAAGCTCCCGTATCTGCTACCGGTTCACCCTCTAGAATACAAGCTTGATCAAATATTAACCTAACTAACTCCTCATTATTTTTATTGTTCGCTTTTAAGTCGTTGAATATTTTTTCTATGATCTTATTTTTAGGATTTAGCTCTAAATTTTTAGCGGAGGCATTAGCTATTTGCTTCTGTTCAATTAAAAACCGTTCCATACGAATATCCATAGCGGCTTCACTAACGGCAAGACAAGCCGGGCTTGAAGTAAGCTTTTTAGAGATCTTAACATCTTTAACTAAATTTCCTAAAGTCTTTTTGAAATAATCAGTTAATAGCTTATATTCATTATCGGATTTCTGCTCATCTTTCTTTTTTTCGTCACCTGATGAAGTAGCTTGGTCTATATCAATATCACTTCTTGTAGCCGATTTAATCGCATGTCCTTTATATTCGCTATTAACATTTACCCAAAAATCATCAACCGTATCGGTAAATAATAACACATCGATATTCTTACTTAATAACCCTTCTATTTGGGGGCTTGCAAGTAGTTTATCAGGATTATCGCCGCTTAAATAATATATAGTATTCTGCCCTTCTTTAAACCCTTTTATATATTCATCAAGGCTAATCATCTTATTATGCAAGGCACTTCTGAATATACATACCTCTAACAATTTTTCATGATCGGTTGTAGCTTCGCATAATCCCTCTTTCAAAGCACCGCCGAAATTAGCCCAAAATGTATTATATTCTTCCGCTGATTCTTCTTTCTTTTTCTTCAGCTCTCCAAGTACTCTCTTAGTTATAGCGTTTTTGATTTTCTCAAGCACGTTATTATGTTGTAATGATTCACGGCTAATATTCAGTGGTAAATCCTCCGAATCAACCACGCCTCTTAAGAATCTTAAATATGAGGGAATTAAATCAATATTTTCATCGGAAATAAACACTCTCTTGATATATAATTTTACTCGTCTTTTGCGATCAGGATGGAATAAATCATATGTTTTACTTGATGGAATAAAGAGCAGATTTGTAAATTCTATAGCTCCTTCGTTTTTATTATGCATCGTAATCCAAGGATCATCCACGGCATAAGACAAGCTTTTATAGAATTCTTTATATTGCTCTTCGGTGATTTCCGATTTTGACCTTGTCCATAAAGCCGATGCAGAATTTAGCTGTATCTCATTATTATCCCCCTCATCAAAGAAATATATCGGCACTGCTATATGGTCGGAATAGCTTTTAACTATATGTTTTAATCTGAAATGATCAAGAAAACTATCCTCTTCTTTTTTAATATGCAGCGCAATTTCCGTACCTCTGCCAAATTCTCTATCCGAGTTTGATACAATATACTCGCCCTCGCCTTCCGATTCCCAAACATATACTTTATCTTCACCGGCTTTTCTTGAGGTAACGGTAACTCTATCGGCTACCATAAAACTTGAATAAAACCCAACTCCAAACTGACCGATTAGCATATTATCTTTTTTAGAATCACCGGAGAGGTTTTTAAGGAAATTTGCCGTACCCGATCTTGCAATAGTACCTAAATTCTCAATTAAATCCTCCTTGTTCATCCCAATACCGTTATCGCGGATGATAACCTGCCCTTTATCTTTATCGACTTTAACGGTAATTTTTAAGTTAGAATCACCCGATACTAATTGAGAATCGCTTTGAGACAAATAACGCAGCTTATCACAAGCATCGGAAGCGTTTGAAATCAACTCCCGCATAAAAATCTCTTTATTGCTGTAAAGAGAGTGAATCATTAAATTTAAAATCTTGCCGACTTCGGCATCAAATTTCTTTTTTTCTTGTGTCATACTAAATCCAATTTAAATTCTTGTTTTTAGTTTTGTTACTATTGTTATGCCTGCATTATGTCATTCCTGCGAAAGCGGGAATCTAGAAAAAAAATATGATGACAATATCACGAGATTCCGCTTTTGCGGGAATGACGTACGAGCTGCACAACAACGCAGACATATATAACAAAACTTTACTTACTTAATATAAGCACTAATAACAAAATTTAAATACTCTTTATCAATATTTTTTATTAAAATTGTCTTTAAGTTGTTAGTATGTCCTTTGGTTATCTCAATACTGCTCCGCAATAATTGCCATTCTTTTGCCAAATAACTTATAATTTCTTCATTAGCTTTACCCTGCTCCGGTAAGGCTCTTATGGATAATTTTAAATATGGTATATCATTAATTATAACAAATTCTTTAATAGCATTATTTTTAGCAGCCGCCTTAACTTTTATATTTAAATATGCTGATTTTAATGAAATATTGTAAATAAAAGTTTTCATTTTAACTTTTGAAATTGAAAAAATTAATTACTATGATATATAATAGTTGAAGCTATATAATATTTTTATGCAAATTACTGCTGACTATCAAACGCTTATTGCTCAATTAGAAAAAAACGACCCTAATTTTGTACATCTTCACCTTAAAGATATAACCCTAACAATATTGCAGCTAGAAGAAATAGCAAGCAAAATACAGAGTAATGATTTTATCGGTAATGTAAGCTGGGGAGAGAACCTTAAGCTTTCCGACGATTTTATACAAAAAATCGAAAGTAAAATTATTATAAATAACCAAAATTACAAGCACTATCCTAGCGATTTTATACATGGGCTATTTAGTTCTCATGCTTATATAAATTCTAACGCAGAAGAAAAAGTAGTTTTTGAAAATTCTAAATATAATCAATATTTAGAAGATTGGAAGACATTTAAAATATTCAATGAACCTAAAATAGGCAGATATTACGCAGTAGCATATGTAAACGACAAAACAAAACAGTTAGTACTTGCTTATCGAGGCATAACATTTGAGAAGTTGGATTTACTAAAAACTAATTCATCGCTTAAGACTCATTTTAAAAGTGTTCTAGGCGGGCAGATTGTAGCACAACAAGCAGCTTCATATCAGACTACTAAAGAAATCACCGAATATGCTAAAAATCACGGCTATAATCTATCTTTTACAGGCTACTCCCTTGGAGCATGGTTTGCAGAACTTAGTTTATATTTTGCTTATCAAGATTTTAACTATTCAAAAACAAAAGCTGTTACTTTTGATAGTCCTGGCTCTGCAAAGGTCATGGCTCAATTTAAATCGAACATTTACAGCTATGAAACTGATTTTAATGTAAGAAACTTAAACATAACAACTTATTTATCTGCTCCGAATTTTGTTAATACTTCCAACCCGCATATCCATAAAGCGTATAGATTATTTCCTAAAGTTACGTCATCTAAAATAGTAAACATACTAAACAAAACCATCCCAATCGTCTCTATGTTAACTTTAAACAGAGATTTACTTGATTCAATATTGGATGTTTTTGATCCCGAAACAGGGAAGCCTGTAAAATATGAAAAAATATTAGATTGGCCCTGCCTACAATATGATTCTACAGGCGATACGTTAGGGGCTAAATTACTTGATTCCGTGCCTATTGGCGGTGTGATTAAAGATTTAACAAGTAATTTAATAAGAAGAGGTATAACGGCAACAACATTAGGAAGTTTTCTTGAGGTAGTTGATCATTTTATAAGCGGTAATATCGCAATTGAGCAAATTTTAGAATTTTATAAACATTTAGAAAATCCTGAACAAACAAAGATACAGAAACAATTTAACCTTTTTTATAAAGGTCATTATCGCTCACAAGAAGTGGATTTGTCTAAAGATATAGCAGATATAAATAATAAGGGGGGTGGTGATTGGTATTTATGCCAATTAGCAGAACTAAACCTTGATGCGAGGGAAATATCGAATTTAGTAAAGCAACAATTAAAAATTATAAAAGAGCAATATAAGGTAGAACATAAAAACAGTAAAGCTTATATATTCACAAATTCACTTAATATTAAGGTTGATGACTTAAGAGAACAAATTTTAAGATTAGTTGAAGTTAGCAATGAAACAAAAACAGTACTAAAAGATCGTAATGCCTATTATTCCAATAATATAAAAAGTATAAATAGTAATTTACCTACTTTAATAATTCACAGCCTGATTCATCGCAAAGATGTATTTACACAAATAGATACTGTTTTACGTACAGAACAATGCGTAGCAATTAGTGCTTTTGCCGGAACAGGTAAGACCACTTTAGCTATGGAATACGGTCGTAAACAAATAAAGGAAGCAAAGAAAATAGTACGCTTTATTAATGCTGATTCTGCTTATAAAATTGCCGAAACATATAGGCAACTTACTAAAGAGCTTAGTATTAATGTAGAAGCAGAAAAAGAAGAAGAAATCATAATAAATTTGGTTTGTAATAAAATTAATAATTTGAATTCAAATACATTATTTATCTTTGATAATGTTGAAGTATACGAAGACGTTAAGCCTTATCTCAATGGGATAATGAATATACCCAAAAATAAAGCACAAGCGATAATTACTACCAAAAATAATAATTTAAATGAAGATATAGAAAATATTAGATTAGAACCTTTTAATAAAGATGAAGCAACAAAATATTTAGAAAAATCTTTAGAAAATATCCTAAGTAATCAAGATATTAATATTTTACTAAAAGAATTTAGCGATGAAAACACTACATTACCTTATAGCATATCTAAAGCAGTAGCATATTTTAAAAATAATAAATTACTTAAAGTAAATGATTATATTAATTTTATACGCAGTAATAAAGATGAACACCCTGAAACAATATTGCTATTAGAAATATTAGAAAAATCACCGATAGCTTGGCATATATTACAATGTTCAGCTTATTTAGATCCTGACTTTATCAGCATAGATATTTTCAAAGAATTATTTTTATTAGATGAAGAAAAATTGCAAGAACCTATAAAAAAGTTAGAATCACTATCATTAATGAATCTAATATATCAAAATGGACAAGCCGGCTTACAATTGCATAGATTAATGCAAGCTACAACAAAGAGATATGCAGAAAAGAATAAGGAGCATGCAATAGATGAACAAAAAATTTATAGAAAACTATTAGAAACCTTAGACAAATTATTTCCAATATTAACAGATGTTCCAAATAAAGATTGGGAAATTTCTAAAACACTTTATCCTCATGTGATTAAGATACTAAATGATAATATCGAGATTGAGATTGATAAACTTAGAAAAGTAAAATTGTATCAAAAATTAGGTTATTACAATAACTATATATTATGCAAATTTAAGGAATCATTAAAATATCAAAAAGAAGCGTTAAAAATATGTCAAGAGCTATATAATGGTAATCATCCTAATGTTGCATGTTTTCTTGATGAGGTTGGGGTAATTTATATTAATTTAAAATAATTTAAAGAGGCACTAAAATATTTTCAAGAAGCCTTAAAGATGAGACAAGAATTATATCTAGGCAATCACCATGATATTGCTGTATCTCTTAATAATGTTGGTATAGCCTATCAAGATTTAGATAATACTTCTGAAGGGTTAAAATATTTTCAAGAAGCCTTAAAGATAAGACAAGAATTATATCAAAGTAATCATCCGAATATTGCTACATTACTTATTAATGTTGGTAGGTCTTATCAAATCTTAGGTAATACTTCTGAAGGATTGAAATATTTCAACGAAGGTTTAAAAATTTTACAACAATTATATAAAGGCAACCACTCTTCTATTGCTATTTCTCTTCAAAGGATTGGTTTAGCTTATAAAGACTTAGGCAATATTTCAGAAAGTCTAAAATATCTAAATAAAGCTTTAAAGATATTTCAAAAAATATACCGACAAAATCATATTAATATTGCTGAGTCTTTTATTAATCTTGCTAGGTCTTTTGTTAGCCTTGCATTTGCTTATGGAAAATCAGGTGACATGAACAAAGCTACAGAACTTTATAAACAATCTTATTTAATGCGTATTCACACTTCAGATTTAGATCATCCTACTACTAAAGAATTAAAGAGTTATCTAGAAAGAAAAGCACCAGAATTCATAAAAAATAACGAAACCAGGGAGTTTATATTTCAACGCGGGGATTTTGAGGAAGTCACTTTAGAAGTCAAACAACGAATACAAAAAAAAGTTTTGAATAAAATATATGTTAATGCTGCTAAAGGTAAATGGAGTATACTCGATCAACTTGACAAATCAATAGCATCGCCTCACAAGAACTGTAATACTCACGCATTATTAACTACTACCGTTCCTCGTTTAATGTTATCCTTGTTATTTTCCAAGTTACCTTTCGTATGCCGATTTTTTAGAAATCAGGAAATAAAAGGTTATTTATGCGATAAATACTTAGCAAAACAATTAAAAGATTTAGCGAGCCCCCAAAATATAGAAACGGCTAAAATGCTATGCTTTGAAGCGATTTGCTTAGGGTCTATTAACCACCCTAACAGAAATTTTAGTTGTGTTATAGAATTTACTAAAGCCTATCCTGAACTAACAAAAAAAATAACAACCGAGCATCCTGAATATTTTATAGACGGCTCAATTTTGCGAGCATGTATTGATGCCAAAGAAGTTTTAAAGAAATTATTAGGTAGTAATATAGTTATTTGATCCCTGTGCTATGCCAGTAGTTAGTTATGTGTCAACTCACTCATCATTTCAGTAACATACCTAACCACTCCTATCACTAAATCTAATTGAATTAACTATAATCAATAAATAATTATCCATTTCAGAAGTGTTATATAAAACTATGTTGTGTAAGATAATACTAAATAGTTACCTTCTCTATACACATTATACTTTTGTATTTCAAGATTTAATACATGTTAAGATAGAATTTTGAAATTAACTATATCGTGCTGTGGGGGCATTGTTGCGTGGATCAAAAAACGCTTTCAATGTCATCTAGTTGTTTGACCACGGCATCCGGAAAACAAATAAAAATATCAATAAATTTGATATTTTTAACTGGATCCCGCTACAAGTGCACGGGATGACAAGGTTGGAGCTGATCCACGCAATAATGCCTGCTGTGGGTGCCGCAGTACTCACATATTAAGTAACAGCTTTCGTTTCTCGCCTTATGGACATCTTACTCTTTTTGAAGTTAATCTTTTTATAAATCAAATTTCGGGATTCGCCTGTGCTCACATATTAATATAAGCTGTGCAGGCTCACC
>Ga0153985_1000466_pt1 | contig 10807 bp, 8 predicted proteins | sample TSGA069MetaG_FD_104715 | JGI IMG/M metagenome (GOLD analysis project Ga0153985, IMG submission 104715) | Attine ant fungus gardens microbial communities from Georgia, USA - TSGA069 MetaG | ecosystem: Host-associated > Fungi > Mycelium > Unclassified | place: USA: Georgia, Alexander Wildlife...
AAACAAGAACAGTTAGTAATCCGTCCAACGATGGACACGTTCCAGCATCGAGAAATCTATTTGTCTGATCCGCGAAAAGTCTCACCAGATAAAGCCAAAACCGTCCTGCGATGGGCAGTAGAAAAAGGAGAATAAAGAAAAATGCTTTTCAAGCATTGCTTGAAGAGCATTTTTCTTTTTTTAATTTTATGATAGGAAGGGAAATATTCTGATATAAAAGCGTTACCAAAAAAATTATGCTTTTCTTATCAAGAGAGGAGCGATTCTATTGGTAAAAATAATTGTTGAGTCACAAAAACAAGGTGCTGTCGTTCAGCCGGAGCTTCATGGTCAATTTATTGAGTTTCTTGGAAGCGGTATCTATGACGGGATTTGGGTGGGGGAAGACTCTGCTATTCCTAATTATGATGGCTTAAGAAAAGATGTTGTTGATGCACTTAAAGCAATAAAGCCGCCGGTTTTAAGGTGGCCGGGTGGCTGTTTCGCGGATGTCTATCATTGGCGAGATGGGATAGGTTCTAGACAAGAACGTCCAACATACTTTAATGAGAATTTTGGGACAATGACGAGGGAAAACAACGCATTTGGGACCCATGAATTTATGAAATTATGCGAGTTAGTGGGGGCGAAGCCATGGTTTAATATCAATATGTTGACGGGATCGACCCGAGAAACAAGGGAATGGGTTGAGTATGTAAATAGAGAAACTGGTAACTCTTTGGCAAATGAACGTGCAGCTAATGGGCGTAGTGAACCATTTAATGTCGAATATTGGGGGATTGGGAATGAAAGTTGGGCTGGCGGAGGCAATTATACTGCGCAATCCTATGCAGATGAATACCGCAAACATACCAGTGCTATTCCTAGCTTTGGCGCCGGTTTGCCATGGGTGAAAACAAGTAAAGAAATGAAAATGATTGCCGTGGGTCCCGATGGAAATAAGCCGAAAGAACGTGTTGAATGGACAAAAGATTTTTTTAATGAGCTTGGAAAATACCGCAAACCGAGAATCAATGGATACGATTTGCACTTTTATAATTGGAATTTAGAAGACCCAAAAGATCTTATCACAGATTTTAGCATGGATGCATGGTATCGGGTCATTAATGGGGCACTTGAATTAGAAGATATCATTAAAGAGCAGCATGCATTGATTCAAGACGGCATCAAACAGATTCCTAAAGAAGAAGGGGCGTTTGCAACGGATATAAATGTCGATTTAATTGTGGGAGAATGGGGGAATTGGCACAATATTGACTTTAATGCTCCTTCTATTTTATGGCAGCAAAGTACCATGAGAGATGCCATTACAACCGCACTAACATTGGATATTTTCCATCGAAATGCGGATAAGGTAAAAATGGCGTGCGTCGCACAATCAGTAAATGTTCTTAATTCATTATTTCTTACGAAAGGTGAAGAAACTGTTCTTACACCTAACTATTATGTGTTTAAGCTTTATCAAAATCATCAAAACGGCAATGTAGTTGCTCTTTCAGATGATGCTCCGACTTTTACTCGTCCAGATGAACCGGCATTGAAAAAAATATATTGTTTTGCTTCGATCAAAAAAAATTTGCTTACATTAAATATTATTAATACTTCTGATAATGAAGAAGAAGCGGTCACGATATTTTTTGATTCGCCAGTGGAATTCGTTACTGGTGAAGAACTTACCGGAGAAACGCTGTGCGCTTTCAACGAGTTTGGGAAGCCCGAAACAGTGACGACCAAAAAGATCCAAGATGTCTATTGTCAGGACGATCAAATCAGTGTAACTAGTAAGGCAGCATCGATTTCTGTTTATCAATTCAAAGTAAAGGAAAGAAAGGTGTGACAAAGATGAAGCAGTCTAAAAGTGGATTATTAAAATTATCCATTCTCAGTATCTCTTTGATGATCAGTGCCGCCAGTGCGATTGCAGTTACTTTACCAATGATCAAAAATCAATTTCCGGATATTCAATCGGCTACAGTAGAATCTTTAGTAACAATTCCTTCATTTACTATGATGATCTTCATTTTATTAAGTACGTTTATCATCAAAGCAATTGGAAAGAAGAATACCGTCTTGTTAGGGCTGCTTTTGGCTTTTGTCGGAGGAATCATCCCCGTATTTGTTGCTAATTTTACGATCATTTATCTTTCTCGTTTTGTATTAGGTGCTGGAACAGGGATCTACAACTCTCTTGCTATTGGGCTCATTGGAGATTATTTTTCGGGAGAAGAACAGCAAAAAATGTTGGGTTACCAAACAGCATTTTCAACCTTAGGCTCCAGTTTTGCCACCTTTTTAGCAGGAATCTTGGTCAATATTTCATGGCATTATGCTTATAGTGTCTATTTCTTAGTTCTGCCGATTTTACTATTTGTTTTTTTCTTTCTTCCACAAGATCAGTCACGGCATACGTTATTTAATCGAAATGAGGCAGCCTCTCAAGTGACTAAGCAAAGGATTAATAAATTAGTTGTTTTTTGCTGCTCCATGATGTTTGTCTTTTTTATTTTGATTATGACGATCTATACAAAGACGAGTACATTGATCGTTGAACAAAATTATGCCAATCAAGGTTTTTTAGGTACAGCACTAACAATTGCGAGTTTAGTAGGAGCACTGACGGGCTTTGCATATAGTCAAGTCAGAAACATGCTAAAAGCATATACTCCCATCGTAGCATTATTGTTTGTTGCTGGGGCGTACTTCTTTATTCCTTATGCGCAGAATATGTTGATCTTAACGATCGTTTTGATTTTTACTTTTCTAGTTGTTGGATTATTTGTTCCTTACATGTACGATATCTTACTACCGGGGGCACCTGAGCATTCGACTAATCTTGCTGTCTCTTTAGCAATGGTAGCTTGTAATCTCGGCTCCTTCATTTCTCCATACGTGTTACAATGGTTGGGAGAGTTACTTGGAAATGACCAAACGTCTTTTTCTTTTACAATTAGTGGAGTGATCTATGTGGTGATGGCGTGTCTCTTTTTGATTAGACATTTAAAAAGTGAGAAGCATTCTTTAGTAATCGATTAAGCAAAGGGGAAGCAAGACAATGGAACTAGAACTGTTGATGGACTATCTATCAAAAGTACTTTCTTATCCGGTTCGTGAATATGATACTTCCCTTAAATTGAAGCGTGTTTTCGGCGAGTTTAATGCTTATCCCGACTCGCTTATATACGATTTGCAAACGATTGCTGGATTTTATGAGAAACGTGAACAGCTTGATTATCCACTATATCTGTATAGTCATAATGATCAAACGATCCTTCTGATTGAAAATAATGCAAAGAATCGTATCTATCTGCTAGGTACAGTCCAAGCAGATCCAGATCAAAAACAAAGAAAAGATTATATAGAAACTGATTGGTCTCTTTTGTTAGATTCAGGGCTTTTAGTTTACACCGTATTAACTGGTGTCAAATTGACGAAACATGATTTTTTAATGAGTATGAAAACAGATAGTCAGTTTTTGAGCCGTCAAGGCAAGAAAGTAATTGATACTCATTTTCGCTATAACGAAGAGCAGACATTGCACAATCCATACACACAAGAACTGCGTGAACAAGGCAGTATTCGAGAAGGCAATGTGGATCGCTTGATGATGAGCTTCAAAGAAAATTATGCAGGGAAATTAGCCAGGCTATCTAAAAACAAGCTTCGCTCTCTTAAGAATTTGGGGATTGTTGTTCTTGCTATATCAACTAGGTCAGCGATTGAGGGCGGTTTACATCCAGAGAAAGCCTTTTTACTAAGTGATAGCTATATTCTAAGTATCGATGAAGCTACGACAGAAAATGAGATATATTCGACCGTTCGAAATGCAGAAATTCACTTTACTGAATTAGTGGCTGAGAATAAACAGAATAAAAGCGAAAATCCTCTTGTTTTAAGAGCAAAAAATAGTATCTTCAAAAGAATGCATGAAAAGGTAACGCTAGGCAGCATAGCAAGGGAACTAAATACTACGGCGTCCTATCTTTCAACTGTTTTTAAAAAAGAGACAGGGATTACGGTCCATCAGTTTATTGTAAAAGAAAAGCTTCTTGTAGCGGCTAATCTACTATGTTACTCTCAATATGAGATTCATGAAATCGCGAACTATTTATCTTTTTCTAGCCAAAGCCACTTTGGCCATTTGTTCAAACTTCATTTTCAGATGACCCCAAATCAATATCGTTTAAAATATGGGGCACAGGAAGGATAAAATTTATGATAACCAACTATTTAAGCATCGACATCGGTGGCACGAAAATCAAATCGGCTGTCATTGATCGTTCGGGGAATATTCTGACACGAGGACGGATGGATACGCCGAAAAGTCTTGCGGAATTTTTGACGGGGATTGAAACGATCGTTGAGGACGTTCATGGAAGCATTCGGGGCATTGCGGTTAGTACCCCGGGAAAAGTCAACCCAGAGACAGGGACAATCTCGTTTGGCGGGGCATTGCCTTTTTTAGATGGGGTCTCCTTAAAACAGCTGCTGGCAAAGTATCAAATGCCGCTTGCTGTGACCAACGATGGCAAAGCAGCCGCATTAGCTGAATGGTGGCTAGGAAACCTTAAAGGGATTCAAAACGGAGCTGCCATAACATTAGGTACTGGTTTGGGCGGTGGCGTAATCGTTGAGGGAAAACTGATCCAAGGTGCACATTTTCAAGCCGGGGAATTAAGTTTTCTACTAAATGCCACTAAGAGAAGTGACACTCAAGAAAACGCTGAGCAACCAGTCAATCAGGGATTGACCCTGCAGCAATTGGCAGGTTTTAGCGGTTCAGCGGTCGCCATGATTCGTCGCAGCGCCCAACTGCTAGGCTTAGCTGATCTTGCGGATGGTGAAGCAGTTTTTGACGCCATCAATCAGAAACAACCACAGGTCTGGGCGCTGTTTACAGCGTATTGCCGAGAAATCGCGTGTGTCATGCTCAATGTTCAAGCCGTGATCGACTTAGAGCGCTTCGTGATTGGCGGGGGCATCAGTGCCCAAGCGATCGTGGTGGAAGAAATCGACCGTCAGTATCAGCAACTGCTGGCTAGTTTACCGATTTTGCAGCAGACCTTGACGAAGCCGGAAATCCAAGCCTGCAAATTTCAAAATGACGCCAATTTATTAGGGGCGCTCTATCATTTCTTTTTGGAACATGAGATGAAATAAAATAGAAAAAAACTGCCGCGAACCAACGATTCGCGGCAGTTTTTTTAGGCTTTTTTCTTGGTGTCTTTGTCTTCGTCACCTAGGTAATCTTTGCTAGTGAAGGCACTGTGGAAGTATTTGCCGTCTTGACCGTAATAGCGGTTGTAGCGCTGCTTGAATTTGCGGAACACGTAAACGACAAGAACTTTTAGCAGACAATAAATCGGGATTCCGAAAATCACCCCAACGATCCCCATCAAATCACCCATCACTAATAAAACAACCAGAATCGTAATAGGATGAATTTTCAATCGGTCACCCATCACACGGGGCACGACTAAATCCCCATGAAGCAACTGTACAGCAAACCAAGCAATCAAAAATTTAACCAACATCCCGGTGGAGTCTTGTGCGGCAATGAAAAGTCCCGGGAAAAAGACGATAAAAGGACCAATATAGGGGATGATGCATAGCAGACCAGCGGCGATCGCCAGAATACTGGCATACTCTAAGCCAATCAATAGGAAAACGACCCAATAGATCGCCCCTAAAATCAAGGAAGAAATGATTTGTCCTTTCAAAAAGGCACCGACTTGTATGTCAGAGATCTTGACGATTTCATTAAAGTCTTTGCGAAAACGTGGTGGCACTAACGAGAGAACCGAAAAATAAAACTTGTTGGGGTTGCGCAATAAGAAAAAGGCAATGATCGGTCCCGTAAACAAAGCGATGAACAAGGTCGATATCGTTGAAAACAAACTGCTGAGCCCAGCAGCACCAGTTTCCCAATAGTCCCCAATAAAACTCATGATGTTGTTGGTGATATTTTGCAATGTGTCTGTAATTTGTGCCATCTCATCTTGAAACGGGGTATTTTCTAAAAAGGCGGTCGCGTTTTTCTCAAAGTCACTGACCAAACTTGGTAAGCTGTTGATCAGATCGGTGGTTTGCTGCTCCAAAATCGGGTAAAGCTGGAAACCAGCAAAGACGATCAACAAAAGAATCAAAAGATAGATCCCAGCAATCGAAACACTGCGGGGAATTTTTTTCGATTCCAATTTATCGACCACCGGGTTAAACAGATAGTAAAGGATCAGCCCAAATAAAAAGGGGGGGATAATAGCTGTAAGTATGGCTGAAAAGGGTGTAAATAAAAAAGAAATCTGATTTAGCAAAAAGACAGCAACTGCTGACAAGATAATCAGTCCTAAGACATAATAGCTTGTTTTGCCGCCTAAAAAGTGGATCAATCGGTTATTTTTCATAATAAGCCTCGCTTTCTTAGCTACATTATAACGAAAGACCCCTATTCTGTAAAAAAACAACGTACCTTTTGAAAAAACTACGCTCATATTCTCAATATCTTTATAATGAAAGAATATCTTTGATAAGGGGTTAACTGGTGGCATCTTTCTTCAAAGCAGGCCAAAAATGCTCCCGTGTTTACAACACAGGAGCGAAAAGAATTATTTGCGCACTGTCGTCAAGGTACAGCGACCAACGGCAGTTTTTAACCCGCTAGCTAACCAAATAGTGGCTTGCCAAGTTTGGATACGAGCGCCGATACGATCAGGACTAGCTTCTACGATCAGGGTTCCTTCTTGAGCGGCGGCTAGATGGTTGACTTGTAGGTCAACGCCGGCGGCGAAGGCTTCTTCTTGAGCCAAAGCTTGATTGGCGCCGATGCTGCAGGCAGTCTCGATCAAAACGCCGTTAATGCCACCGTGAACGAGACCAAAAGGCTGTTTGTGCTGTTCTTTGATTGGCATCCGTAAACGAACAAAATCGGCTGTTGCTGCTTCTACTTCGATTTCTAAGGCTTCTAGTAAGTTCATTTTTTGCTCCTTTTTCTAAGAAAGTTACCATGATTATAGCACGAGTTTTGGTAGAAATAGCCGAAGTTCTCAGAAAGTCGGCAACAGGGGGAGAAGTCTTAAGAAATTCCCTTAACCAAAGCAATTTCTAACGAAAAGCGACTAGATATGTGTATAATAGAGCTATGTGAATTGAGGAGGAACAAGAAATGAGAGAATGGAAAACCTTAAAAGAATATGATGAAATTTTATTTGAACAACATGGAAAAGTGGCGAAGATCACGATCAACCGCCCAGAAGTCCACAATGCGTTTACACCAAAAACGGTGTTTGAAATGATTGATGCGTTTTCAATCAGTCGCGATGAACCAGGCATCGGCGTGATTATTTTGACAGGCGCCGGCGACAAAGCCTTTTGTTCAGGCGGAGACCAAAAAGTCCGTGGTCACGGTGGCTATGTTGGGGAAGATCAGGTTCCTCGCTTAAACGTATTGGATCTGCAACGCTTGATCCGCACGTTGCCAAAACCGGTGATCGCCATGGTCAAAGGCTGGTCGATCGGCGGCGGAAATGTTTTACAATTGGTTTGTGATTTAACGATTGCCGCTGACAACGCTAAATTTGGTCAAACAGGACCAAATGTCGGTAGTTTTGATGGTGGCTATGGTTCGGGCTATCTTGCACGGACGATCGGACATAAAAAAGCCAAGGAAGTTTGGTTCATGACAAAACAATATACTGCCGAAGAAGCATTGGCGATGAACTGGATCAATACAGTCGTTCCTCTTGATCGAGTAGAAGATGAAACGATGGAATGGGCCGAAACGATGCTGCAAAAGAGCCCGTTGGCGTTACGTATGATCAAAGCATCAATGAATGCCGATACGGACGGATTAGCTGGCATTCAGCAATTGGCCGGCGATGCGACCTTATTGTATTACACGATGGATGAAGCCAAAGAAGGTCGTGACGCGTTTAAAGAAAAACGTCAACCAGACTTCGACCAATTCCCTAAATTCCCATAATGACTGGGAGTTGGCTGCAAAGGCAAGCACAACTTCATCCAGAACGACCAGCTTTTTATTGGCATGAAAAAAGCTGGTCGTTTGCTGCCTTGCAAAAAGAGGTTTATGCTTATGCTGCTTATTATCAAGCCCAATTCGTTGTTCTGCCAAACCGGGTAGCCCTTTTTAGCAATAACTCCCCTGAATTGGTTTTTACGATCCTTGCGTTGTGGGAGTTGGGGATCGAAGTCCAGCTGTTGAATACGCGATTGACAGCCGCTGAAATCACCTTCCAATTGCAAGATGCCCACTGCGACTGGGTGATCACGGCAGATAAGATTGCGGTCTCGGGTGTTCGCAGCATGACCTTTGGACAAGCGATGGAACAGGCGAAGGCTCTTGCCAGTTCTATTGATCCTTCGTTTGTTCCTAATAAAGCAATCTATCAAGCAGAACAAGTAGCTTCGATTATGTATACATCCGGTACGACGGGCAATCCTAAGGGTGTGCCGCAAACCTTTAGGAATCATCTAGCAAGTGCCGAAGCGACTCAAAAGAACTTAACGATCACTAGTGAGGATTGTTGGCTTTGTGCAGTTCCGCTGTATCATATCAGTGGATTATCAATTCTCTTGCGTTCCTTGCGACTTGGAATGAGTGTTCGTTTGTATGAGCGCTTTGATGCTGGAGAAATGGCGAAAGATCTTGAGGCAGGAAAAGGGACGATCGTTTCTTTGGTGGCGAAAATGTTGACAGATTTGCTGCCGTTGGTGCCTCAACAAGGCTTTGATTCGTTGCGTTATGTACTGCTAGGCGGCGGGCCCATTGCCAAAAGTATATTGGAAAAATGCCAGCAAAAACAGCTTTCTGTGATCCAATCCTATGGGATGACAGAAACCTGTTCACAAGTGGTGGCATTGCCGCCAGAAAAAGCTTCAGAAAAAATCGGCTCCTCAGGGGTTCCCCTGCAAGGTGTCCATCTACGAATTGCGGTTGATGCGAAAATGGCAGATCATCGGACTGCTGAAAGTACCCAGTCGATCGGAGAGATACAACTGCAAGGACCGGCGATCACGACCCGTTACTTAAACGATCGCAGTCCACAGCAGTGGGACCAAGAGGGCTGGTTTGCCACAGGAGATCTAGGGTATCTTGATCAAGAGGGCTTTTTGTATGTAGTCAGTCGTGCAAGCGAACTGATCATATCTGGTGGAGAAAACATCTATCCCGCAGAAGTGGAGCAAGCCTTGTTGCAGCATCCAGCGGTCAAAGAGGCAGCTGTGGTGGGGGAACCAGACGAGGAGTGGGGACAATCTGTCGCGGCTTATTTAACGTTAAATGAGTCCGTCCGACTCCAAGCCTTGTTGGATACATTAGAAGGGCAGATCGCCCATTATAAATTTCCGCGCCGTTTTTATCACGTGCGAGAAATGCCGCGCACAGCAAGCGGCAAACTTTTAAAACGGCTATTGCTGAGTGAAGAAAGAGTGAACTACATTGAACAGCAAATCAACAAGTAATTATGAAGCAGCGATCGCTGCCGGGAAAACCTATTTGAGTGAGTATCAGCCTTTAGAAAGGTGTGACTTACTGGCTCTTTATGCAGCGGCACAAGAATATCAAGGGGAACGCTATTTCTGGCGTACCCCTGATGAAACGACTAGTATGGTAGGGTTGGGTTGGTTAGCCACTTTTTCGCAACCCAAACTTGCGGACTTTTCAGAAGTCCGATCTCTCTTAAAGCAAGCCCATTATCAACCAGAGGCACCTTTGCAGGCGCAGTTGGTTGGTGGTTTTGCTTTTGATGAACAGGCAGAAGTCAGTCAGGATTGGGCTGAGCTAGGTGCCGGTCTCTTTGCGTTGCCAGAAATACTGGTCAGCAAAACTGGAGATCAGTGTGGCGTCGTTTATACAGTAGCCGCTTCTTCCGAGGAACAACGACAACAAAAAGTCGCTGTCTTACAGGAAAAAGTCGCAAGCTGGTTGAATGCCAACCCGGACAAGAGTCTTGTAGCAGAAACGCCTGCTTTTCAGGCACAAGAGGAACTAGAGGTGACCCAATGGCTGCAAGCGGTCGAAGAGACAGTGGCAGCCATTCGCTCGACTGAAACACCGTTGAAAAAAGTGGTTCTGGCCAGGAGAATGAAGATAGAAACGAAGCAGTCGATCATTAGTGCTGGGGTGTTGCAACGGTTGGCGCAACAGCAGCCGAATACCTATCTTTTTGCCATCGAACATGGGGGCCATGTTTTTGCTGGTGCGACGCCAGAACGCTTGCTAAAAGCAACTGTCGATCAGTTTGAAACGGTAAGTATCGCAGGTTCCGCACCAAGAGGCAAAACCAAAGAAGAGGATGAGGCACTGGCACAAGCCCTCTTAGCTGACGCAAAAAATACCCATGAACATCAAGTAGTTGTCGATCGCTTAGAAACGGCATTGGCTACTTTGTTAGCTGACGGTTTTCAATCAGAAGCCCGCTCCGTGATCAAAAATCGGGACATTCAGCATTTGTTTGTTCCTTTAGCAGGGCAAAGAAAAGCAGGAGTCAATTTTCTGAGCGCCGTGCAAAAACTACACCCGACCCCAGCATTGGGGGGAGAACCGAAAGAAGCAGCCGTCTCTTGGATTCGTACCCATGAACCAGCCAGCAGAGGGATGTACGGTGGACCGATCGGTTGGTTGGGTATTCAAGAAGATATTGGCGAGTTTGCAGTGGCCATCCGCTCAGGATTCTTTAGCGGCAATCAAGCAACGCTGTATGCGGGCTGTGGGATCGTTGCCGATTCAGACGCAGAATCTGAACGTCAAGAAACACGGTTAAAATTTCAACCGATGAGGAGAGGGATCTTAGGA
>Ga0153985_1000467_pt1 | contig 10797 bp, 10 predicted proteins | sample TSGA069MetaG_FD_104715 | JGI IMG/M metagenome (GOLD analysis project Ga0153985, IMG submission 104715) | Attine ant fungus gardens microbial communities from Georgia, USA - TSGA069 MetaG | ecosystem: Host-associated > Fungi > Mycelium > Unclassified | place: USA: Georgia, Alexander Wildlife...
CATTTGTAAAGCGTATTTATAACATTCTTTGCCTTTTTCATATAAATAATCCGAAGTTAATGTAACAAATTTTGTTTCAATATTTTTCATAATTCAACTATATTTAATACTAACCAAATAAATATTTTATTATATCGTAAATAGATGCATAGCCTCTAAAATTAACTCCGTTAGCAATATCAGGAAAACCGTTCCGTACAACAAACCTCACTAACTAATTAACAATAATTAAATCTATAATTAAATATTAGTAATATTTATTCTAAAAAGAAAGGTCGACAGTAGAAAAGGAGATTATTTTTTTTGATGGTAGTTGCAATATTATTCTGCCCAACAAATCGATATCTTTAAAAATACCGAAAATAATTTCGTTTTGATGTTTAACAGTGATATTTTCATGTAACTTATAAGCATGTTCTAGCCAGATTTTTCTAATAGTGGAAAAGCCTTCTTTTTCCCAAATTTGATAATATTTTTCAAAATTTTCTATCAATAGTTCAAGTAAATTGTGAAGGGTTATAGCAGATATATTTTCTTTGGCTAAGCTAGTAGTAGGTTGGTCGATATTATCAGGATGGTAGGTAACATTAATACCGATACCTATAATAAGATAATACTCCTCTTCCACCTTAACGGATTCAAGAAGTATACCGGAAATCTTACGACCGTTAACTAGTACATCATTCGGCCACTTGAGTTGGATTTTTATGTCATTCCCACGTAGGCAGGAATCTAGTAATACAAATTCTACACTATTATAAACAGCAAGAGCAGTAACAAAAGATAATTGCGGTAATAATTCTAAATCCTTATTAGGCTTCATTAGTAAGCTAGCATGTAAATTGCCGGAAGTAGATTGCCAGCCTTTACCGCTTCTGCCACGTGCCTTGGTTTGAGATTTAGCAAGTATAATATAATCCCTATCAGGCTTATCCCTTACAGCAATTCTAATAGCTTCCGAGTTAGTGCTATCTAGCTCATCAAAAGAGATCAATTTGAATTTGTTATTAATAGTCATCTAGAACGAAAGAAAAAAAGAGCCAAATACCAAAAAGCCTACAACTAAGCTATTAATTAGTAAAAGCCCATACTGCATCGGTAGTTTAACTATCTCAGTTTTTTCAACAAAATACACAGTTTTTATTACTTTAAGATAATAAAAAGCTGCAATTACGCTAGTGAAAATGCCAAGAAAAGCGAGGAAAAATTCCCCTTGATTAATTGCTTGATAGAAAAGGTAATATTTACCGAAAAAGCCGGTTAGCGGTGGGATACCGATCATCGAAAACATAATTATGCTAATTACTGCGGCTATTACTTTATGATTTTCGGCAATGCCTTGTATATTGTCAAAGCTTGCTTTATCCGTATCTTTACCAAGCAGCATAATTAAACAAATGAAAAATCCTATACTACTTGCGGCGTAAATTAGCATATATAAAAGTGCTGCATCTGCTCCTTTTTGCGTATGTAATATAACACCGATTAGTACGTAACCGATATTTAGTATAGTACTATACGCCATTAGTCTTTTTAGAGAATTTTGACGGATTGCACCTATTGACCCTATGATCATAGATAATATGGCAATGATCTTTATTAAATTATAACTAATAGGCTGATAATCACCTATAATAAATTTGCTGATGTTTAATAAAATGGCAAGCATACCTATTTTAGAAGCAGCAGTAAAATAGGTAACTGATGCAATTGGTGAGCCTTCATACACATCGGGTGTCCAAAAATGTAAAGGAACGGCTGAAAGCTTAAAGAAAATAGAGCTTAAAAATAACACAATGCCGATTACTAAACCTATATTTGCAGGGAAAGTATTATTTAATTGATATAAAATATCCTTAAACTGTAGACTTCCGCCAAATCCGTAGATAAAAGAAATACCGAATAACGATAAGCAGCTAACTAAACTGCCTAAAATGAAATATTTTAAAGCTCCTTCCGAGGATTTAATATCACTCAATTTAAATCCTGCTAGGACATAAGAAGTGAGAGCGGTAAGCTCCATACTACAGAAAAGCAGTAAAAAATTCTGTGCTAAAATTGCAATGAGAATACCGACTGTAGATAACAAAGTTAGAGTTACGAACTCAAATTTTAATTCCTCGCCGCTAAGTGCAGAATAATCTCGGTAAATGATCATAGACACAATAGTAAATATTATTACAATACTCATAATATTTACATTGGCAGAAAGATATGGAATCTTAGGTACAATAAAAAGCACTAAAGTAGAAAGTAAAATAGTGATATTAGTACATATTCTGTTTTTACTCGGTATAATTACAGCAAAAAATTGACTAAAAAGAGCCAATAAAGTTAAAGCGATTCCAGGCAGCAGCATATATAATTAATGTTATTCATAGAAATATACCTTTGATATTTCAAGTTTTGAAAGCTAAATTTCAGGATTCATCTTTGCTTACGTACTATTTATTACGTTCCGCAGACTTACCGCTTATTTGACTTCTAACTTTTAAAATATCTGCGGTATACAGATATTAATCAATAAATGATTTTTTATCAACAAACTTATACGTAATATTGAAATTTTATACGCAATCCCCCAAATTAGATTACTTTAGAGCTATACTAATAGTAGAAAATCTTATATGCTTCCATTTTTCTATAATAAGTTTATATTGTGTCTGACAAGAAAAAATCAAAACACGACGAGCTTATTCGAAGTGCGTTTGAAAATCCTTTCGTTGCTAAGGAGTTTTTTGAAATGCACTTACCGGCTCACATACAAAATCTAATTTCTATTAAAACCCTTAAAATGGAAAAAGATAGCTTTGTAGATAAAGAGCTTGGGAAGTCTATAGTAGATATTCTGTTTTCCGTTAAATTTGGAGATAGTAAAGGTTATTTATTTCTGCTTTTGGAACATCAAAGTACAGTTGAGTATGATATGGCTTTGCGGTTATTTAAATATATGTTTAAAATTGCTGAATACCATAAGAAAGCAACAAAAAGCCAAAAATTTCCTTTTATATATCCATTGATATTTTATAACGGTATACAAAAATATACTGCTCCACGGAATTTATGGGAATTATTTGAAAATAGCGAGCTTGTAAAGAATACATGGAGTGGCGACTATCAATTAATTAATGTGCATGATATTCCGGACGAAAAGCTGAAAGAGCAAGCTTGGGCTGGTATTTTACAGTTTTTTATGAAGCATATTCACGAACGGGATCTACTAAAGAAATGGGAGGAAGTGGCTAATCTTTTACCTGAATTTGCTAAAATTAATATTGGAATAGATTATATAGAAATGATTTTATTGTACACTTTGACTAAAATTGATGAAACTGATAAAATAGAAATTGAAAATATATTAAAATCACATTTGAATCCAAAATTAGGAGAAAAAATTATGGGAAGTATTGTAGGAAGTATTGCACATCATTGGGAACAGGAAGGATTAAAGCAAGGAATTAAAAAAGGCATAGAGCAAGGTATAGAAAGAGGTATAGAGCAAGGTATAGAAAGAGGCATAGAAAGAGGTAGAGAAGAAGAAAAAATCAATATAGCTAAAAATTTAGTCAAAGCGGGTCTAAGAATTAATTTAATCGCTAACTCAACCGGTTTAAATGAAGACGAAATCAAAAAACTTAAATAAATTACTTATTAAATGCATTTATTGTTATACATACTAGGAGGGATAAAAACTTTACTCCGTCAATTACGTTTATCAGTTAGTTCTATAAGTTTCTATAAAGACGTATATGGTAAGTATCAGGGTTACGGGATAAGGTATTTGTTTACTGTGTCTTTCATTCCGGCAATAATTTATTGCGTTTTTATATTAAACTATATAACAACGTTAAAAGACTACTTCAACGGTGTACAAAAAACAAAAGTTACTGATAATATTGAGTATATTATTAATCAATTGCCGGAAATTAAATATACTAATTCGCAGATTTTTGTAGAGGAAGCTGAGCCTATTTATTTATATAATAAAAATAATAGAAAGATAGCCGTTATTGATACAAAAAACGAAGTATCAAACAAAGAAAAAAGCAAAATACCCTTTGTGCTTGAGAAAGATAAGCTTATAATAAACTTTGTTATAGATAATACTAAAAAACGCTTTTTGCGTACAATTAACTATTCTAAATTATTTGAACAAAATAATATAATTTTAACTCCTGAGATAGTAAAGAAATATATTGCTGATATTTTAATATACATACCGAATTTGTTTATCTATTTCGGCATGCCGGCTATTATATTGTTTTTGTCTGCAACATTCTTATTTGAGAGAAGCATAATAATATTCTTAGTGTATATTTTAGCAAACTTACTTAGCAATAAAATTTCAATAAAAACCACTACAAGATTGGTGATGTTTTCAAGTGGAATACCGATATTATTACAAGCAATTGTTCCTCTAATACCTGTATTAGGGGTAGTATTACAAATAATTCAGGCTTTTACCATATATTTAGTATTTGCTGCTATTTGGCAAATCAATAAGAATAGGGAGTTTTCTAGCTATTTGTGAGAACTCGGCTTCGTTGGAATATTCTAGGATCGTTTTGTCTTTTATCTGATGCTTAAACCATGTGACTTGCCTTTTGGCATATTGGCGTGTGCGTATTTGAGCAAGGTTTAGAGCTTCATTTAGGGTAATATTGTTTTCTAAATAAGCTAAAATTTCTTTTATACCTACTGCTTTTAAATTTAAATAAACATCAGCACTAAACTGTTTTTTTAATAAGGAAATCTCATTAATTGCTCCTTTTTTAAATATATTATTTAAACGCTCATCAATTGTTTTATATAAAAACTTTCGCTCAGGATTTAAAAAGATAATTTTGCAATTAAACTCAGATAAGATTTGCTCTTTTTGTAAAGCTTGAAAAGAAAAAATAGATTTACCGGTTTGCAAGATTACTTCATAAGCTCTAATTAATCTTTGAGTATCGCCTTGCTTGATTTTAGAGGCAGCAAGCGGATCAATTTTGGTAAGTTTGTTATGTAATTCTATATTTCCTATCTCATCATGTAGCTTTCTTACTTGGATTCGTAAATCATTGGATATATCGGGAATGTTATTATATCCATAAATCAAAGAGTTAATATATAGTCCAGTACCTCCTACTAATATTGGTAACTTACCTTTTGCTATTACTTCATTTATTTTTTCTGCTGCAAGTTTTAAATATTTTACCACTGAAAAATCTTCAGTGATAGATAAGAAATTATACAAGTTATAAGGGATTTCATCTTTATAGCTTTTTGGAGGGGAGGCGGTAATAATAGGAATTTCCTTATAGACCTGCATTGAATCGATATTTATTATCTCCCCGTTATAAACTTTGGCAAGCTCGTGACCTAAATAAGATTTTCCGCTAGCAGTAGCCCCGCATAAAATTAGTATACTCGATAAACTTGAAAATTTATTCTTCACGTGATTTTAGTAAGTCCATATTTGCTTAGTAAGTCGTTAATAGTTATTTTTATTATTTTTAGCTCTTCTTCATTTGTTGATTCGGCTCTTGCAATAATAGCGGACTCAGTGTTAGAAGAACGTAATAACCACCAACCGTTTTCTGTATTTACTCGCACTCCGTCAATATCGTTAAATTCGACTTTGTCTTTTAATAGAGTCTCTTTAACTTCTTCAATAATTTTTGTTTTTAATTCAGGAGAAACAAAAATTTTGATTTCGGGGGTGCTGTAAGATTTTGGTAAATCGTCTATTATTTCTTCTAAACTTTTATCCGATCTACTTAGCAAATCCAAGAATCTCAAAGCGGCATAAATCGCATCGTCAAAACCAAAATATTTATCGGCAAAGAAAATATGTCCGCTCATTTCACCGGCAAGTAAAGCTCTCGTCTCAGCCATTTTGCTCTTAATGAATGGATGACCTGTCCGCCATATTATTGGTTGTCCGCCATATGATTTAATTTTATCAACTATAAGCTGGCTGGCTTTTACATCAACTATTATACTAGCATTTGGACTTTCTTTTAAAATATCTTCAGCAAAAATGCATAAAATTTGATCACCGAATAGTATTTTACCGCTTGAGCTTACAATACCGATCCTATCCCCGTCTCCGTCAAATGCTATACCAAGGTCACAATTTTGTTCTTTAACTAGTCTAATTAATTGTTGTAAATTATCGGCTTTAGTAGGGTCGGGGTGATGACTTGGAAAGTTTCCATCAATCTTGCTGTTAATAATTATATTTTTATTATTTAAATGGTTTTTAGCAAGCTCTTCAATAATATTTCCTGTTGCTCCGTTACCACAGTCCCAAGCTACTTTTAAGTTAGGGTTAATGTTGATTGCTTCTAGAATATTTTTTATATATCTGTTACTAATGTTGATTTCATTCTTATTTACAATATTGACTTTAGGGAGATTATTATTCCAATCAGTATTTAAAATCTCTGCCAGCAAATCCTGTATCTGTTCACCGAAAAAAGATTTACCGTGTTGTATTAATTTAAATCCGTTATCGTCACGGGGGTTATGTGATCCTGTAACCATAATACTACCGGCGGGCTGAAATTTTTTATCGGCAAAATATAAAACCGGAGTCGGTACTACACCAATATTTATAACTTCAGCTTCTGCATCGATTAGCCCCGATTCTAAAGCTTTAAAAAGGGTAGGGGAGCTAAGCCGACCATCCATGCCAACACATATTTTATTATTAACTTTGCTTATGGTCATTTTCGCAAAACAATAGCCGACTTTATAAGCTACTTCTTTGGTTAAATCCTTGAGGCTATTACCTCTTATGTCGTAAGCCCTAAAAATATCTTTGTTAATGTTCATAAAAATCCATTTATGTCGTTCGTGTAAAAGCAGGAATCTAGTAGTTAAAGTTATAAGGAGTTATTTTATTTTTTTCAAAATTCCTGCTTTCGCAGGAATGACATCTAAAGGCTAAAACTTTCACCTAAATATACTTCCTTAACTTTCTTACTATCTGCTATTTCTTTGCCACTTCCTTCGAGTAGTACTTTACCGTCAAAAATAACGTAGGCACGATCAACTATATCTAAAGTATCACGTACGTTATGGTCAGTAATTAATATACCTATATTGAACTCACGTAAATAAGTAATTAGGTTTTTAATATCGGAAATAGCGAGAGGATCAATACCGGCAAGCGGCTCGTCAAGCATAATAAATTTTGGCTCTATTGCAAGCGAGCGTGCAATCTCAAGCCTGCGTCTTTCCCCTCCTGATAAGCTAGCAGCCGATAAATCTTTTAAATGTACTATGGAAAATTTTTCTAATAGATTATGAGTTTTCTGCTCAATTACTTCTTTATCGTTTTCAGATATTTCGATTATAGCCTTAATATTATCCTCGACGGATAATCCACGAAAAATTGACGGTTCTTGCAGAAGATAGCTAATGCCAAGTTTTGCTCTTAAATAAATAGGCAAGTTAGTTATATTAATATCGTTTAGCAATAACTGTCCGGAATCTGGTTTCATTAAGCCAATAATAATATTAAAACAGGTAGTTTTACCGGCTCCGTTTGGACCGAATAGCCCAACTATTTCCCCTTGTTTTACCTGAAGAGAAATATCGCTTAATATGTTCCTTTTTTTATAGGATTTTGATATATTTTTAACTTGTAAACTGTTCATCTTGTTCACTCGAGTTTTCCTTTGTCATACCGTGACTTTTCCAGCGTTGTTGCATAAATCGATTATATTATTCCTGCTGTTGCTAGGAATGACACTGGATGCGTTTTTTGATCTATACAACAATGCCGAATTGTCTACGGTATGACGAGTTTAGAAATTATTTGTTAATAACATCCAAATAATAAATAAGTTTGTTAGTTTTTAAGATATTATCATCACGCTGTATTACTACGTTACCAACTAAAATAAGCTGTTTATTATCAAAAAAATATTTAGCCGAGTCAGCAAGCAATAATTCATTATTTGCTTTTCGTTCAACATTTAATTTAGTCGGAATGATTATATGATCAATAACTTGTTTATTATCTATTGTTTTATAAAAAATATACAGTTTTTCTGTTTGCAGTATGGCATTGTCAAAATAAACAACGATATTTCCGAGATATTCCGCCTTTTGCTTAGCTCTATCAATAATTAAAGTGTCTGATGTAATATGTAAATTTGAGATGTCTTTATCCTTAGCATATACAATATTGCTAATTGTAAAAAATACTATAAATTTAATAATCAGATAAATCGATGATTGTAGAGACATTGCCTTTAAAAATTATAATATTATTATCATCTTGAGTATTAAAACTATCTGAAGTAACGGAGGAATTTTTATAAAATAATTTAGCAGATGAGTTACCTGAGATATCTTTATTTACTAAATCTATTTTTGCATCGTTAGTATCAAATATTATATCATCAAAATAAAGTTTTACATCGTTTTTTAAATCCAATATATGGGATTCTTCATTTAAAAAACCTTCTTTTGCATAAACGGTAATAGACTGATCTTTATTTATGCCATATGTGCCGTTTATTATATCTAATTTATATTTATTATCTGAATCTTTTATAGCTTGCTTTGCTTTAACAATATAAGCATTTAAGTTTTTATCTATTCCTTCAAAAATGGAATCTTTCAATATAATATTATATTTTAGGTCAAGATTTTTTTTGGAAGCTTTTTTTGCAATATCAACATCATTTTTTTCGTTATTGTAACCACTTTTGATTAATATATATCCTGCGTATAAAATTCCAAGTATAATTAGAAAATAAGCATATTTCCAAGCTTTTTTGCGTCGTTTATAAGAAGAGGGCATACAATTTAGTTAACTCCAGCTCGCAACAAGTCATGCATACGAGCTATACCTTTAATAATATTATCATCAATAATCGGTAAACTAGTAATATTTTTTGCTTTCATTAAATCTAAAACATCTTTTGCGAACATCTCAGATGAAATTTGGATAGGGTTTTTGGTCATAATATCTGAGGCAGTTTTCAAATGAATTTGATCACTAATATGTCGTCTTAAATCGCCGTCCGTTATGATTCCTACTAAATTTTTAGCTTTACTTACAACCAAAGTACACCCTAAACGTTTTTTATTCATGATAATTATAGTTTCGGCAAAAGGCATGTTTTCATATACTATAGGTACTTGATCTCCTTTACGCATTAGGTTTTTAATTCTTGTTAGATTAGCACCTATGCTGCCGCCGGGATGGTAAGATTTAAAATTATCTTTAGTAAACCCTCTTATTTCATGTACGGCAGTCATTAATGCATCACCGAGAGATAGCATTATAAGAGATGAAACGGTAGGGACACCGATTATAGAAGCTTCAGAATATTCAGGCACTATAAGTAAAAAATCACTACTTACCGCTAAGGTAGAGCTTTTTTTCATAGTCATTGCAGCAATTTTTATAGAAGAATCTTTACAATACTTAATGATATTAAATAATTCCTTAGTTTCACCGGAGTTGGAAAGCATAATTACTAAATCATCTTTAGTAATCATTCCTAAATCTCCATGGCTTGCTTCTGCCGGATGCAAGTAGAAAGCAGGCATGCCGGTTGAAGAAAAGCTAGAGGCTATTTTTCTTGCAATATAACCGCTTTTACCCATGCCGGTTAAAATTATTCGTCCTTTGAAAGACAGTAAGAAATCTACAATTTTGGCAAAATCTTCAGGGATATTTTCAGATAGTTTTTTTAATGCACTAGCTTCACTAGATATAACTCTTTTAGCAATATTTTGATAATTATAGTCATTTGACTTGACTATATCTTTATTATTCATCATTTACTACTTTTGTTAATATAAATGGGTGTTATTGCGAGTGACTGTAAGAAGCATGACAATCTCGTAAAAATGTCCTAAGATTGCCTATGTCCTCTGCTACGCATTTCCTCGCAATGACGGCTTGGTGTCCATACAAAAACATTGGGATACGAAGATCAACTTCAAAAAGAGCAAGGAGTCCATAAGACGAGGAGCAAAGCGTATATTTAATACGTTGCTACCTACGTACTTATAGGACAACATAGCCAATTTTTGAAGTTCTATCTGAGTATCAGGTAAAATACTTCCGTTCCGTAACTACTTCAGTACTCTCGGCTTTAATTTCTTCGTTCCAATTACGTTTTTTATTATTATTGATATTATTACGTTGCTCAGGCTCTTGAGTTTCCTTAATAGCATTATCTTTTGCTTTTGGACTTACTGAAGCTTTGTCTTTATCGGCATTCTTGATAGTTAGCTTCGCTTTACCTTTATTATCAAAACCGATAAGCTTAACTTTTACCATATCGCCTTCTTTTAAAACGCTGCCGACTGATTCAATTCGTTCTTCGGCAATTTCACTAATATGAACGAAACCGTCTTTATTACCTATATAATTGATAAAAGCTCCGGAATCTAATATTTTCATTACTTTGCCGTTAAATATTCCGCCAATTTCAGGTTCAACGGCAATAGTTTTAATTTTATCTAATGCAGCGTTTAGCTTATTTTTATCAGAAGCATAAATGGAAACAGTGCCGTCATCGCTTATATCAATTTTAGCTCCGCTAGTTTCACAAATTTCCTTTATTACTTTACCGCCTGGACCGATAATATCTCTAATTTTATCTTTGTCGATTTTTATGGTAGTAGTAGAAGGAGCGTTTTTGCTAAGTTCGCTGTTCGGTTTACTGATAACTTTATTCATCTGCTCAAGTATGTGTAAACGTCCGGCTTTTGCTTGGTCTAAAGCTATCGTCATTATCTCAAAATTTACCCCTCGTATTTTGATATCCATTTGTAAGG
>Ga0153985_1000469_pt1 | contig 10778 bp, 12 predicted proteins | sample TSGA069MetaG_FD_104715 | JGI IMG/M metagenome (GOLD analysis project Ga0153985, IMG submission 104715) | Attine ant fungus gardens microbial communities from Georgia, USA - TSGA069 MetaG | ecosystem: Host-associated > Fungi > Mycelium > Unclassified | place: USA: Georgia, Alexander Wildlife...
TAGTCTGAGGATTAGACCTCAGACTTAACAACATCTCTTGTTATTATCTAAACCTTGCTTGAACTCTCTTGAAGAACTCTTTTCTCAAATCACAAATCAAGTAAGTAACCATTTGTGATAACATCAAACATAAACTAGATAAAGACTGAAATGAAAACTACAAACAACAATATTAGAATAATCAAATTCCTAAGCTAAAGTTACAAAACTCTATGCACAATACAAAAGACAAAACTATCCCATCTCCCAATATGAACACACTCTACAATATAAATAATACCATAAACCACTTGCCAAACTAACAATAAAAAGTTACTCTATACCAAATATACAATTATAGAAACCTTAATATAATATGTACACAAATGCAAAACTGCCACAACCAAACCCATATACTACAAAGCACTTGATACATGACAATAGATCAACCTAGAATATTTGAAAGAAAAAGCAAAGTAGAAACAAAATAACAAAACTTGTTATAACAACTATATGGACTAGATTAAACCATAGCTAATAACAACTAGGTCATAAAACTTATGATAGCTATTAAAAACAACCAAGACAAAGAGGCAAAAAAGTCTTAAAAAACAAAATCCCTAGATAAAGGGAACAAAAACAAAACAAAAACAATATAGAAATACTGCAAAAGTATAGGCTATCTAGAGGCTCATAAAAGAACCATAAATGGTGACATTAGAATATATATATCACTTGTTTCTTCTAGCCCATGAAAAAAAAGTATAAATACAAATAAACTCATAAGTCTAGGGTTGTCCTATGGCTCTAGACTCCAGAATACAATAACAAGAGCCATTTCTACCACTACTTGTAGGAGTTCAGCAACTAAGGGAGTAACATGAGAATTCCATAGACAAATGACCAAAGAAAACATGATAACTACACCTATGAATAAAATAGACTCATAGAAGATAGCATTACTTAATGTTAAAGGAAAACAATACACAAATAGGAAATTTAAGTATAAAGACATAGCAAAAACTATAAGACTCAAGAAAATAGCAATACTTGCAATACAAAAAACAAAAGAAAAAGAAAAAGAAGAAGAAAACCTAATAAAGGAAAACCCAAGAATAACCATAATAAGTAACTAATGGTGATAACAAAGCAGGGGTTATCTTTATAATAAATAATGACAGCATAAAGAAAAACTCAGATAACCAATGAAACAACACAATAGTAATAAAAAGAAGAGTATCAACTATACAAATAAAACTATACAATAATGAATGTATATATGCTAAATGAACAAAAAGAAAAAAATAGAAATCATAGACAAAATTAAGGAACACATCAAAAAACTAGAAAACCCAAATAACCTAATAATAACAGGAGACTTCAACTTTGTAACAGGTGCCCTAGATAAATCACCACCACATAAAGATAACAATAGAATTAGTGCTAGTTAGACTAGCATAATAAATAAATACAAACTGATAGACAGGTGGTGAAAATCAAATAAGCTAGAAAAATAGTTTACATACACACAAGGAAAAAGCCTAGCAAGAATAGATAGAATATACACCAATAAAGAAATTTATGAATCAACAATGGAATAGACAATAGAAAAAAATAATAGTATATTAGACCACCAAATAATAACCACCACAATACATAGTATGAACCTCCCCTTTGTAGGAAAAGAACTATGGAAACTTAACATAGAAATAATCAACTAGAACCCCTTCAAAAATAAAATAAGAAAATTACTATTGAAAACTGAGGAAAAGATAAATAATATAGAAAACCAATAAATATCAAAAATTGAGTTATGGATGAAAACAAAAAAAGAAATTTAAAAGATTGAGAAAAAAAAATCAATCAACAGATAAAGAATACTAACAAAAAAGAAAAACAGCTTACAAAACAAACTCAGAAAAGATAATAACAATGACTTACATAAACAGTCAAAAATGATTGAACTAATAAAAGAACTGAATGATGATGGCAGAAAAAGAATTGAAACTACACAAATAATAGCTAGAGCAAAATACATAAAAGAAAAACAGAAAGGTACAAAATACTTTTTCAATCTTAAAAAAAACAAAAAGAATCCATCCATAATAAAAGCTTTACAAAATAGAAATAGAAAAATAATAACTGATATAAATGAAATGTATAAGATAGCTACAGAATACTACTAATCATTACAAAAAGCACTAAAGAGGTAGAGTGAAGACAATCAAAATATAAATGAGATACTAAAGAACATTACCAACAAACTCAGGACAGAAGACCAAGATAAACTCAACCAACCAACATATGAAATGAAATAAGAAAAGCAATAAAAAAAAGTCAAAATGGCAAAACCCCTAGATTTGACAGAATCCCATATGAATTCTACAAGACATGGATAAAAGAATATGAAGACTATAGAAACAAGAAAGGATCAAGAAATCAACAGCAAACATAACAAAAATACTAAAAAAGAGATATACAATGAAATAGAAGACAAAGGACTGAAAGACCAAAACTTCATACTAGAAACAATATTTCTCCTATACAAAAAGAAGGAAAAGACAAAAATAGAGAACTATAGACCAATTACACTAACTAACACAAACTACAAAATCCTAACCAAGACAATTGCCACAAAATTAGAAAAGCTTGTACATAAAATAATACATTCAAACCAAGCAAGATTTATTTCTAAGAGAGGACTATATGACCACACAAGAATGACAGAAGCTATGATAAACTACTGTGATACTTATAAAGAAGATAGCTTCATAATGGCCTTAGACCAAGAAAAAGCATATGACAAAATAGCCTATGACTATCTGTGGAAAATACTAGAACAATTCAAAAATTTATATTCAGAATCAAAGAACTATATAAGAATACAAGAACAATAGTTTTTGTTAACAAAACACTACCAGAAGCAATACAAATAGAAAAAGAAATCAAATAAGGATACCCAATGTCATGTTTACTTTATAACATTACTATTGTTAAGTTTGGGCTCCTAAGAGGGTTGAAAATGAGGTAGACCTCCAGTAAACAGATCTGCCCCCTATACTTATACTTGGTTTTGGGGATGAGAAATAGTATTGACTGATTGGATAAAGAGAGATCGACAGACAAGATGTCATATTCCAGAAATATGATAATTATATAATTTTTTCTCCTAATGATTCTCCTAAAATTAATAATAGTAGGATAGCATAGTAGACTAGCCTCCTCCTATTCCAGACTTATTATAAGTACTGAGTAGTACAGTGTAAATTCCTCAGTCTGTAAATTAACGTCATCTGGTCCTACTCTCGCCTTGTCCACTTAGACTCCTTCAGTTAATTCTTAGGATTTTTATCCTGGCAACTTCCATCACTCCGAAATACGCGACTAACTCACGACCGGAGACCAGGGCACAACACATAAGTTGAAGCCAAGGTCGTTCAATAAGTCGTTCTCTGCTCCACCGTTCTTGACTACCCACCAGAGCCCTCTTTGTACTATTGCTAAGTAATACTTTTCTCCGACGTAGTACCTTACTCCGTCCCAGATTGTAGTTTCTGTCTATCATTCTACCCTTTTATCCTCCCAAATTCCGTCCTTGACAGAATTTACAGACTCACACTGGTTCCTGTCGTGCTTTAGTTCCTGATGTCTCGTCAATCTGCAGCTCCCTCTTCCGGGAGTAACTCTATTCCTCTTGCTGACCGAACTATCAGTCGCTTCACTTCTGGCCTCCCAAGGAGGTCAAGACGTCTCCAATCATGGACACCTTGCACTCCGGTGCGACCCCGCTTATCTCCACTTCCAGTGGAATCTTTGGAATTCCATGGTGTGGATCCCTCCACTGTCCCTCATGTCGATGACAACCCGGGCTGGGTCGACGCTCCTAATCCTGTTCCTACTCCTGTGTTCCGAACTCCACTTGTGGCTGACTGTAACCCCGTTAGCAATCAGTTAGCTGAGGCTCTCCGACAACTATTGGAAAACCTTAACAAAGGATTGGCACCCAAACCGCACCAATCGAAGGCCCGCATTCCAGATACTTTCGACGGCTCTGATCCTTACAAGCTCAACTACTTCCTATTCCAATGCCGACTCTTTTTCCATGCCAACCCTTCATAATTTTCCACCGATGAAGGAAAGATCAATTTTGCGATGACCTACCTCTCTGGTGTAGCGCAAGATTGGTTCGAAGTCGCACTACAACAGGAAGACCTCGGCTACACGCCCACCTGGCTCTCTACCTGGCACCTCTTTGTGGACGAACTCCGGGTTCATTTCAGACTCTCAGACCCAGTAGGGGATGCCGCCAACCTCATCGACAACCTTCGTATGAAGCCAGGGGATAAGATCGCGACATACAATGTGGAATTCATGTGGTACGCAGCACAGTTGAACTAGGGTGATTCAGTTCTATGCCATCGTTTCTACCAGGGGTTGCCAAATTGCCTCCAGGATCTGATAGCAAATCGGGAACAAGGCAAACCCAACTCTTTCCAGGCCATGTATCAACTGGCAATCACTTTCAACAATCGTTATTGGGAACAAAACCGCGAACGAGATCAGCTCCGTAACACAGAAAAGGAAGCTGCAGACAGTCATCACCGAAAATAAGGGAGGATGACTCAGTACTCGGCCTCCTCGCAAGGCTCTGCTCTGCCTCGTTCCCAAATACCCATAACTCCGCCACAAACCGTGCCCTCTCGGAACTCCCAAAAACCCCCCAGAACATCACCTTCCATCGCCAAATTGCCATCCCCGTCCACTCCGCATGTCGATCTCTCCAACAAATTAGGCAGAGACGGAAAATTGAACAGTAATGAGTGCAAACGCCGTATCGACAATAACCTCTGCCTATATTACGGATCAAAGGACCACAAAGTAGACGGATGCCCTAGAAAACAACCGGTCAGGGCACGATTAACTACTCTGGAGGAACAAGAGACTCTGCTCTCTGAGAATCTCTTGGAAAACTAGAGCGTGGCTCCCAAGACTCAGCACAAACTGGAAGTCGCGTTGAACTCGTTTGTGTAACTACGAGTCCAATGCGTCTCAACATGTCTGCTCTTTCCGATCTGAATTCTCTTTGTATACCTCTCATCTCCCCTCTGTTGTGTGCTCTGGACCATCTCTAGCCTATACCCATCTGAATGCTGGTAGACTCCGGGTCCATGCACTGTTTCTTGGACTCTGCTGTTGCTCGTGAACATTCTCTGCCTACTACTCCTACTCCTCCTATGGAACTGCGCCTGTTTGATGGAACCTCAAATAATATTATCTCCGAGGTAGTATTGTTGCCTGTAAAATTCCCTTTCGGTGAATGCATGACTCTTGACTTCTATGTCACTCCGCTTGATTCTTGTTGTTTGCTGGTATTAGGTCACTCTTGGCTCACCCGCTACAATCCATTGATTGACTAGGTTTCTGGGTCAATATCCTTTTGACCACCATCTCTACTCCAAAGTCTGGCTTCTGTTCCTCCTGTTGAAACCTTGGTAAATCCTCCATCCTCTCCAGCGGAAAATCCTCTGCAGTTCATCCCATCTGAAACAATTCCGTCTAACCCCAAGCGATCTCATATCGCAATTATCAGTGCGCCAGCCCTACTCTGGGCCTCGTGCCTATCAGGCTCGAAAATATTTTCCCTCCAATTCCATTCCACAATACAGGCCAAATCCACCACCGTCTCTGAAAAAATCGACCTCTCCGCTATTCCGGAAGAGTACCACAAGTATGCCGATGTCTTTAGCAAGTCCAAAGCAGAAACACTCGCCCCCCACCATCCTTACGACCTCCGAATTGATCTAGAGAAAGATTCCCATCCTCCGGTAGGAACCATCTACTCATTATCTAAATTCGAACAGGAAGCATTAAAGGAGTTCATCGACGAAAACCTCACTAATGGATTCATCTGCTTAACGTCGTCATCCCACAGAGCACCAGTCCTGTTCATAAAGAAAAAAGATAGTTCTCTCCAGCTCTGTGTAGACTTCCGCGGACTCAATAAAATCACGAAGAAAGACCGATACCCACTTCCTCTTATCTCCAACCTCTTAGATTCCCCCCGTAAGGCTTGCATTTACACCAAGATCGACCTCCAACACGTGTACTACTTGGTCCGCATTGCCGAAGGAGACAAATGGAAAACCGCCTTCTGGACTCGCTATGGTGCTTTCGAATAGTCAGTGATACCATTTGGACTAACCAATGCTCCAGCCGCCTTCCAACGCTTTATGAACGACGTGTTCTCTGATCTCCTGGATGTGTGCGTAGTAGTCTACTTGGACGACATCCTGATTTACTCTGATGACATCACGCAACACTGGAGTCATGTCAAAGAGGTACTAAAAAGACTCCGAAAAGCAGGATTATATGTGAAAGCAGAAAAGTGTGAGTTCCACTCAGATTCTGTTGAGTATCTAGGCTATGTGCTATCTCCATCTGGTTTGACCATGTCCGATGCTAAAGTAAAAACCATTCAGGAGTGGCCAGAACCAAAAAAAAGTAAAGGACATCCAGTCATTCTTGGGATTCGCCAACTTCTACAGACATTTCATTTTCAACTATTCAGACATAGTCATTCCACTCACTCGTCTTACCAGAAAAGACACTCCTTGGAATTTTGATGACAAATGCAGAAAAGCAATTAAAACCCTAAAACAAGCCTTCACCTCCACTCCTATCCTTACGCATTGGGTTCCAGACACACAACTCGTTGTGGAAACCGATGCTTCAGATTACGCTCTCGCTGCTATTCTCTCCATTATGACTGAAGATAGTGAGATCCACCCTGTAGCTTTCCACTCCCGGATGTTCTCTGCTCCTGAACTCAACTACGACGTCCACGACAAGGAATTACTTGCAATTTTCGAAGCCTTCAAAATCTGGCGACACTATTTAGAGGGGTCCACTTCACCAATTGACGTCATAACAGACCACAAGAACTTGGAGTACTTCTCGACAACCAAAGTTCTAACTCGCCGGCAAGCAAGATGGTCGGAGTATCTCTCTCAATTCAACCTCGTAATTCGTTTCCGTCCCAGATGTCTTGGCACCAAACCGGACGCACTGACTAGACGATGGGATGTCTACCCAAAAAGAGGGGATAATGGCTATGCTTCAGTGAACCCTCACAATTTCCGTCCAGTCTTTACTCAGGAACAAATTGCAGCATCTCTCCGAGCAACTATTCTCACCACTCCAACACTTCGCGCAGCCACGATATTGGATCAAAACCAACTCCACTCCAATATCCTGACAGCACTTCCCTCCGACTCTTCCATCTCCAACCATTTACTCTACCCGGAAGGACGTTGGTCAAAAGACGATGCAGGGTTCCTCAGATTTGACAACAGAATGTATGTTCCGGATAACACCAACCTACGCCTCTGAGTTCTCCAGTATCACCATGACCATGTTCTAGCAGAACATCTGGGACAGAACAAGACACTGGAACTCATCCAGAGACATTATACCTGGCCAAATATCCGCAACGACGTACAAAAGTTCTGCAAGTCTTGCATTACCTATATGTGGTCCAAACCACAGCACCACAGACCATACGGATCCCTCCAACAGCTTCCTATTCCGGAACGCCTATGAAATTCAATTTCTATGGACTTCATCGAGAAACTCCCTTCCTCCTCCGGTTTTGACACTATCCTAGTTATAGTGGATTGACTGTCGAAACAAGGAATATACATCCCTACCCACGACACCATCACTTCAGCGGAACTAGCACACCTGTTTGTCACCCATGTCTTTTCAAAGCACAGAGTCCCATCTCATGTTACGTCCGACCGCGGTTCTGAATTCATCTCTCACTTCTTCTGCTCCCTAGGTACCGCGCTGGATATGAGGCTTCACTTTACCAGTGGATACCATCCGGAGGCAAATGGTCAAGCAGAACGGATGAACCAGATGTTAAAACAGTATCTCCGCTTATATTGCAATTACCAACAGGACAACTGGTCGGAACTATTACCTCTGGCTGAATTTGCGTACAACAACGCTCCTAGTGCTACCACTGGTGTCTCTCCATTCTTTGCCAACAAAGGGTACCACCCTAACCTCATTGTATACCTGGAGTGAGACATAGCTTCCTCTCACGCCCGCGACTTCATAGTCGACCTCGACAAATTACAAAGTATACTCAAAGAGGAAATCGCCAGAGCCCAAAGACAGTATCAACCCTCTGCCGACTCTTGTCAACAACAACCACTGAACTTCCAAGTTAGAGAATCAGTATTCATCAAATCACAGTATTTCTGGACAATGCGACCATCGAAAAAACTCTCCAAGAAGTACCTCAGACCATACGAAATAATTGCTCAGCCAAGTCCACAATCCTTCACACTCCGCCTTCTGGATACCATGAGGGCTGTTCATCCCGTGTTCCATGTCTCTATGCTCGAACCATCCACACTCAATGCCTTCCAGCAACGTTCCGAACCTCTGCCAACACCTGTAATCATCGATAGGGAGCCAGAATACGAAATCTCCAAAATAGTTGACTCCAAGATTGACCACCGGAGGGCATGCAAACTGCTCTATAAAGTCATATGGTTGGGATACGAAGATACCGATGACGACTCCGAATGGTTACCAGCAGTGGAACTGGAACACGCCAAAGAACTAGTAAACAACTTCCACCTCAAATATCCCGCTAAACCGGGACCATTATAACCCTGGAATACCATCACTCCATTCCCTCAACTCTGTTCCTTCAAAATCACATCTGGTTCAAAAAAAAATTATTTTGCATACTTGTATACATTCCGGAGTGCAGTTCCCTTTGCGCTAACTTGCTTACTTGTATTCCGCTCCGCAGTTTCCATTGCAAACTTAGATACTTGTGTTTCTTCGCAAATTTCCTTGTGATCATCGATTACTTGTATTCTGTTTCATCAATTGTCACTACTCACATCCATTTTCCACCCACAGAAAGAGACAAAAAATAAAATTCAACCTAATAAAAAAGAAAAAACTACAAGATTCTGGTGCCAACAGAGAACGCAACTAGAGAGAAACTACTATTCCCTTCCTCTACACTCTCCATTTCATTTTCATCTCCCTCCATTCCATCTATCTTCTCCTCCCTCTGTTTCCCTTTCTTCCTGTTTTCCTGTACTTCTGTCTTCTCTCCCTCCAACTCTGGCCACGAAATCAACTCCTCATCGGAGTCCTGACCCTCGATACCAGCCAACGCTTCCAATGCCACTGCGATCCTCTGCACGTCCTTCCTCAATCCACTCAACTCGTCCAAACCCTCCAGTTTCCATAAAACCTCTGATTTCCACTCCGCGTCTGTCTGTTGTTTCGCTTTTCTGGCTCTTGACCTTCTGGCTGCTTCCAACTTGGCTTTTGCTTGCACTTTGTCAGTGTCAAAAGGTTTGCAGGCAGCCTTGGCCTTGGCGCAGGGGGCACAGGAAGTTGCATGACTAAGAAGAGAAAATTCAGCAAAAAAAAAAATTAACAAGTGGAAAATTACTTACGGCAAATTTTGGGGGATGCAAAGTATCCCGAAGTCCGCGCATCTCTCGCACGGACTGCCCCCACCAACGACAGACGTTCCCATCTCTCTTGCCAACTTCTCACGTTGTTGACGGGCCTCCGGAGTTTCTTTTGGAAGGTAACGAACACGTTGTCTCTTGGTCAGAGACGGGAGGTTGATAAGGTTCATCTCCTCATTGGAGAGGAGAGATAAGGGTGGCAAAAAGGTCTTCATCCAATTTTTACGGCAAGCCTGTTCTACGGTGGCAACATAGTCCGCTTTGAGTCGATGAGCCAGATCCTTCTGGCATTGTTCTTTCTCCTCCTTCCGACGTTGCTCTTCTTCCACCAATTTCCAGGCCTCCTCTTCCAGCCTTATTTTCTCGGCGGCTCTTGCTTCTTTTCTCGCTTGACACTCTGCTCGTTCTTGTTCCTCCTGCAGGCGGAGGCGATGATCAGCCTCTTGGCGGCGACGAACCAATTCCTCCTCATATCGCTCATCATCCGAATCAGAGGCGTTGGAAATGGTATTAACGATTGAGGACATGGTGGTTCAGAATCTAAAAAAAGGAAATTTTCCGACAAAGTATTTAAACAACATATCAGGTGATATTTATATTGCTTATACATGAGCTTCAAGGGCTCAGCCCTAAAGGGGGGGTACTGTCATATTCCGGAAATATGATAATTATGTAATTTTTTCTCCTAATGATTCTCCTAAAATTAATAATAGTAGGATAGCGTAGTAGACTAGTCTCCTCCTATTCCAGACTTACTATAAGTACTGAGTAGTACAGTGTAAATTCCTCAGTCTGTAAATTAACGTCATCTGGTCCTACCCTCGCCTTGTCCACTTAGACTCCTTCAGTTAATTCTTAGGATTTTTATCCTGACAACTTCCATCACTCCGAAATACGCGACCAACTCATGACCGGAGACTGGGGTACAACACATAAGTTGAAGCCAAGGTCATTCAATAAGTCGTTCTCTGCTCCACCGTTCTTGACTGCCCACCAGAGCCCTCTTTGTACTATTGCTAAGTAATACTTCTCTCCGACGTAGTACCTTACTCCGTCCCAGATTGTAGTTTCTGTCTATCATCCTACCCTTTTATCCTCCCAAATTCCGTCCTTGACACAAGACCAGACTAGGAATAGACTAAGTTAATAATAAAACTAAAGGTTTTATTGTCACAAACTTCATTCGGTCATATCTCCACCATTTCTTCGACGATTCCCACGGTCTCAAAGCCAGCTTAAAGCCCTTAAGAAGACCTTTCGATCGATGCCAGTCACGTCTCGAGGCGATCA
>Ga0153985_1000472_pt1 | contig 10711 bp, 10 predicted proteins | sample TSGA069MetaG_FD_104715 | JGI IMG/M metagenome (GOLD analysis project Ga0153985, IMG submission 104715) | Attine ant fungus gardens microbial communities from Georgia, USA - TSGA069 MetaG | ecosystem: Host-associated > Fungi > Mycelium > Unclassified | place: USA: Georgia, Alexander Wildlife...
AAATTCGATCTCTACTGTGCGAGTCAATACATCGGAATAGCTGTATGAAACACGTTCGAAAGAATTTTCTTCTGGGTCCAAATCAACCACAAAAACTGAAGGATAGGTCTCGGTTAAGATACCTTTGCGTTGTGTTTGACGCTTGCGTCCCGTCTGAGCTACAAGCATAATCGGAGTACCAATACGATCTTCCAAGTTTTTCTTGATAGTCGCTAAAGTTGTTGGCATACAGTTCACCTCAACATATATTATAGCACAAATATAAAACTTTTCAATGTTATCACAAGATAAAAAAATTTGCAAATTCTTATCTGCTTATTAGGGAAAAATTCCCTTCAAATCATTCATCCATTTCACTTATCTTTTTCTTGATTTTATTTTTCGTCCGGTTCAATGCATTCTTGATGGCCTTTTCTGTTTCTTTCAAATGCTGTGCAATCGTTTGGGGCTCTTCCCCTTTTAAATAGTAATGCAAGGCACGGAGCTCTAAAGAAGACAAGGCGACTCCGCCAGTCATGATCATCTCACTAATACACATACTCTCTTCAACCACCTCATGATACTGAAAGTGTTCACTGAACGCTTCAGTCCCGACTTTTTCAATCGACACAGCATTCTGCTGAGCCAAACGCTTTTTAGCTCGTTGGCGACGTAAAAGGGAACGGATACGATTTTCAAAAATCATTTTGTAGTACAAACCGAATGTCGTTCCACGATCTTTGCGATAACTATGCAGAGCATCGTTTAAAGCGATCCGCCCTTCCTGCAACCAGTCATCCGAATCAAAATCACGTATCTGGTACCGAGACTGAATACTGTAAATGATTGGCAGGTACTGACTAAACATTTCTTCAAAAGCTTCACTATCAAATTTTTCTTCCATTCCAAAAAACACCCCTCTCACAAGTAAAAGCATACACTTTGCTTAAAAATGAGAGGAGTGTTAAATGGAATTTTATTTTTTTTGGCTTAATTCGTCCAGTTTTTGTGACAATTTTTGCAATTGTTCATTATTCCACGGAGAATTTCGTCGAAAATTTTTAAATTGCGTATCTTTAGTATCCCCAGTTATCAATGCCTCCGTCTGCTGAACCGTTTTATACAATTCTCGCGCAGAAGTTCGCAGAGCACCTTGAGAAAAAATCGTCCACTGTTCCGCCAAGTCGCTAGTCGCCACTGTCACTTGGGTCAGACGATCATTCAATTCACCTGCGATCCGCTCGATATAACTATCTGCCGTTTCATCTTCCTTCGTGAAGACTACTGTTAATTGATACTTTTTATAGCTTTGCGTGATCCCCGGAACAAACTGAGCATCGAACACAACGATCGTTTCAAGGCCTTGATATTTCGCAAAGTTTGATAGACGAAATAATAAAGCCTCCCGTGCTTCTTCTAAGCGCTCTTGATTCTTCAAAGTTGTCAATTCTGGCCACGCACCGATCATGTTATAACCGTCAACGATCAACAATTGTTTTTTCATTACGGTTCACTTCGCTTTCGGAAGACTTCATACATCAATAGTCCCGCAGCTACACCCGCATTCAGGCTTTGGACATGTCCGGTCATCGGGATCGTCAGCATCTCATCGACTTCCTTTTTCAAGCCCGCACTCATGCCTTTTCCTTCATTACCGATGATTAGGGCAATCGGACCCGTTACTTTCCATTGACGATAATCCGTGCCTTCCATATCCGTACCAAAAATCCAATAACCAGCTTCTTTTAATTGCTTAATGCTTTGTGCCAGGTTCGTAACACGCGCGATCGGTACATATTCCACTGCCCCAGTTGAGGCTTTCGTTACAACCGGTGTGATACCGACTGAACGATGCTTTGGAATGATTACGCCTGACACCCCGCTGGCATCAGCCGTTCGTAAGATCGACCCAAAATTATGCGGATCTTCCAAACTGTCTAAAATCAGCAAAAACGGCGCTTCTACTGTAGAATTTTTTGTCAATAATTCATCAAGAGTCAAATATTCGTAAGGTGTGATACCCAGCACGATACCTTGATGGACACCGCCGTCACTTAAAGTATCCAGTTTTTGTTTTGGCACCCACTTTACAGGGACAGCTTGTTCTTTCGCCAAGCTTTTCAATTGGTCGATCTTATCCCCATGAGCGTCTTCTTGCATAAATAATTTATTTCCTCGGCCAGCCTGCAGTGCTTCTACACTGGCATGGTGTCCGAAAACGAAATTATTCTCTTCTGGTTCAACCGCATCGATTGGTTCTTTGCGATAGTCTTTCGGTCGATCATTTTTTCGTTGATTGCGCCGCTCATTTCCGCGCCGTTGTTTTTTATCCTTCATTTGCTTCGCCCGCTTTCTCTAAACACCACTTGATCAGCTCTTCCAATCGCTCTTTCCGCTCTAATAGATGTAAATAGCCCATTAAAGCCTCAAATCCAGTGGACATACGATAGGTCATGATATCGGTATTTTTTGCAGAGGTGTAGCTTTTGGCATTCCGCCCGCGCCGATAGATCCCCTGCTCTTCTTCTGTCAGCATACCATCTTCGATCATTTTTTGGATCAACGTTGCTTGCGCTTTAGCCGAAACATAATGAGTTGCCATGTGATGCAGCTTATTTGGGCGTGTTTGTCCCTCCCGCACAAGATAATCCCGCACGTAAGTTTCATAGATAGCATCGCCCACATAGGCTAGTGCTAATGCATTTAATTGTTTATAGTCTGTCATATTATGCTCGTCTCCAACGGACGCCTTGAGGGGTGTCTTCTAAAATAATTCCTTGATCCTTTAATTGATCACGAATTTCATCGCTGCGGGCAAAGTTTTTATCTTTCCGAGCTTGATTTCGTTCTTCGATCAATTGATCGATTTCTTCATCCAGCAGCCCGGCTGTTTGAAACTCAATGCCAAAAACTGCCAGCATACTCATAAATTCTTCTAACGCTGCTATCAGAACTGCCGCCGAAACTTTGTCCTGTTCACTATAGTTGTTTAGCCATTTGGCAGCCTCGTAAACAACCGTGATACCATTAGCCGCGTTAAAATCATCGTCCATCTCTTCAATAAAACGATCCTTCAGCGCATATAGCTCAGCTAATTTTTGCTTGTCATCGGATAATTTTGCTTCTGCTGTGCTTTGACGGAACGTCGCATTTTCAAATGCGGTCCGTAATTTTTGCAAATTCGCTTGAGCATCCTTCATCGTTGCTTCGCTGTAACGGATCGGACGACGGTATTGCGTCGTTGCCATGAAGAAGCGTAAAATCTGCGGATCGATCTCTTTAACTAAGTCATGAACCGTCACAAAATTTCCCAAAGACTTGCTCATTTTCGCATCATCTTCACCGATCGTTACATAGCCGTTATGCATCCAATAATTCGCAAAGCGCTGACCGGTCTTCGCTTCACTTTGAGCGATCTCATTTTCGTGATGAGGAAATTCCAAGTCTTGTCCGCCGCCATGAATATCGATCGTATCGCCTAGATGTTTGGTCGCCATTACCGAGCACTCGATATGCCAGCCTGGACGCCCTTCACCCCAAGGGGATTCCCAAGAGATTTCATCTGGTTTCGCGCTTTTCCATAAGGCAAAGTCTAATGGGTCTTCTTTGATCGCCTGCTCTGCACCCGTTCTTTGGCTCGCGCCAACTTCCAACTCATCGATCGATTGATCGCTTAATTCACCATAATGCTCAAACTTACGCGTACGATAATACACATCGCCTTTTGCTTCATACGCGTAACCTTTTTCGATTAACGCTTCAATAAACGCTAAAATATCCGGAATGTGATTGATGACCCGCGGATGCAAAGTCGCCGGTTTCACATTCAATGCGGCAGTATCCTCTTTAAATGCTGCAATGAAACGATCCGCTACTTCTGGTGCTGTAATCGATAATTCTTTCGCCGCTTTGATGATTTTGTCATCTACGTCTGTAAAATTCGATACATAATTCACCTCATAACCGCGATACTCAAAGTAACGACGGATCACATCAAAGGCAATCGAACTGCGGGCATTTCCGATATGGATATAGTTATAAACGGTTGGTCCGCAGACATACATGCGAACTTTATTTTCTTCAATTGGTTTAAAAATTTCTTTTTCTCGTGTCAGAGTATTGTGTATTTTAATCATGTTGAACCTTCTCCCCTTTTAATCTAACTACTTTTGCAGGTACACCTACCGCTGTCGCATCCGCCGGTATATCTTTTAATACGACAGCACCCGCACCGATCTTGACTCTTGCGCCAATCTCGATTGGACCTAATATTTGTGCGTTTGCCGATATAAACGCACCTTGGCGTACCGTTGGGTGGCGTTTCCCTGTGTCTTTTCCAGTTCCGCCTAGCGTTACGCCATGAAACAGTACCACGTCACGCTCAACTTCCGCCGTTTCCCCGATCACTACACCCATTCCATGATCAATAAAAACGCCCGGAGCGATTTTGGCACCCGGATGGATCTCAATCCCCGTCAAAAAACGCCAAAATTGCGAGTGAATCCGCGCCAACAAAAACCAGCGATGCCGATAAAGAAAATGCGAGAACTTATGGAAAAATAATGCATGAACACCTGGATATGTAAGTACTACTTCTGCGCCTGTCCTAACTGCCGGATCATTCCGTTTCGCCGCTGCGATTGCTTCTTGCCACCATCCCATTAACCTCAACCCCTTTTTTTTATTATTGCTTGTCAGATTTCCCCTAACCTTGAAAACTGACAAGTCGAATCCAGACTATTTAAATAATGTTTGTATCTTCATGCACTGCAAAAAGTCCAACTCGCAGTTACCTCACGTTAAGGAGATCATTTTTCGAAAACCACGAAAAATGACTCAGTTTCTCATCACGCATACCATTTTTCTAACCTGCTAAAGCAGGAAGAAAAAAGCTGGCAGTTAATTCGTTTTGAGGAATTAACTTTTTCAAAGAACGAAAAAGTTAGTTTGATTCTCATCGCACATACGATTGGACTATACTGTGCGATTAATAGTAAGTGATAACTATGTTGTTCTTCCACTTCTACTATGCCAAACTGCAAAAAGTCCAACTCGCAAAATAAAAGCGTCTTTTGAGTTTCCTCAAAAGACGCTTTTACGTGGTCCCACTTTTGTTTGCAATTAGTTATTGCCTTGAAACAGGTAACGTCTGTGAACCGTCCTCAGCTACATATCGCTGAGACCACTCGGAGATGCATTTCGTAAGGGGTGATTTGACTGCTTTCACCACCCGCAGTCTCTCTGAAAAATCGCCGCTTACTACTTCTTCTCTTCTTTGTGTTTACATTACTTGATCTAAATGTGCTAAGGCTTTTTCTTTGCCTAATAATTCTACTGTTTCTGGTAATTCTGGTCCATGAACCACGCCGCTGACTGCCACACGGATCGGCATCCACAGATTCTTTCCTTTAACGCCTGTTTCTTTTTGAACAGCTTTGATTGAAGCCAAAACGCCGGCTGCATCCACGGTTTCTAACCCTTCCAGCTGTGCTTTGAACGCAGCTAAAACAGTTGGAACACTTTCACCTGCTAAAACTTCTTTAGCAGCCTCATCTAATTCAAGATGATCTTGGAAGAACAAACTAGAAACTTCAGTGATTTCTGCTGCGTAACTCATTTGCGGTTGATACAAGCTGACTACGCGTTTCACCCAATCTTTACGTTCAGGTGTTGGATTTTCTTCGACTTTACCAGCCTGAATTAAATATGGCAAGCACAAGTCAGTTAATTTATCCAAGTCCATCGCTTTGATGTAATGGTTATTGACCCATTCTAATTTCTTTTGGTCAAAGGACGCAGGTGATTTACTTAATCGTTTTGTATCGAAAAGCTTGATCAATTCTTCTTGCGAGAAGATCTCGTCTTCGCCAACTGGTGACCAGCCCAACAAAGTAATAAAGTTGAACATCGCTTCTGGCAGATAGCCTAATTCACGATACTGTTCGATAAATTGTAAAATACTTTCGTCACGCTTACTTAATTTTTTACCCGTTTCAGTATTGATGATTAATGTCATATGACCGAACGTTGGACGAGGCCAACCGAAGGCATCGTAGATCATCAATTGTTTTGGTGTATTAGCGATATGATCGTCCCCACGCAGCACGTGTGTGATCTTCATCAAGTGGTCATCTACTGCTACAGCAAAGTTGTAAGTTGGCATGCCATCGCGTTTTTGGATAATGAAATCGCCGCCGACATTGTCAGATTCAAAGCTGATCTCACCTTTGACCATGTCATCAAACGCAAAGCTTGTATTGCGCGGAACACGGAAACGAATAACAGGTTCCAGTCCTTGTGCTTCTTTTTCTGCTTGTTCTTCTGGTGTAAGATTTGCACACTTGCCAGCATAATGAGGCATCTCGCCGCGAGCACGTTGCGCTTCACGTTCTTCCTCCAGCTCTTCAGAGGTACAATAGCATTTATATGCTAAGTTGCTCATCAGCAGTTGATCGATCAATGGTTGATAAACTTCACGTCGTTCTGATTGGCGGTAAGGACCATATTTCCCAGGGTTTTCTGGAGACTCATCCCAATCGATTCCCAGCCATGCAAGGTTTTCCAGCTGACTTTTCTCGCCGCCTTCGATATTTCGTTTTAAATCAGTGTCCTCGATTCGAATGATGAATTCTCCATCATTGTGGCGAGCAAATAGATAATTGAACAACGCTGTTCGGGCATTTCCGATGTGTAGGTGTCCAGTTGGACTTGGTGCGTAGCGCACACGTATTTTCGACATATATTAGTTCCTCTTTCCCGCTTATTTAACAAATGAAAATCATTTGCTACTCAACACAAATTGTACAATCAATCCACTGTTTAGTAAAGCTGCTCTGTTATTTTCCAGCCTTTTCGTTCGTGTAATCTAACTTTTTCTCAGGTGAATCGTCTTTGATGTTGCGGCTTGAATGAGCAGGCTTGGCAAAAATCATTCGTCCAGCAGCTGTTTGCAAGGCACTCGTCACGACAACTTCGATGTGTTCATTCATATAATGCTGGCCATCTTCCACGACGACCATCGTACCGTCATCCAGATAAGCGACCCCTTGTTGACGCTCTGTTCCGGCCTTCACTACCAAGACATTCATATTCTCTCCGGGAATCACGACTGGTTTCACCGCGTTAGCCAAAGCATTGATGTTTAAGACGGCTACATTTTGGAATTCTGAAACCTTATTCAAGTTGTAGTCATTGGTTACGATCACGCCATCCAGCAATTTTGCCAATTTGATCAATTTGCTGTCGACTTCACTGATATCTTCAAAATCACCGTCATACATCTCAACGACAATCCCTTCCTCTTTTTGCAAAGAGTTCAAGATATCCAATCCGCGGCGTCCTCGCACTCGTTTCAAGCTGTCGCCAGAATCAGCAATGTATTGCAATTCATATAAAACAAAGTTGGGAATCATTAAGACCCCTTCTAAAAAGCCGCTTTTCGCAATATCGTAGATTCTTCCATCGATGATAACGCTCGTATCCAAAATTTTATATTTGTGGAAATGATCATCGGCTTTACGTTCTAAAACTTCACCATCGTTTGTCTCCGCTTTTTTGTTCCGACTAGTGAAGAATTTTTTCAATTCATCGATCCGTGTCGTTCCCATCCGAAATCCTAAATAGCCCAACAGCAGCATAATCAAGATCGGCAAAGCACTATTAATGAATGGGATCGGTATTTGATACAAAGGCGTCGTCCCAATCAATCCTAGTGTTAATCCTAAGATCGCACCTACCACTCCGAATAAGATATAAGTCAAGCTAAGTTCATTTAATTGTTTCTCAATTTTTTTCACACCAACTGTGATTGGTTCTACGATCGCCAAAGAAATAATATAAAAAATAATTGCACCGATTAGGCCATTCGTAAGTGAATTATTCAACCACATGTTGTCTGCATAACCAATTGCTGTCCATGCTGCGGGTAGTAAAGTAACTCCTAAACTAATCCCAACAATAAGAACAATCACTGTCAACACACGTTTTTGCATGCCATCCCTCCTAAATTCTATTAATTATTAAGGTAAATACCTTTTGAATAAAGGGTGTGCCAGAAATGTCTCCTGACACAGCCTTAATTAACGAAATACTTTTCTTAGTGTTTCTCCTAATGTCGCCACCGGGATCAAGTCGATTCCCTTTGGCGGTTTCCAATCGCCCATATTATTCTTAGGCAGATAGATTTTTTTAAAGCCTAGCTTGCTAGCTTCTTTGACTCGCTGTTCGATACTGTTGACTCGACGAATCTCACCGGTCAAACCAATTTCACCGATAAAACACTCGGTCGCTTCCGTGCCATTTTCTTTATAGCTGGAAGCAATCGCGACAGCCACAGCCAAGTCGATAGCGGGTTCATTTAATTTCACGCCGCCCGCCGCTTTCAAGTAGGCATCCTGATTCTGCAGCAACAAGCCTGCGCGTTTTTCCAAGACCGCCATAATCAAAGAGACACGATTGAAATCCAGTCCAGTCGTTGTTCGCTTCGCATTGCCGAAAACCGTTGGTGTTACCAGAGCCTGCACCTCAACCAAAATTGGCCGGCTGCCTTCCATGGCTACCACGATAGCTGAACCCGTAGCTCCTTCCAAGCGTTCCTCTAAGAAAACTTGGGAAGGATTAGCCACTTCGACTAAACCGCGTTCCCGCATTTCAAAAATCCCGATCTCATTGGTGGAACCAAAGCGGTTTTTTACTGCTCGCAGGATTCGGAAGCTGTGGTGCTGTTCTCCTTCAAAATATAAAACAGTATCCACCATGTGCTCCAGCATACGAGGTCCAGCAATATTGCCTTCTTTAGTTACGTGACCCACGATGAAAATGGCGATTCCATTGGTTTTCGCCAGCTTCAATAGTTCCGCCGTTGTTTCGCGGACTTGACTGACCGAGCCTGCCACACTGGTAATATCTGGTTGAGTCATGGTTTGGATCGAGTCGATGATCACGTAATCCGGTTTCAGATTTTCGATCGTTCGGCTGATTTCACCCATGTCTGTTTCTGCGTACAAATAAAAGTCAGTGTCGCTTGAGCCTAAACGTTCCGCCCGCAATTTGATCTGCTGGGCACTTTCTTCTCCGGAAACATATAAAACCGTGCCGCCGGTCGCAGCCAACTGGTGGGACACTTGCAGCAGCAAAGTAGATTTCCCGATACCCGGGTCCCCGCCGATCAATACCAATGAACCCGGAACGACACCACCGCCTAAGACCCGATTCAATTCTGCTAAATCGGTTTGAACTCGCGTTTCCTTTTTAAAGACGACATCTTTTAGTTTGGTGGGTGTCGCACGCTCTCCTGTAATACTGACACGATTGCGACGATCTTCGGGATGATTTTGTTCAATCTCTTCCACCATCGTGTTCCAGCTTCCGCAGTTAGGACACCGCCCTAAATACTTAGGCGAAACATAACCGCATTCTTGGCAGATAAATTGTGTCTTGGTTTTCTTTGCCAAAACCTTCGCCTCACTCGTTTAATTTTTATCCGATGAACCGAAACCGCCTGTTCGCTCAGCTTCCGCTTCATCATTATCGGCTTTAAGAAATGGCAAGAAAATTCCTTGTCCGATCCGTTCGCCTTTTTTGATTTGGACATCTGTCAAACCAAAATTTGAAAATTGAAACATAATGTGCCCTTCATTATCAGGGTTATTGTAATAATCGCTATCGATCACGCCCACGCCGTTGCTTAATGTTAAGAAACGCTTCAACGGGTTGCTGGAACGATTCGCTAATTGCAAGTATTCATCTTGTCCCATGTAAGCTTTGATCCCTGTTGGAACCAATACAGGTTTAACGATTTTTTCAGATACTTCAGAACCTTTGGTAAAGTGCTGGATGATCTGTTTCCAAACCGCTGGGATCACGATATCTGCTGCAGCTTCAAAATCATAGCCCGCCGCATTTTTGGTTGCCCGCTTTGGCAAGTTGATCTTTTTATCTTGATAAGCTGCTGTTACTTCAAAACCTCGTTTTTTCATTATAATCTCCTTTAATTCTTTAGCCTTGATTGGCTTGGCTGTACAGTTGACTATCTCGACCTGAAACTGCTGAGAATAGAACTGACATCCTTTGTGAAATATATAGCTATTCTACCATAGAGCAGGCAGGTGTTCGAAAATCTTTTGCGAAAACTCTATGGAAATTTAATGAATTTTCTTCGCTTTGGCCTAATTCTCGCTGATTCGTTCATCCAGTGCCGGCAGGCGATTGATATACAGCTCGATCCGCTTGGCATACGAAGGGGTTTTCTCATATGTTTTGATCTGTTCCTGCAATGTTTGCAGATCATCTGTGACAATGCCGTTAACATTTAAAGAGATCATTCGATCCATCGCTTCATCATCGTTGACTGTCCAAGCATACACATCCTTCTTTTCTAAATGCGCGCGTCGAACGAAATCGCTTGTCAGCGTTGTTTCTTCCATTGTATAAGCATTCGCCGGTGTCTGCGGGAATACTAAATTATAAGGCAAGATGTAACTGACATACAACTTTGGTGCCTTCTCCTTCAACTCGGTAACTACATCATAGTCCAAGGAGTGGATTCGATGGTGATGGGTCAAAATATTTTGCTGATACTTTTCGATGAAGCGATCGACCATTTCTTTTGAATCCGTCGAATTCGTTTTGATCTCGATCAGTAATTTTTGCTGATGCTCATTCGCAAAAGCCAAATAGTCGTCGAAACTTGCGATAGGCGCTACGTGGCCATTTTCAACTGCCTGCAAATCTT
>Ga0153985_1000475_pt1 | contig 10686 bp, 13 predicted proteins | sample TSGA069MetaG_FD_104715 | JGI IMG/M metagenome (GOLD analysis project Ga0153985, IMG submission 104715) | Attine ant fungus gardens microbial communities from Georgia, USA - TSGA069 MetaG | ecosystem: Host-associated > Fungi > Mycelium > Unclassified | place: USA: Georgia, Alexander Wildlife...
ATGCAGATTCGCAATTATCCTGATATGAATAGTTCAAAATGTTAGTCGCGCCCTGGGAGTATGTTTCGTTGATTTGCTGCTTCCGATTTAAATCAGACATCGTAGTGTTAATGTCATCTTTCAAATTCCCAAGTTCTAAACTAATTGCCTGTGGTGCACCAAAAACATCAGATTTGATTTCTTTTTTTATCCTTAGATTAAAAGAGCCATACTCATTCGTGTTGATCATTACTACTGTACCTTGCCGTAACTTGTCAATCTCTAGAGGTGTGTCTGTCAATTTGATCAAATCTGCTGCAGAAACTTTCCACGTCACTTTTGGAACTGACCATTTTTTCAACATATTCATCGCGTTATCTTTTAAAGCTTGCGGTTGAGTGAAACGTAAATCGGTCCAGACATACTCGACTAATCCATATTTTTTTATCGAGTCAACATCTTCGACGTAAGGGATATCGTTATTAACTGAATTTATATTCAGTTGATTAATACCTTCTCCTGCTCCAAGAGGATAGACGCGATTAACTAAATTGTTGGGGTTTGATTCGATCTCAAAACCCTCCATATTGTATCCTTCTTGAATTCTACAAATCGGTTCAGTGGGAGGTTTCACAAGAAATAACTCAAAAGGATAAACTTGAGTATCCCATTGCCATAAATAGTCTTCATCAAATGCTTCCGGAATCGAAAACAACGCATCTGCAAGGCCATTCTCATTCTCCCATGCGTAACTAAAATATCGCGTGAAATCACATTTTTTCAATATCCAATGTTTTGTTTTTTGTTTTCCCAAAACATAATTTATTACGTTTACAGTTGTTTGATTAACTAACTCGTGATAACCAAAAAGGACGCTATCTAATAGCGTCCCCAGTACATGTATGGCTGTATACTGAATTGAGTAATTGCTCTTATCCTTCTGAATGGTTGATGGCATAATACGATACAAACCGATATATTCACCTTCGTTATCAGTTAGTTCTACGTATTGCAAAGCTTGAATCATAGTGTTTTTTGTGTCATAAAGCGGCATCGTGAACTCTATGGAACCTATATTATTTTCAATTTTATCGTAACTCACATCGTAAGCATTTTCTAAGATTGCTGTATACTCACGACTGAGGTTCATAGTCATTAACAAGCTAACAGCCTCCTACAAATATCGATTTGAGTATTTAATGGTTAATTCAAAATTTCCATCTTTTCCAGATACATAAAGCGGTTCTGACGGGTATAAATAGAAATCGTTCATCGGTCGGATCATTGGATCGCCATTTTTAGTAATATTAAACGTTTGAGTATCTATCTCAATTGTTGCATTATCAAAATCACCTAGATCTATCGTATCGTTTCTAGTGCGAATTTGAACTCCTCTACCCATCCCTTTAATAAAGATGTGAGGTTTAACCTTTAATCCTTCAACAGTCGGATAAATTTCATAAGGTTGCGCTTCAGTTCCAGTATCACCCATTAAATATCCTTGGTGTTGAAAGGTTATAATGTCTGAACCCCAGTACGCGCCCCCTTCGAAAACAATTGGCATGCCAACGGCTCCTGAACCAGTATTTCCCAATAAATAACTCGCTTGAAAGGTAATATCAGTTGAGCCCCACGTTACTGATGTGGCATCACTTTTTGTATACTTATAAGGGTCAGATAAAAGAATTGTAAATGTTCCAACGACATAGTTGACTCCCTCTGGAGTTTCACTAACATCACTTTTACTCCCACTCCATACCATTTCGGGTTCGTCATTAAACCATATCGGAACATCTTTCTCAGAATATAGAAAAATATTCAATTTATTAAACATGTCTCTAAATGATTCATTGGTCTCAGCTGATAGTTGATACTTAACCGTAATTGTCCGGTCAGGAATACGAGAGTATACTTGGCGTGTGCCATCTCTTATTCCCAATTGATACGTTTGCACCTGGGTAGAGGCTAGCTCCCGTCCGACGACATTTAGCGTTCGGTAGCCTGAAAAAATATCTTCTAAAAAGCTTCCGTTGAAATTAACAGCTTCTGAAGGAAGAGAATTATCTTTAGGTATCGATAATGTATCTGTAAATTCATATAGCCCTTTTTTATTGGTGCTTATGAATGACTCTCTAGGTCTTAAATCTTCGATACAGCCCAATTATTTTCTCCTCCCCTTCCCAAAATTGGTTTTATCTTGTTGTCTCTGTAATTCATTCGCCAATTGTGGACCAAGTTGTTTTGTTACTACCTTCCCGTCTAATTCAGAAATTGCCGTCACATAGATAGGTGGGATTTGAGCTTCTTGAACAGTACTATTCATATCTAATGACATAGAGTACCCACTTCCTGCTAAACCTATCCCCAATTGTTGTTGACTCCGAATTTGCATATTTTCTGAGACAGTTTCTGCTACTTTCCGAGCTGAGTTTGCCAACTTACTAAGTCTACTTAGTAAGCCAACCTCAACCCCCTCAGTAGCAAAAGCTCCTGATTTTTTTGTGACTCTTGAAGGACTATGAATATCCAGAGCTTTATTTATAGTGTCGGCCACTTGATTTGCGACGCTGTTTGCCGCATCAATTGCTAGATGAGCATTTTCGTTAATTCCATTTGCTAAACCTTGCATTGCATTTGAACCAGCACTTTGCATCCTATCATTCACTCCGTCAAAGGCTCCAACAGCATCATTCGCCATAGATTTCACAGCGGATACTACTCCTGACTTTCCAGAATCGACACCATTTTCTGCACCTTTCGCCAAATTTTCACCATGTTCTCTAAAAACTCGTGAGGGGCTATGGATTTCTGCTTCAGTAGCGAATGCTTCGTCAGCATCACTAGCCATGTCTCCTGCTGCATCTGCTACATCCTTAGAACCCGACTCAACTCCTTCAGCGGCTCCTTTGGGTACTTGCTCGCCAAGCGCTTTCCAATTCGTTGTTTTAATGGCAGTGTCTAACGAGGTTTCCGCTGAAAAAACCATGCTCGTTATCTTTTCATCAATGCCCTGCGCGCCAGTATCCCAAGCTGTTTTGAAAGCATTTGTTGCAGTTTCTCCACCCTTAGCGTACGTACTACTCAGATTTTGAAGTTCTGTATCAGATGATGCGACCATCGCCGCAACATAACCAGCGCTCTCAGGCCCCGCATCCCGTAACTTCGCAAGTAGTCCTTCATCAACGCCACGGCTTGCAAGATTAGCAATATTATCAGCCCATGTGCTAATTACACGTTGATTTTCTTCAAGGTTCTTCTGCATTTCACCGACAGACATTTCTTGTTTATCGGATAATGCATCAAACATGTTGGTCGCCGCATCTTGATACTCTTGCCATTTACTCTTCATTCCGTCGACAGTAGCTCTTACTTCATCACTTAATGACTCAAGTGATAAAACTTGCCTCATTGTTCCGTCTTCGGTTGCTTTAGCTACAGCTGCATTAGCTTCCTCCTGGATTACTGCGGTTTGCTTTTGCTGTTCTCCAAGTTCAGTTAATGTACCTTTCAGCGTTTTCTCTTGATCATCAAGTTCTTTTACGGCCTCTTTATGTTCCTTACCCTTTACAGTTCCCTCTTCTAATTTCTTATTCCACTCATCGCGCAAAGCAGTCGTTTCTTTTAATTGCGCTTCAACTGAGTGTTGTTCTTTCAAGATGTTTAACAAATCTTCTTGTGCCTGATTCGCTGTCTCTTGGTCTTTTTGTGCTTGGATACGAGCTTTCAACTGTTCAGTGCTCATTGACAGCGACTTGCTTTCCTCGCTATATTGAAGATTCAAACCTGCTACAGAACCATTCAGCTGCTCGACAGAATCGTTTAATAGTTTTTTTTCTTCCCTAGTCAACTTCTCCTTACTTGCTAAATCAACAATCTGATTGCCCAAATCTTGATAAGCTTGACTATTTGTTTCGATGGTAGATAACTCTTCTTGCCTTCGTTTAATATTACTTGCTGTAGAATCAGTCAGAGTCTTAGTACTATTTGCTAGAGCTGTCTGCTCTTTGTTCAGTTTCTCCGATGCTTCGGTTTCTTTGTTTAGCCATTTGAAAAGGGCTACCCCACCAGCTACCAATGCACTAACACCAGCCACTACCCATCCAATAGGACCGGTTGCAATTTTTAGAGCTGCACTAAATGCTGTTGTCGCAGCGGTCATTAATGTAGTCGCAACTGTAGAAGCTGTAATACTGCCAGTCATAACTCCAATTAACGCAGATCCTATTGGAAGTATTCCGTTTTGCGCAGCTAATGTTGCGACCTGCGCTTTTGTCGCAGTCATACTAGCGATTTCTGCAGTTGTATAACCTTGTTTCGCTAATGTAGCCGTTACTGTGGCGGCAGTATTAGCTTGAGTCATTATAGTTAATGCCTTGCCGGACATACCTGCTGCTACCATAAGTGCATCTGTTTGTGCAATGATTGTATTAATCGCACTAATTGTTTTCCATGCCATAAATCCAGCTGCTACTCCTGCCAGTACTGGTATCAAAATATCCCCTTGAGAAGCAACTAGTTTTATTCCATCTGCAGCTAATTCAAACACTGGAGCTGTAGCCTCAATTGACTTCGCAATCACCTTAAAAGTCGTGTTGACTGCACCTTTTAGGCTGTCAAGATTCTGAGCTATATTTTTACCAGTCACTTTTTTCGATAAAGTATCAAACGAAGTGATAACTGTTGCTATTCCCTTAGCTGCGGCATTTTTTAAGTTTCCGAATGATGTGGCTATACCTTCAGAATTGACCTTGGCCAATTTGGCTAATTCACCAGTTCCAGTTCCTAGTTCAATCAACTTGTTTTGAAACTCTCTAAATGTTACTGTTCCATCCTTTAAGGCAGAATATAGGTCTCTCTGTGCTGTTTCCCCAACAAAACCCATTGCTTCGGCGGTTTTTTGCAATCCAATTGGCATGGTTTCTTGGAGCGTTTTCCAAGACTGTAAATCGACAATTCCTGTAGACAACATTTGAATGTACTGGGTTAATCCACGTTGCGCATCCGCAGTTGATGCTCCCGAGGCTAACATCGCATTGTTTAATGCAATAGTTGCATCTGTTGATTTGTCCATATTCCCTGTGATGGCAGTCATTTGTTGAGCAGTAGAAACTACATCATCTAATTTGGTTGGTAACCCATCAATTCCATCAGCTAATTTATTGACAGATGTTGTTGACTCATCCGCGGAGTAACCTAGTGCAGACATTACCTTTGGGTATCTCTGCATCGTATCAAACCTACTAATTGCCGAATCCATCGAATTGGCTAATACTCCAAACACTTTAGATGCTACTTGGACTGCTCCCATCCCAATAGCAATTGATGCGATAGATTTTGTCGCAGTTTTGGATCCGCTATCTAGATTCCCAAGACTTTTAACAGCGGAGTTCATACTGTTAGAAAATCCACCATCGCGAGCAGAAAGCACGGCTTCTACTGAATATTGTTCTGTCACTAATCCTCCCTCCCTTTTGTTTGATTGGCTTTAGCCATTAGGTACAACAATTTATTTCCATTTTTTTGTTTTGGAGGAGTACGACCTAACAACTTAGTCTCGCGTTTTTCAAAGTCCATGAATTTACGGAAATCTGTAAATACGTAGCGCCCTTTGCTTTTGGTAGCTTCTATCTCTCGATTTTTCCAAGCACTTAAATGAATTTCTAATTCCCTATCCAATGTCCTTAAGCGAGAAGCTTTCATCAATCGTGAATAATGCCTCAGAGTGATTCTCCCAAGCTCTCTTTCGTCAGTTAAATGCGGATAATTCCGCAGCAAGTCAACCTTGATATCTTCAATCGTTAACCTAGAAACATTTTCAGAGCTTCCTTGTTCTGGATCTTCACTGACTTCCAATTCACCATTTCTTGCAACAGGTTGACCTTTTGCAAATTCAATAAAAAAGCGTCCACCGTGTTTTTAAGATTTTTCTGGCTTTCAATCCATTTTTTGATTTCCGCATCAGTCGGAATTGTATCTTCTGTGCAAAGTGCAGCCTTAACAATTGGGACTAAGTATTTGGGATTGCGTGTATCAGCAAGTAACCCGATAACCATCGTTGTTCCTACTGCAACATCCATTCCGTTGTAACTAACAGTCCCTACCATTTCATTTGAATCCAACGCTTCGATAAAATCTAAACCGAAATAGGCTGTATAGTCTTTTTCATTAATCGTAATTTTCATGTGTTTTCTCCTCCGAAATCAAAATAAAAAAAGAGAGGGAATCCCTCTCTTAACCTTCTGGAACTGCTTTTGTTGTATCTTCAAATTGGTATTGAACAACTTCTTCTTGTTCCGCAGTAAGAGTTGCTCGCCCATCTTGCCCTTCGCCATCAATTTTGAATGTTAATGATACTTCTGTTAATCCTTCTGCAGCGGGTTTCTTGCTATACTCAGAAACCTTTCCGCGGAAATATGTAGCACCATACTTCCCTGACTCATCTTTATCTTTAACGTCTACTTCCCAAATCTCAATGATGTCACCGTCACGTCGTGCTTGACGAAGTTTTTTTACCATCTCATCATTTCGAGCTAAGATTGATGTACAACTGATTTCAGTTTCAGATGTTCCATTACCATTCACTGGACCATCTTTTGTTGCAGTTGATTCTGTATCAGACGATTCGGTCAACTCGTGCTCTGTCTGAAAAGCCAGCTTCGTAGCTGCATCTGCAGTTGCCTCTTTTAAAATACGGAATAATAGGATTACATCAATCCCTTGAACCGCTGTTAATTCTTCTGCCATTTGGATTCCTCCTAAAGATTTCTAAATTCTAGTGTTATAATCGCTCGTTTGAGCGGTGTATTTGTACTTGTGTCATCTCTCAATGAAATCGTACTAGCTTGTGTATTCAATCCCCAGTGATAACCTTCTGTAGCCTCTAAACGAAGGGCAATATTAAAAATAGCAGACGCCATATCTGACACCTGTTTTCTTTTTTTCTGTAATCCCCATACGGACAATATGAGAATCACTGAACCTTTGATTGCTGTTTTATTAGAATGATGAATCGTCTCGGTACCCTCGATTTCTACAGATGGATAATCTATATCGTCCATCGGTTTGTAATCATACACAGCATAGCCTAGTGCCTCACAACGTTTGTAAACCTCGTCATATAATGACTGATCGCGCGTTTTAATCATCATTTCACCAGCCTTTGCATGTCCCGTTTGAATTTTTCTTTTTGCTCCCGGTAAGCTGGCCCCATGAACGGTTGGGCTGCCATGAACCTTGTGCCGTACTCAGGGTACGGAGAGTATTCTGCTCCCGCGATGGACCTCCCAGTAAATCCGCCATTGGTCAAACTCATAGTAATCATACGTCTCAGAAAGCCAGTATCTACCGACGCATTCCGTTGAGCATTACGATTCATCTCCGCTGTGTTTGCTTTTACAATGTTTTTTACTTCACTCATTGAGGTGTTTCGTTTAAGCTTTGATTGCAGATCGCCAATACCTTTGAAACTAAATGCGTTTATTGCCATCTGAAACAACCTCCTCAACAATGATAGAAGTTCGATTGCTAGGTATTTTCTCAGTTGTCAATTGATAAACCCTGTTCTCAATTTCAATCTGGTCCCATTCGGGAACAACAAAAAGAGGCTGAGTTCGAATTACCTTAGCCCCTTGTTTTATACTCCCAAACAATGTTATAGATCGATCAGTTCCTAAATCGGTAACATTGACATTAACCGTTGTTCTTTTTGGCTCTTCTTCGATCCATTCACCTAAAACAGGATCATACTTAGACTTTTCCGATTTTTTTATGAATGTAATTTCATCTGTATACCTCATTAGAAAAACCTCACTGCGCTTATTCGGTTTTTATAGTTCGGATCATTTTTCTTTACGTAATCATCAATTTCTTGCTGATACTCCGAAAAATCCGAATCAGGGAAAGCCATTGATAGCCCTTCCTGAGTATACGATGACATTCCTTCTTGACCGATTCGATTAAATCGCTTCAAAGTAACTTCGTAAGAGATATACTCTAACTTTTCGGGAACTTCCTCTGATTCAAGCAAACTAGAGAGGCGCTCTTTTGTTCGCCTCTCGATGACCGTTAGTTTATCGTCGACAGTTCCGCTTAGAAGTTTTTTTACATCGTCAATAATTGACATATAATCACCAACCTTTCGTGTGATTATTTTTTCTTCTTGCTATTTTTCTTTGGCTTTTCTTCATTTGCTAACTGATCTTCATTCAGGATGCTGGTATTTTCAACGTTTTCCTCTTTTTGAATTTCAGCCTTTACTAGTTCAATGAATTCACCACCGAAAGCATTCAACTTTTCAACTATTTCATTAGCTCTTTCTTCCGAAAGTTCAATCACTTCGCCAATTCGATATGTTTTCTTGGAATATGCATCAGTGAAAACTTTTACAACTTTATACTTCGCCATTTTTATCCTCCTACGCTTCTGCTAATACAGTCGCTTGGAATACGTTGTCCGCTTCAGGGAAACTTGGCAACGCAGTGCCTGCTGCCTTAGTCCAGGTGCCTACTGGATCAAGATTAGATTCATACACCATGGCAATCACGTTTCCTACTGTGTAGTCTTTCGAACCACCAGATAATAAACGGGATTCTTCAGGTGTAACGCCGTAAATAGATTCACCTGGGTTCTCAGAACCAAACATAACTAATTTATTTTCTGGGAAGTAGCGCTCTTTCACCAATTTTCCTGTTGCATTTTCTTTGTAATATTTTGCATCATACGTAGCAATCGCCGGCAGCCCAAATTGTTGCATCACTTGATTCAATGAACCAGGAGTAGGTAACAACCCAGCATCTTTGAAATAAGCTTTAATACCAGCATTTTTTAGAATTGCGTTTCGAACTTTTGTCGATGTCAAGATTCTTGTTGGTACAGTATCTAATGCCGCCGACCAATCCGTTAGCAAACCGATTACATCAGTTCCTGCTAATGCAAAATCAACTGTCGCTTTATGATCAGCTGGCACACCATAATCAACGACTAAATCCAAGCCGTTCTCATCCAATGTTACTTTTCCGTCTGATAATACTTCCATACGCATTTTTTCAACCCGAGCATTAACTGAAGAAACCATCGAGTATACATCGTTATAAACTTCTTGTTCTAAGAAGCGTTGTTCTTCTGCCGTACGTGGATTGCGCAACGCGATTAAGTCTTTTTCTTTTAATTGAATCTTTCGTTTAATAAACGCCAACTCTTGCGCGCTGCGTGACGCTACACGAGACGCAATTTCTGCTTCCGTATCAAACGCATGAACACTAGCGATCGTTGGAATACGAGTCCCCGCTTTCAAAATATCAAATTCTAACCCTTGCACCTTACGTGCCGGGAATAATGTTTCCCCTAACAAAGCTGGTGCTTGTCGGTTGTTTACGTAATCCAAGACGTTACGTTGTGAAAATAATTCTGCAATATTTGCCATCAATACATCCTCCTATTTTCTTTGTTTACGCAGTAGGTACAGCAATCATTTTGCCGTCTGCATCATATAATTTGATTTCACGCATTGCTTTCTGAGCCTCATCGCTAGGTTTAACTGGCAAACGTTCCATTAATACATGCCCCTCAACAATCACTCCAACAGGTTGTGGTCCGTTAGATACATCAACATCGTTGATTGTGATACCTTCAGCTGTTGCATTATCCGCCGGATAAATAGACCCTGCCGGCAAAACGCCATTTACCACTTTTGTATGAGTCTGATCAACTTGTTTAGTGAACGATAAAAACTTTTGGCTTTTCAAAAAATTGATATCGTTAATTGTTTCTACTTTTTTTACATAAACCATGTACTATTCCTCCTAATTTAATGACCATGGGTCATTTTCTGGTTGCTTGGCTTGGCTATTAGCTTCTTTCGCCATTTGAGCACCACGAGAAAGGCTAGTCGCTCCTGTTCCATCTAATGGAACCTTCCCGCCAAGGCGTTTTTCGAAGTCTGCTTTAATTTGTTCGCGTTCTGCTTCAACAGATGCTAAATACGTCTTAACGTTTGCTGACGTGGTTTCTGCATCTTCTGACACGATTAGTCGCAGCATCTCTTTCGTAAGCGTAGCACCGTTCTCAGCCAGCATTTCACTTGCTTGAGATGACATTTTGGAAAGGTTCTCCTTGCGTTCATATTCAGCAATTTGAGCATCTTTCTTGGCCAACTCATGTTGAATCTTCTCTTCAGCTGTCATTTCAGCGAATTTGGCAGCTTCGTCTTTTTCTGCACGCCATTTTTCTTCAGCAGCAGTGACAGCTTTCTTTGTTTCAGCAGCGATCATCTTTGCTACTTCGTCACGAGAAAATGTTTTGCCACCTTGTTCACCATCTTCTCCTTGGCCGTCATCTGAACCATCCGCTCCTTGACCTTCGGAGTTAGTCGACGTTCCTCCTTGATCACCTTCGCTCGATTCGTCTTCAGCAAAGAATTGTAAATCCATTTTCAATGGGAACTTAGTTGGCATAAATAAACTTTTTTTCATGAGTAATCCTCCACGGTTACGCCGCTACTCGATAAATTTGATCAGTTACGCCAATCACTCGAAACAACTTTCTCTTTTTAGCGCCTGTAAGCAGTAAGAAGGCAAACAAAAAAAGCTTAGTAAGTCACTAAACTTTTTTTCATTCATATTTTTTTCTTAGCTCATTCATTTCACTAATGATTTTCTGTGCAAGCTTCTCTTTCTTGATACCTGGCAAAGTTCTCTTTTGTTTAGCTAA
>Ga0153985_1000476_pt1 | contig 10682 bp, 9 predicted proteins | sample TSGA069MetaG_FD_104715 | JGI IMG/M metagenome (GOLD analysis project Ga0153985, IMG submission 104715) | Attine ant fungus gardens microbial communities from Georgia, USA - TSGA069 MetaG | ecosystem: Host-associated > Fungi > Mycelium > Unclassified | place: USA: Georgia, Alexander Wildlife...
AAAGAGCCGCTTGGAACTGAAAGATACGATCATTATCATGGGCCCTGGGCCAATCGGTTTGTTCTTATTGCAGATCGCTAAAGAAATCGGCGCCTTTGTTATTATGACCGGAATCACAAAAGATGCACATCGTTTGGAATTAGCGAAAAAGCTTGGTGCGGATATCATTGTGGATACGATGAAAGAGGACTTGGCTAAAATCGTCAACGAAGTCACTGACGGCTATGGTGTCGATAAAGTCTATGACGCATCTGGTGCTGTGCCAGCGGTCAACGCTAGCCTGCCGTTGATCCGCAAGCAAGGACAATTCGTGCAAGTTGGTTTATTTGCCAATAAAATGGTGGACTTAGATACCGAATCGATCATTCAACGGGAGATCGAATACATCGGCAGCCGTTCGCAAAATCCTTACGACTGGCCGATCGCGATCCATCTATTAGCCAAAGGGGCAATCAATATCGATGAAATGATCACCAAAAAATACCCATTGACCGAATGGCGCGAAGCCTTCGATAAAGTGATGGAAGGAAACGAGATCAAAGTCATGATCGAATCCAATCCGGGTGATTTTTAATCACGCAAAGAAAAACTGTACCAGAATTTCTGGTGCAGTTTTTTTGACGGATAGACTATAAAACAATTACTTTCAAAGTTAAATATAAAGTTTCACGTGAAACTGAAAGCTAATATTTTATAAGGAAAAGTAATCTAAATGAAGAAATATAAGTGCTGCAAAAAGCTTAGGTAGAATCGTCTACCTAAGCTTTTTTGCTCACTTTTCACAAATTAGTGTACTTTTTTTTCTGACTTTCAAAAAAAGAGCGTATTAATCATTTGTCGAAAGCGCTTTATACTGAGCCTGTAATTAAGAGGAGGGAATACAACAATGTCAGATTGGTTAGACGTGGCAGGTAAAAAAGTAATCGTAACAGGTGGATCATCAGGAATCGGAGCAAGCATTATCGATGAATTGTTGGATCAGGGAGTGATCGTGGCAAACTTTGATCTTCAGCCCGGAAAGGTAACGCATGAGAATCTTTACTATTTTCAGACAGATATTTCGAATCGGCAGCAGGTAGAAGAAAACGTTGCAAAAGTGGTTGAAGAATTAGGGCAGATCGACGGATTAGTCAACAACGCCGGGATCAATATCCCGCGCTTACTAGTGGATAAAGAAAATCCCCATGGACAGTTTGAATTATCAGAAGACGTCTTTGACAAAATGATGGCGATCAATCAAAAAGGTCTATTTTTAATGACACAAGCAGTGGCGCGGGCGATGACGCAAAGACACGAAGGAGTAATCATCAACATGTCTTCGGAAAGCGGTTTGGAAGGATCAGAAGGTCAAAGCCCCTATGCGGCAACAAAAGCTGCCGTCAACAGCTTTACCCGGTCATGGTCTAAAGAGCTGGGAAAACAAGGCATTCGAGTGGTAGGAATAGCGCCGGGAATTATGGAAGAAACAGGGTTGCGGACGGAAGCTTATGAGACAGCACTTGCCTATACACGAGGAATCACCGTTGAAGACCTGCGAAAAAACTATAACAAAACTACGACGATCCCATTGGGGCGGAGCGGCAAGCTCAGTGAAGTCGCTGACCTAGTATGCTATTATTTATCTGATCGGTCTAGTTACATTACTGGTGTTACGACCAACGTTGCCGGAGGAAAAACACGAGGATAAAAGAAAGGTGGGGGTAATAAAATGGCACTGATCAATCGCTGGTATCAATTATTGCAGCATTTTATTACTCATGATCGCCTGAGTCTGAGTGAACTGCAAAAAATAACTGACACAAGCGCACAAACCACCAAAAAAGCGATTCGATTATTGAATGATCAAATGGAACGGATCGCATTGATCGAGGAGAAAGAGAATATTTACTCGCTGAAAGTAATGGATTCTTATCAGTTCTCAGAGATTATGAACGGCAGTTTAAAACAACAAACGGATTTCAATTCAAGTACAAAGCGAATTGCCGTTTTGATTGATTTCTTCATTAAACAAGAGGATTATATCGTGATCGATGATCTGTCGGAGGCATTAGGGGTCAGTCGTTCAACAGTCAATAAGGATTTGCGAAATTTGAAGCAATTAATGTCAAAATATCAAATTTCTTTGATTGGTACACCTAATAAAGGCCTGCGAATAGCTGGAACGGAGTCTCAATTACGCCTGCTTTATTTGCAGCATGCGTATGACTATCTGGAACAGCCAACGTTAAGTGAGGAATTGCTGGAGCGAATTGATGAGATTGCTTTGAGTAAAAAATTGGATTTTCGCACCTTGGGTTTATTACAAAAAACGATTATTTTAACGATTCAGCGAATCCAAGCCGGGAAGCCATTGGCACAGGCAGTTCCGTATTATGTGAATTATTTTGCCGGCGATCGATTATTAGAAGAATTATTTGTTAGCTTGGCGACCGATTACAGCTTGACGATCAGCAACTTTGATTTTGATTTTCTCTGTTTTCCGTTAAATATTTTCAATAATAATTTAGTTCCCGAGGAGCGGGCGGACAACAAAGAGGTTAAAACCTTGTTTCAATTCATGATGGATCAAATCAATGCTGCGGTGATCATCAATGTAGATCAAGCAGAATTGTTCCAAAATATCCGAGCGCATTTTATGTTTCTGATCAATCGAATCATTTTTCAAATTGAGACCTATGATATTTTTCGGGAGGAATTCAAACAAAAGCATGCCTTTGCTCATGAGCTGGCGGAAATAGGGGTCGCTGCATTGGCTGATTATTTACAAAAACCCAATCAGCCGTCGGAGCTTTCCTACTTAGCCATTTATTTTGAATTGGCTTTGAAATCCGATGCACAGCCAAAGATGAAAGAGATCGCAGTGGTCTGCAATACCGGCAAGGGAACTGCTCTCATGATCAAGCGTCAGCTGGCAACAGTCTTAGGACCAAATATCCGAATTGCGCATTATTCAGAGGAAGAATATGAAACAAAGGATCTGGATCGCTACTTTGCAGTCTTTACGACGATACCTTTGAAGCATACAAAAGCAACGACTGCGGTGATTAAGCTGACGGATCTATTCAATGAAAATTGGTTATTGAGCGAATGGAAGCGAATCGTCGCTTCAAAGGCGGCAGCGTTTGAACATATTCGGTTTTCTTTCGAGCATTTGGATAAGCAGTTAGGTTATGAGGAAAACTTGGTTGAGCTGTTAGATAAATTACGGGACAAAAATTTGATCAATGATTCTTTTAAGAAGTACATTTTGAAAAAGGCGCAAGAAGAATCAGCAGTGATCGATAATGGCATCGCTTTCCCCCATGGGATCAATCATCAAAGCGAGGAAATTCTTGTAACGATTGGCATCTATCCAGAGGGACGATCCGTAGAAGAGATTGAACTGATTTTTCTGGTGGCTATTCCAGAGAATCTGACGTTAGCGATGGAAGATGAATTATTGAGTTTTTACGATACGATTTTTGTTATCTCTTCTAGTGAGACCTTGCGAGAACAGGTCAAACGGATAAACACTAAAGAGGAATACCGTCAGTTATTGGTAAAAGGGTTCTAACGAGGCAGGTGTACGAAGAGGAAGCTCTTTGTATCAGAAAGGAATGGGTAGGATATGAATATCTTTGTTTTAGGCGCTATTGCAATTATTGCTTACATTCTCCAAATTTTCTTAGGGATGAAGCAGATCAAAAATTTTAATTCTGTCTATATTCGAATGAAGCGTAAAGGAAAAGTAGCGATCGGTCGTCGTCCGGGGAAAATCGCCTCAGGGACGATCTTGCTATTGGGTGTTGATCATACGGGACTTATCAAAGATGCTGAAATGATGCAAGGGACGTCGATTTTCGCCCGCTTCAAACCACGTCCGCAATTTGTCGGTATCGATATCCATCACCTGACGGAAGCACCGATGCTGATGAAGGAAAATAAACTGACACGACAGGCAGCAGCGAATGCACAAAAAATTTATTTAGAGGTCGAGCAGGGAAATCATCGAGAAGAAGCACCTGTCTCGCCAATCTTCAATATAGGAAATCAATTGTCCTTAATGAAAGGTACGATTCAAGCAAAATTAACTAAAAGGAGTGTTTAAAAATGGATTATATTACAAAATTTGCGGAAGGCTTTATGAGCCTATTCCAAACGGGTGCTGAAACATTTATTAGTTGGATGACGGGTATAGTTCCAGTTGTTTTGATGCTGATGGTAGCCATGAATACATTGATTGCCTTTTTAGGAGAAGAACGCGTAACGAAGGTCGCGAAAGTATCGTCTAAAAATCCTTTTACCCGCTATCTGGTACTGCCGTTCGTTTCTGCTTTTATGCTGGGAAATCCGATGTCATTTACGATGGCCCGCTTTTTACCTGAGTTTTATAAGCCAAGCTATTATGCGGCAAATGCGCAATTCTGTCATACGAGTAATGGCGTTTTCCCTCATATCAATCCCGGTGAATTGTTTGTTTGGATGGGGATTGCCCAAGGGATCACGCAGCTGGGCTTGAATTCGATGGAGCTGGCGATTCGTTACATGTTTGTTGGTTTAGTCATGAACTTTATTGGCGGCTGGACGACGGATTTCACGACAGCGTTTGTTTGTAAACAACAAGGAATCCAGTTAAGCAAAACAGTCGATGATGTCGCAGTGACAGAATAAGGGAAACAGGAGGAAGAAAAATGGCTTATAATAGTATTAAGATCGTAAAAGGTTCTGGCGGCTATGGTGGACCTTTAGTAATTACACCAACAGAAGAGAAACATAAATTTGTCTATGTAACTGGCGGCGGAGACAAACCCAGTATCGTTAATAAAATCGAAGAGCTGACAGGGATGGAATCAGTCAACGGCTTTAAGACGTCGATTCCAGACAATGAGATCGCTCTTGCGATCATTGATTGCGGCGGGACATTACGCTGCGGAATCTATCCTAAAAAGAATATCCCAACAGTAAACATTGTACCGACTGGAAAAAGCGGTCCCTTAGCACAATACATTAATGAAGAAATCTACGTGTCCGCGGTTGGTGAAAATCAAATCATGCTAGCAGACGAATCAGAAGCGGCAGGCAAACCAGCCTTCATTACTGAAGAAAAACCAGAGCGCGAGTTTAAATATTCGACCGATAAGAAAATCACGGAACAAAAAGCAGAACAAAAAAGTTTTATCGCAAAAATCGGAATGGGTGCTGGTAAAGTCGTAGCGACATTCAATCAATCAGCCCGTGAAGGTGTACAAACAATGATCAATACGGTCATTCCTTTTATGGCCTTTGTATCCTTATTAATCGGAATCATTCAAGGATCAGGGATCGGGACTGTGTTTGCCAACCTGATGAAGCCGTTGGCTGGCAATGTTTTTGGTCTAATCATCATCGGCTTTATCTGCTCGCTGCCATTCTTGTCTCCGTTATTAGGACCTGGGGCGGTTATCAGTCAGATCTTGGGAACCTTGATCGGGGTAGAGATCGGTAAAGGGAATATCCCGCCGCAATTAGCTTTACCAGCGTTATTTGCTATCAATACCCAAAATGCCTGCGACTTTATTCCGGTTGGACTAGGATTGGAAGAAGCAGAAGCGGAAACAGTGGAAGTTGGAGTGCCGTCAGTCTTATATTCACGTTTCTTAAATGGTGTTCCACGGGTAGTCGTTGCTTGGTTAGCAAGCTTCGGATTATACAGTTAAAAAGGTTTGGAGAGATGAAAGATGATTTTTGAGACGCAAGTTACCAACATTGGCCCAGAAGCCGAGATGTTTCAGCAAGAAAAGATGTTGATTTTTTTCGGCGATGATGCACCAGAAACCTTAGCGGATTATTGCTATAACATCCAATTGACACCGTCCACCGACGAGATCACAACAGGAATGATTTTTTCCTTCGATGATCAAGCGTATAAAATCACGGCAGTAGGCGATGTGGTGAAGAAGAACCTCGACGATTTAGGACATATCACCCTGCGCTTCGATGGTTCAGAAACGGCAGAGCTTCCAGGTACCCTTTATGTGGAAGACAAGGAAATGCCGACGATCACAGTTGGAACAAAGATTGCGATTAGTTAAGAACATTCATCTAAGAGTTGCATTTAACTAGTTTAAATGTACACTTTTAGGTGAGTGTTTTTTTGACTATAAAGTAAGTATAAAATTTTCAGATGAATAAATCGCTTTGTAGCGGGTATCTCCATGTCTGGCTTCACGAACTAGCTTTATCGGCAATAAGCAAAAACATTTCGAAATTTGAGAAGCAATTTAGAAATATTTTGGTCTTATTGCTCAAAAGCTGAGCGAGTTCGCGAAGCCTTTCTTATCAGTCAAACTTTTCGCAGTTTTATGTTGAGGAGGTTCGGTTGGAGAGTTTAAGTATAAAACTGTTCGAGTTGTTTAGTTTGATGATAGGCGTGACGAGAATCAGAAGCATTTTTCGTGTTTTTAGAAAAATGACACCATTAAAGTGAGTTAGCTGTGACTTTTACTTTGTGCTTTTAGCGCAATCGGATGTGAAGGATTTTTTTATTTGTGGACTGGGAATTTAAACGAATGAGGCGATAATATGAAAATGACACCGAAGGAATCGGCGGCGTATCAGGAGCATTTTTTAATGGATACGCAAAGGATCAAACAATATGTCATGGAAAAATTAGGCGTTTTTCCAACTGATGCATCCTTGACCGTCACAGAAATTGGTGACGGCAATATTAATTATGTTTTTCGTGTGGTGAATGAAGCTACGCAAGAAAGCTTGATCATTAAACAGGCGGACGTGTTGCTGCGTTCATCTGGACGGCCATTGGCGATCGATCGAAATCGAATCGAGGCCGAGATTTTACGTTTGCAAAATGATTTGGCTCCGCAGTTTGTACCAGAGGTTTATTATTATGATCAAAAGATGCACGCGTTGACGATGGAAGATGTTTCCGATTATCAAAACATGCGCTATGAGTTGATCGATAAGAAAGTATTTCCTAATTTCAGCGAGGAGATTGCCGAATACCTGTCGCGTACGCTGCTTTTAACGAGTGATTTGGTTTTGGATCGCGGGGTGAAAAAGCAGCGGGTCAAAGAGTTTATCAATCCGGAAATGTGCGATATCAGCGAGGATTTAGTATTTACAGAGCCCTATGATGATTATAAGCAGCGGAATATTTTGACTCCGGGAAATGAACGCTTCGTCCGGGAAAACTTATACGAAAATGAACCGCTGCAAGCAGAAATCGCGCTGCTGCGTAATAATTTCATGAACAACGCTCAATCGTTGCTACATGGGGACCTGCATACGGGCTCGATTTTTATTAATCCATCCGGCTTGAAGGTGATCGATCCTGAGTTTGCCTTTTATGGACCGGCGGGGTATGACATAGGGAATGTCCTGGCGCATCTTTATTTTCCAATGGTTAAAAATCTATTTGATCCAAGCTGTGATCCTGCTTTTCATCAATGGATTAAAGAAACGATTGCGGCAGTTTACGATCAAGTTCAAGCGAAATTATCTATGTGTTACGATGAGGCCGTGACTTTTTCGTTGTACCGCAATCATGCGTTTAAGGATACGATGCTGCAGGGGATCATGGCAGATGCGGCAGGGTATGCCGGCACGGAGATCATCCGCAGAGTCGTAGGGGATTCAAAGGTGAAGGAATTATCTTTGATCGCACCAGAGAAAAAAATCGCAGCAGAACAAATGCTGATAACACAAGGAATTCAATTAATTATCAATCGCCGCCACATTACGAGCGGCGGTCAGCTAGTCGATGGCATCAATGCATTAGACGAAAGCTTTGCTTTTTGAAAAAAATGAAGTAGAAGGTGAGTCAATTGGAAAGACAGGATTATACGATGCCAACGTTGTTACAATATGAAAATGTGGCGTGGTATGAAGAGGGCAAAGTCCGCATTCTCGATCGGCGAATCTATCCGACTCGGGTGGAGTTTGTAGAATGTGAGACCCATCAAGCGGTCGCGCAAGCCATCACGGACATGGTAACTCAAAGCGCGGGCCCATACACCGCAGCAGGCATGGGAATGGCTTTAGCAGCGGAAGAGAGTAAGGCGTTGGAGCCGGCTGATCAGCTCGCGTATCTAAAAAAAGCGTCCCATACGATTGCTAACGCACGACCAACGACGGCGAATCGCATGACATTGATTACTGAAAAATGTGTCGCAGTCGCAGAAGCAGCGTTAGAAAAAGGCGAAGATCCAACGGCGGCAATCAAACAAAATACGATTGATTCCTTGAACCGCCGCTATTATACGATGGATCAAGTAGCGAAATATTTGATCGAAAAAATCCCAGATAATGGGACGGTTTTGACCCAGTGCTTTGGTGAGACGATCATTGGGATGCTGCTGCGTGAAGCTATTGAGCAGAAAAAAACACTGCGTTTCTTCTGTGCGGAAACGCGTCCGTATTTGCAAGGGGCGCGCTTAACGGCTAGTTGCTGTGCGGAGATGGGGTTTGATACGACGGTTGTTTCTGATAATATGATCGCTTATTTGATGGAACATGAAACAATCGATCTATTTACTTCAGCCGCCGATACGATTGCCCAAGACGGCTATATCGCCAACAAGGTCGGAACCTATCAAATCGCTATTTTAGCCCAGCGTTTCGGTGTTCCTTATTTTGTGACGGGAATTCCCGATACGGATAAAATGAGTCACGAAAGCATCAAGATCGAGATGCGTGATCCTGAACAGGTGATGGAGCTTAATGGGATCAAGCATACCCTAGAGGGCGTCAAAGCGATCTATCCGTCCTTTGATATCACACCGCCGGAATTGATCGGGGCGGTAGTGACGGATCGCGGGATTTTTTCACCCTATGATTTGCACCGCTACTTAAAAGAGCAGCCGGAAAATAATTTTTATTGATTGGAGCAGAAGATGAAACATCTAAAAGAACGCGAGCTGATCGTCGAATATGGCAAGAAGCTCATTACTGAAAAACTAACGACAGGAACGGGAGGCAATATCAGCATTTATTTTCCGGAAGAAGAAGCGATGCTGATCAGTCCAAGCGGGATTCCTTATTTTGAGACGAAGCTGGAAGATATTGTTTTGATGGACCTTCAGGGAAATGTGCTGGAAGGCAATCGTAAGCCATCAAGCGAGTATGATCTCCACAGTATTTTTTACGCGAATCGTCCAGATGTCCGCTCGGTGGTCCATACACATTCGGAATATGCGACCACCTTTGCCTGTTTGCAGCAGGAGATTGAACCGCTGCATTATATTATCGGATCAGTCGGCGAGAAGGTGCGTTGCTGCGAGTACAAAACTTTCGGCACACGGGAATTAGCGGAGGAGGCCTTCAATTTTATCCATGAAGACAATGGGATTTTGTTAGGCAATCACGGTGTCTTAACCATCGGACCGGACCTAGCTAGTGCCTTTGGTGTTGCAAAGGACATCGAATTTTTAGCAAAACTGGATTATCGAGCACGCTGCATCGGAACACCGAAGCTGCTGAATCAAGAACAAATGAAAGAGGTCTTGGAGAAATTCGAGACCTATGGACAGCAATAAAAAGGTCGCGACTTTTGTGAAAGCAAAGTCGCGGCCTTTTGTTTTTTCACTTTGTGAACGGAGATGAAAAATACAATGAATTTATAGTGCGAGTATTCACAATTAAACAAGCATATTTCCATATTAGAATTGGTCTAGGGTTTTTAAACACGCAGGGAACTCAATAATGACGAAAAGTACCGCTTATATCATTGTGAAATATTCTTCAATCAAAAACCAATTTCTTATTTATCTAAAATTAGAACAAATAACTATACTTTGGATAGTCGTTATTTAAAAAATGTGTAATTGTGATTCTAATGTTCTTGTAATGATTTCAATATAATAGATGCTATCTCCTGTTTGCTGATATATCACGTTTTTTACGGTACAAAACACTTTTGTAACATATGTTCCAATTAATAGAAAATGATAGTTTGTGAAAAGAAAGCGTTGACATGGTTGTTTACGGTGTTATACTAAGGGTGTCTTAAGGCATATGTCAAAGGCTTTGTCATATGTCAAAAAAGTATGGAGGGGTAATAATGACACTTTACGGGAAGCTTTTGGAACGAGAAAAAAATGGTGCGCCGATCAAGGTCGGGGTAATTGGTGCAGGTCAAATGGGATTTGGGATGATTGCTCAGATTTCGACGATTCCGGGAATGGCAGTAACAGGTATCAGCGATATCAATAAAGAGGCTGCGCAGCGTGCAGCGGATGCGTACAATGCAAGTGCAGAGAAAAAAGTGGACATTCTAGTCAGCTCAGATTTTAAAGAAATCATTCATTCGGATAAGGTAGAAGTTATTGTGGATGCGACTGGAGTGCCGGAAGTCGGCGCGCAAATTTCGTTAGAAACACTGTTAGCGAAAAAACACATCGTATTGTTGAACGTGGAAGTGGATATCACGATCGGACCATTGATGAAGAAAATGTATGATTCAGCAAACTTAGTTTATACCGGTTCTGATGGCGATGAACCTGCTGCGACGACAGAATTGTTTGAATTCGCGAAAAGTATGGGCATGGAAGTGCTGGTCGCTGGTAAAGGCAAGAACAACAAGTTAAAAGTTGGCGCAAATCCAGATACCGCACAAGCAGAAGCAGATTCTAAGAAAATGTCCAGCCATATGTTAGCAGCTTTCCAAGATGGTACGAAGACCATGGCAGAAATGAACTTATTATCAA
>Ga0153985_1000479_pt1 | contig 10652 bp, 4 predicted proteins | sample TSGA069MetaG_FD_104715 | JGI IMG/M metagenome (GOLD analysis project Ga0153985, IMG submission 104715) | Attine ant fungus gardens microbial communities from Georgia, USA - TSGA069 MetaG | ecosystem: Host-associated > Fungi > Mycelium > Unclassified | place: USA: Georgia, Alexander Wildlife...
ATAGTCTGAGGATTAGACCTCAGACTTAACAACATCTTTTGTCACTTGTCTAACTTCGCATTTTTGAACTCTTTAAAGTATCAAAGCACCCATCACAAATAGTAAGTGACCATTTGTGATAAACTCAATAGAGTTCCTATTAGATTTGCTACACTATATATACAATTACTGTTGTGGCTATGCATCTTGTCTCCCACAGTCCTTATGTCCATTAGCTGACTTCTTTGTCACATGCTGTGACTGTGACACATGACTCCTTGTGATATGACCATTCTGTGACTCTGTGACTGTCATGTGATGTTTCCTGTGCTCCACCTTAGTAATAAAAGAAAAGAAAAGAAAAGGAAAAGAAATATTAAATAATGACTTAGCTATTTTGCCAAGTCATGACAAAATGATTATAGAGGAAGAAGAAACCAAAGAAGAAAATTTGGGAGTTAGAGAATGGATAAAAAAAGATAATGACAAGATGGAAAACATGGTTGACCCATACTACAAGTTGTAGGAAAATTCCTCGGGATGAGGAAACTTAAGAGGGAGATGGTGTCATGACTTGGCAAAACAGCTAAGTCAATATTTATATTTCTTTTCTTTTTCTTTTCTTTTCTTTTAGATTATTACTAAGGTGGAGTGTGGGAAACATCACATGACAGTCACAGAGTCACAGAATAGTCATGTTACAGGGAGTCACAAGTCATAGTCACCACATGTGACAAAGAAGTCAGCTGATGGACATAAGAACTATAGGAGACAAGGTGCATAGCCACAATAGTAATTGTATATATGGTATAGCAAATCTAATGGGGGCTCTATTGAGTTCTCTTTGTCAATCGCTAAACAAAGAGCAGTTGGCTTAATTCTGGCTTGGAGTTTAGCTTTCTTACAAGATTTATTCACAAAGATGAAAAATGAGTTTGGAGAAACAACAGAGGTAGAAAGAAAAGTGGAGCAGCTAAAGACAATAGAGCAGGAAGGAGGTCATGCAATGAATATATACAAGAGTTCAAAAAGGTTGTCAAAGAGAGTGTGTCACAAACTTCATTTGGCCATATCTCCATCAATTCTTCAATGATTCCCACGGTCTTAATGGCTATGGAAAGCCCTTGAAAAAACCTTTCAATCAATGCTGGTCACATCTCAAGGCAATTAGTATTGACTGAGATATTAAGCAAATCAACAGGTAACCTATCACAAAAGGCCACTTACTGATTTGTGATTTGATATTGGAATATTCAAAAAGGCTTAGAAAGTGAGTTTTAGACAGTGACAAGAGATGTTGTTAAGTCTGAGGTCTAACCCTCAGACAGGGAGTCCTTATATATATAATTGTGATAGTCTGTGCACTAGGACAGGCTATTATATGCTACTACCTATTGTTCTACATATGATAGTGCCTTTGTACTTAAAATAGTGATAACTTAACCTTATGGAGGCTGTCCTTTGTTCTAAGAAAAGGACAGATGACTATCTATGGGTAATTAATGAAGTCCATGTGCAAATATTGAGGCCTTCATATCTCCACTAATATTAATTGCCTTGAGATTTTTCTAGGCTCATTCTGAGCTTTATAAGGAAGGCTTCTGCTGAGCTTAGAACCAAAGCATTGATTGTAGTAGTTTCCGAGATATTAGCAATTTAATAAACAGTAACATGGTGGTTACTAGTTGATCTGCTTAATATCTTGGCCAATATTGATTGCCTTGAGATGTAACTGGCATTGATTGAAAGGTCTTTTTGAGGGCTTTCCATAGCCTTTGAGACTGTGAGAATCATTGAAGAAATGATGGAGATATGACCGAATGAAGTTTGTGACAGAAGGAGTAACAAAGAAGCCTCAAGAAGCAGTGAAAACAACTCCCAAAACTCCCTAGGCAGAAAGGGAAAGAGTCAGGTTCTGAGTTGCTGAGATAAGCCAAAGAGAGGGGAAGATCACTATAGGATTGGTGGTAGAAAACCCAGTAACTTGGCAAGGGTAAAACAGACTTGGCAAAACTAATAGAAAGTAATCAAAAAAGGACAAAGAGGCATGGGATTCCCTATTACTACTGGAACAATCATTGTAATAATAGATTATGACTGGGTTTATTATTTTCTCTACTTTTTGTATATTTATTTTGTATTTCTCTTAACATATAAAAACCCTTACTTAGTAGGAAGAGAGTAAGCAATCTCAGTTGCCTCTCTTCTCTATTTGGGTTTTCAAAGTGGAAATCTATTTTTAGAGTGATCAGATCAGTGATTAAGTTGCTTTGACTCAAGACTGAGTCAAAACCAAAGAGACTACAGGACAAAGTGACTTAGTCACAGGGACAACATTATAGGAGCTCTAAAATAGAGTTTGGCATTACTAGGAAGTCAAGTTATACAGGGAGGATTCAAAGTCTCATATCTGATCACATATTCAAGAGTACTACTGTGAGGATAGTCTGATCACATAGCTAGAGAGTACTACTGTAAGGACAACTTTGAAACAGAGTGTTAGGACAACACCAGGCAAGTAGGACTCAGGAACAGAGCAAGAACAGTAGTATAGAATTGAGAATCAGATTTCAAACATCACTGCTACCATGGTACATTAGTAGAACTTTATTTAACAAATTTCTTTTCATCTTTAACTTCTGAATTAATTTTCCTATGAATTTGCATGAGGGACACTGCTGATACATAATGTTGACTAGGGTACTTTCTTAGGAAATCACATACTTTATTTATTAAAAACTTTGATATTCACCATTACCTAGACAGTAGTTGGGGAACTTTAATTTAACAAAGAAAACTGTCAAGCCCGAAAATTAAACAAGAGATTAACAATTGAAGAGTTGAACTGAGTTGCTTATTTGAGAACTAGACTAAAGAGATAATACAGGGTAATTGCATAATAACTCAGTGCTATGAAGTTCTTGGGAGATACTGTGCAATGGTGGGCAACATTATATAATTAACTAAGGGGTTTGAGATTTACAGGGGAGTAGTAATGGTGTTACATGAGGATACAGGTGTGACAAAAACAAAAAAAGCTCTATCTATCACCAGCCTCTTCAACAGGTCATAAGCTTCCATTGTGTTTCTTTACAAAGAAGAATAGAGCTGCCATCAGGCTAGTAGATAGATAGATATAACCTTTTCTAAGTTCCTCATCAATCCATGTATTAAGAGAGTTTCTTTCTGCTAAAGATAGTAGATAGACCTTTGCTGGTTTGAGAAGCTTTGTGCCTTTCATGAAGTCAATAGCATGGTTATATAGTTTTTGTAATAGTATTCTCTTTGACTTATGTTTTGAAAAGACATTTCTATACTCATGTAACCATTCTGGCACATGAGTCTTCCAGGTCTTTGTGTCTTCATAATCTTGAGTTCTTATATTGTGTAGCGACTTAGCCTGGATAACTTAATCACCCTCTAAGTCCAAGTTAACAAGGAGAACTCAATAGAGTTCCTGTTAAATTTTCTATACTACTTATACAACTACTACATGGTTTGTGCACTGTTTTCCCACACCCATCATGTGACCCATCATGTGACATCATGTGATGTGATGCCATGACTTCCTATCATGTGACTATGACTATATGACTATGTGATGTAATGCTTTCCTGTACTCCTTCCTAGATAGTAAGTTCAAGAGAAAAGAAAAGAAAAGAAAAGAAATATGAATAATAACTTAGCTATTTTGCCAAGTCATGACATATTGGTCTTGATTGTTGAGTATAGTTGCAATCATCATTACCTATTGATGACTGCTTGGGTCAGTCATGTTTGTCTAGGTCAGTCATGTTTGCCTAGCCAAGAATATGGTTGTCAGGGTCCTCATCTCCTATGTCATCCAATAAGAGAAATCCACTGACATCTATTTTGAGGTAAAGCTCATTAGCTTCTGCTTCTACATCTCATGTTTTATGGACTTTACTAGCATATGTATCTAGGCACCTGGTGAACTCCTATTGACTTTTTTGCTAATCAATATTTGGATTATATTTATTGTGGGAAGGATAACAAGTTTAGAGGGGAAAGTGGTCTTAGTATTGAGTGGTTTTGAGTAAGAGAGTGATTTTTTTATTTTTGTGTTGTCACATTCTTGTACTCTAACTTATGTAATAGCTAGAGTGTTTTCTAAATAATTAAATAATTAAATGATAGGAAAAGCAAAAATAGTAAGAAAATAAAGGAATATAATCAACTAATGACATGAAATGAAAAAAGAAAGAAACATCAGCATTCTGCAGGTAGCCCAAAGGCTACCCCCACATTATACAAGTATGAGTAGCTAATTATCATCTCCTTATTCCCTAGGTTAGTAACAAAGAGGTACTAGGTTGTCTTGTGTGATTTAATTTCTATATAAGCTTGAACATACTTTGTTATTTATCCTATCTTGTTGGGAGTGCTTATCCACATTGATTACATAATATAGATTTGCTAGTTTATACATTTCCAGGTTATTATTTTCCATAATGACTCTGTTGATAAAGTTCATAGTAGCTCCCAAATCAACTAAAGCCTTGGTCTGTACTTTTGTATTGTATACCCAAAGTGTAACTGGAATATTTTTGAGGGAGGTAGTCTTGTTGCACACTATAAGATTCCAGTACTGCTTTTAACTTTGTAGGCTAATAGAGGATACATTTTCCTCTGATTATAGATCACAGATATTATACTCTACAATCCTAAGGTAAATCTAATTTGGGAGTCCTTTTTCCCTTCCCACTTGGAGGAACAGGATTAAAGATTTCCTCAATTGACATGCTGTTTTACATTGATGGCCTCAGGGGAGAGTCTAGGTCATCTCTTTTTTCCTCCAATAATTTCATCAGCTATACTTTAAATGACTGATTTATTTTGGTTAAACCTGGTGGAGATGGTTTCTAGGAAGAAGTTCTTTTAAGAACACTTGTCCTTATTACCAGGTTTGTTGTAACTGTCCAGTGACTTGATTAAAGCCTTTTTCAGTGCTTTATTTTTTGGCAGTATCACAAGTCCTTTCTTTTTCTGAATCTCATCTATTTCCCACTATATCCAGATCCTTCTTTCTTCTACTTTCTTTTCTTTTTGCCTCTGTACCAAATATTGTGTCCTAGGCCTTATAAGACCTTATGTGCTTTTATCAATGGTTTAAGATAGTTGTCCCATGTTTCTTGGTATTTGATTTGTTAAAGTAATAAGCACATTGTGCTACTTATTTGGGATAACTCCTTTTATTTTGTCTATATGAACTTGACAAAGTTCTTCTTTGCTAGGTCTTTTGTTGACCCAGAGCACTTGTTAATTTCTTTTTTATCTCCCTTCTTGTTATCTCTTCATCTGTATTGTTTTATGAGTTCCTAGGCATGGTCACTGTTATGAATATTGAGTGGAACTATAACTATTATTAGCTATGGTCTGATAATGAGTGGATAGTCAATGAGATGTTGGCATTGTTAGATAAAGATATCACAATGCAGTAATGCATTGAATATCTTAGACTCAGAACATTAGACTCATAGTATGGACAGGACTCTTTAAAGAAATCTCAGACTATTTCTCTTCTATTATTGGACTGAACTAAATAGGACAACATTGGACTAACCCATTATTAGACAATAACTTGGTCTTGACTCAACTTGTCACCCTTGTCACTGATCTGTTACTTAACTAGTCACTTAGAGTTACAAGTAGTGTTACCATATTGTAATGACTGTTACATACCTAGTTAGGATAAATACAGACCAGAAAAAGAAGGGAATGGCAAGTTCTCTTTTTCTGTATTCTCTCTTTCAAATCTTACTCTAAGGAATCAGTACTCTTATTTGTCTTAGGACAATCTCAAGAGTGCTACTCAAAGTCATATCACATCTCTCTTTCAATATAACTTCACTGAAAATCTTAATTGGATCCTCTAATAAGGAGTGTGAAGATATCAAGTGTTAGATATAGGCTTCAAGTTAAATGTATTCAACTAAGAGGTCTAGAGTCTTAACAATACTACTTATACACAATTGTTTACTTGTACTTGTTATGTTTCTCTTTTGAGGCACCCTTTCCTATGTATCATAAAAGAGAATAAATGTTGACTTAGTCTGTGAGGTATTTATAACAGGTTTCTTATCAAAACACCAAAAGAACCTAATTATCACAAACTTCATTTAGACCTATCTTTATTAATTCTTCAACAATTTCTACAGTCTTAATAACATCTGAAAGCCTTAGAAAGACCTTTCAATTGATACTGTTATGCCCTCGTGACTTTCCCTAATATTGTAACGTGTACTAACCATCACTGTCATTTTTCTCAACTCCCACCCTCTCTGATGACTAAGTAATATACAGTTTCCACCAGTATTAAGTTAGCATCCTAGCAAGTAGCACTCCAGCTTCAATATCTCCAAGACCTTACATCCTTGAAATCAACTCTTTTTGAATTCACCTATTCTAGTCTCATTTTTTCCTTCATTTTTGTGGGCAAGGCACAGAGAGTAACACAACCCCTTGGTTGAGGCCAAGCTCAGCAACCCCCAAAGCATGGTCTGACAGATACCAAATATATCTTGAGGTGATCAATATTGGCCAAGCTATCAGGAAATCAGTAGATAATCTCTATAGTACCATACATTAAATTACCACTATCTCAGAAACTGCCATGATTCTAAGGTCAACAGAAGCCCTCTTCATACTTCTTAGAATGGTCCTAAAACAACCTTGAGGCAATCAATATCAACAGAGATATGAAGTCCTCAATGTTTGCACATAGACTTAATTAATTACCCATAAATACTTATTTGCCTTTAATTAGAACAAAGAATAACTTCCATATGGTTAAGTTATTGCATTTTCAAGTACAAAGGCACTACCATATGCTAGTAGCATGTGATAATCTGTTCTAGTGCACAGACTATCACAATTATGTATATAAGTGTTAGGGAATCAAGCTGATGCCATAATCCGGTGGAAGCTTCTGGAATATTTTATTAGTATATAAGTTTGTAATTAGTTGTTATCTACTAATTGGTTTGCAATGGAATATGCTTTATTCCAAGTCAAACCAACATGCAATTTGTCACAAACTTCATTTGGCCATATCTCCATCAATTCTTCAATGATTCTCACAGTCTCAAAGGCTATGGAAAGCCCTCAAAAAGACCTTTCAATCGATGCCAGTCACATCTTGAGGCAATCAATATTGGCTGAGATATTAAGCAGATCAACTGGTAACCACCATGTTACTGTTTATTAAATCACTAATATCTTGGAAACCACCATGATTGATGCTTCAGTTCTAGGCTCAGTAGAAGCCTTCTTCATAATGCTCAGAATGAGCCTAGAAAAATTTCAAGGCAATTAATATTAGTGGAGATATGAAGGCCTCAATGTTTGTACATAGACTTTATTAATTACCCATAGATAGTCATCTGTCCTTTTCTTAGAACAAAGGACAGCCTCCATAAGGTTAAGTTATCATTATTTTAAGTACAAAGGCACTACTATATGTAGAACAATAGGTAGTAGCATGTGATGGCCTGTCCTAGTGCACAGACCATCACAATTATGTATATAAGGACTCATAGTCTGAGGATTAGACCTCAGACTTAACAACATCTTTTGTCACTTGTCTAACTTCGCTTTTTTGAGCTCTTTAAAGTATCAAAGCACCCATCACAAATAGTAAGTGACCATTTGTGATACAACTAGGTTTCTGTGACAATAAGGACTCCCTGTCTAAGGATTAGACCTCAGACTTACAAACATCTTTTGTCTAAACTTTTCTTCTAAGCATCTTTTGAATCTATATTCAACAAATCACAAATCAGTAAGTGACCTTTTCTGATACTAATGCAAAGGCAATCCCAAACTGGACTCCAACAATTGCTATATTAGCTTCTGAAAGAACACAAAAAATGAGACCAATTGACCCCACTTCACTTGGGTTGATGGTCAAGATAGGAGCAGTCAGTGCAGAAGCTATTAAAGTAATGAGGGGATTTTACCATGAAACATAATACATACTAGTACCAGACATGAATCTGTAGAGGATAGCAAAAAATATCATACCAGTAACAGTTCTTATGGCAGTTATTGCAAAAATGAGTACCATAGAAGATAAAGTGCAGGAAATTCCACCATTGTAAACACCAAAATAATCAGCTAACATGATCCATCCAGTAAGTGCAGATATATTCAGAATCGCGACCTGTGAGCTCACAGTGAGATTGAAATGACAGTAGAGAAGAGTGACTAACACAATTTGACAAGACAACTACAATGGCAAATGATGGAGATGCGTCCGTGCGGCATCTCATCTTCCTGCTGTCTGTCTATGAGCTGGGCTCAAAGTCTGCCCTGTCCTTGCCTGGAGTGGTTCTCGTACACAGAAATCCATGTTGTAGTCTGCCTTAGTTGCTGTCTCTAGGAAGCAGAAGATCAGGTCCATCATTGTTGGGCTGAACTCATAAAAACATGCTGTTTCTCCTCCACCAGGAGCAGATTGTGGAGACTGCATCAACAGCTACTTTTCTCATGAGATAGCATCAATGAGCTCTATGTCGTCAGGCACAATGCCAAGCCTGCTACCTCAATGCAACTATGAAAATACAGACTCCATATTGTACATGAGATGAGTCCAAGGTGAAGAAAAGTGAACATACTGTTGGAATTTGGATCTCATGCGAACCTGTGTGATGTATGTGATTCTCTTGTTTCACATTCTTATTGTTTTCAAGTAGGATAATTAGTTTGTACTCACTATCCGTTTGTACCCTGTACCCTCCCATTGTTCGTATTTCAACACATACATTGACCAATGTAGTCATATCTGAGGAAGAAATACATGTGTTTCGAATATTTATACTGTATCTGCAAATGAGACAATCATGTATTGATGTTTTGTGAGAGAAGAGAAAAAGAAAAGCTGACTAATATTTGTGATTTCAATAAGTGCGCTCGTACTTCAGCAGAAGCCTCCTCCTTCAACTACCACTATCACTACTAGAGCTGCTGCTGCGCGTGAAAAACCAGCTCTTTCTCTTGGCTCCTTGCCTGAATGCCTGTGATTAGGCCTCTGCCTCCTCTACACAGACTGTGAACCTGTAATCCATTCCAATGACTCTTCTAATGCCGCCTCCCATTTACGCCGTTGAGGAACTTAAGATCCTCAAGGCCCAGGTCCAGGACATTGCTCGTGGTGACTGCTCTCAGAAAATAATCGTCTAGAGTCTCGTTATGGTCTAGCTATCATGAGATACTCTCCATAGACTAAATCACAACATAATTCAATTCAGGATAGTAGTACAAGAATTTATCTATGTGAACCACTATAAATGCTTTTATTTGCATGTGCGACATTTAGGACATTGTAAGCTGGCAAATTCGACAAAGAATTCTCGACATTTCTCACAACGCATTGCATGGGGATTTGGCTGTTTTTCGAAAAGGAGGTGGTAAGCCACGTGCATGGCCATCTCACTCATCCTAAAGACTCGGACGCAGTAGTAACTCAGACTATGCATCGAAGCAGGTACCCTTCGTCCGTTCATAAGGTCCACAGACATTGCAGGCTTCCACTGGAAAATATGGAACCCCGTCTGTATATAACCTGAGTATTGACCTACGGGTGACACTTGTCCATGTCTAGGTGGAAACCGTGCGCCAATTCCATGTGGTCCTCGATGCTATCTTTCAGGGCTGGTACCATCTTTTGACATCTATCCCAGTGGCACTGCCAAAACATGTTTCTTCCTCCCTCGATAGCTGTGATGAAATCAAAGTCCAGAACTGCCATTCCAAGTTCTGGATTCACCATGATATATGGTCCGAATTCCGACCCAAGTCCTCGAGTACATCTTCCCGGGGTTCTCCCTCACACTCTTCTTCGACATGGATTGCGAAGACACCAATTCTGGGAGAAGGTGGAGCATCAGATAGGGGAGGGCAATCAGGCGAGGAAAGTGAACAGGGTGGGACAAGCACGGAGTCAAATCGGCTGCCAGGTACCGATCCTAATAGACGTAATTGAGTTCTAACTACTGACGGGATCTCTGCAGTATTCAAAGGATAGGCGTCCAGGTTATGGCCAAGTTCTCCAGATGCAGAGGTCGGAGACATATTTGATGTGGCTACTGTAGGCTGTCCAATTACCCATGGGCCTGAATGCTGCCATTGGACTGGCCCCTGCTACGGAATTATAAATTAGTGTCGAGGTGCTGCTCTTGAATATCATCGTGCATCTTAAATAGTTTCCCCATACTCTGCCTCATTTGAATGCCCAAAATCTCCAATAGTGCTCTCAGAGTTAAATGATCCATGTAGTATGAAGGGCTCAAAAATGGTCATGCACCAGCATGGTCAATTGGACAAATATTGCTTACCCGAGAAATGGATCAGTTTCTTTGCAAAGTGAGTCCCTTGATTCGGAGCTCTGAGGATCCAGAGTATCATCGACATCTATAGAAGAGGAGAGGCATGGGGGAAATGTAGTCGTTCACTTTCCTCCGACCTTGATTCATTAATAATGATTAATAATGATTCAGGACTAACATAATTTACTGAGACAGATCACATCGGAGTTTGCAATGAATCATTAGTGTCAAGATCAAGTAAGCATCATATCTAGATCCCATAGCCTGCCAGACCATCAGGGCGGTGTGACTGGTCAAAGTAGAAAAAACCGGGTCTATCGGCCGTGG
>Ga0153985_1000480_pt1 | contig 10614 bp, 7 predicted proteins | sample TSGA069MetaG_FD_104715 | JGI IMG/M metagenome (GOLD analysis project Ga0153985, IMG submission 104715) | Attine ant fungus gardens microbial communities from Georgia, USA - TSGA069 MetaG | ecosystem: Host-associated > Fungi > Mycelium > Unclassified | place: USA: Georgia, Alexander Wildlife...
CTAACCTCCTTACTACTTCTCTTCTCAGCTTCCCTGTCCTTCCTCTTACCTCTGTGATGCACTTCTCACTCTTCTACCTGCCGGCTTCTTCCTACCGTCACTACAAGGCGCCTTCATGATGGTACAGCTCTCTTGATCTCGTTATAATTAGCCATCAGTGATGATGGCCCGCATTTGATTGTAACCGTTCTTTAAATAGAGCCTCTGGCGGCTGCGGCATGACGTCGTTCAGTCCGCGTAGTCCGTCCTAAGCTCCTTTCCACCCTCGAGAGCACTTTTAGAAGGGAGATCCGTTAGGTATCCGATACGGGGCGCCTGGGCAAGTGTCTATGAGGCGTATGTAGCGGTGGTCACAGCCACTACTCTGCTACTCGAGCTAGATGCTCAAGTCCACGACTAGGCGTCTAGAGGAAAGTTTCTGGGGGGCCGAGCTCGTCTCTCAAGCTGGTTATTCCTTTTATTAAGGTGCAGAATGTCACTTAGTTTGCCTAAAGATTTGTACGGCGTAACAGCATCACAGACCATATGGATCCCTCCAACAACTTCCTATTCTGGAATGCCCATGGAATTCAATTTCTATGGACTTCATAGAGAAACTCCCTTCCTCTTCAGGCTTTGACACCATCCTCATTATAGTGGATTGCCTATCGAAACAAGCCATATTCATCCCCACTCACAACACCATCACTTCAGCAGAACTAGCACGCCTTTTCGTGATTCACGTCTTTTCAAAGCACGGAGTCCCATCTCATGTTACGTCCGATTGCAGCTCAGAATTTGTCTCTCATTTCTTCTGGTCTCTAGGTACCACCCTAGACATGAGACTTCACTTTACCAGCGGATACCATCCGGAGGCAAATGGTCAAGCAGAACGGACTAATCAGACATTGGAACAGTACCTCTGTGTATATTGCAATTACCAACAGGACAACTGGTCTGAACTGTTACCTCTGGCAGAATTTGCTTACAACAATGTCCCTAGTACTACCACTGGTATCTTCTCTTTTTTTGCCAACAAAGGTTATCATCCTAACCTTAGTGTGCACCCAGAGCAAGATATAGCCTCTTCCTGTGCCCGTGACTTCGTACTTAACCTTGACGAGTTGCAAGACACACTCAAAAAGGAAATCACCAAAGCCCAGAGACAATATCGACCCTCCGCTGACTCACATCAACAACAACCACCGGACTTCCAAGTAGGACAATCAGTATTTGTCAGGTCACAGTATTTTCGGACAACTCGCCCATCGAAGAAACTCTCCAAAAAGTATCTCAGACCATATGAAATAATGGCCCAGCCCAGTCTGCAGTCCTTTACACTCCGCCTTCCTGAAACCATGAGGGCCGTCTATCCTGTGTTTCGTGTCTCTATGCTCGAACCATCCACACCCAACACTTTCCAGCAATGCTCCGAACCTCTACCAGCACCAGTAATCATTGACAGAGAACCAGAATACGAGATCTCCAAGATAGTCGACTCCAAGATTGACCGCTGAAGGGCATGCAAACTGCTCTATAAAGTTATATGGCTAGGATACAAAAATACCAATAACGACTCCGAATGGTTACCAGCAACAGAACTAGAACACGCTAAAGAATTACTGAATGATTTTCATATCAAGTATCCGTCTAAACCGGGACCATTACGACCCTAAATTACCCCAATTTCATTTCCTCAACCCCGATCTCTGCATTCACTCTGCTTCAAAAATATATATATATATATATATATTATTGAGTAATTGTACACATCCCGAAGTGCAGTTTTCTTTGCACTGACTTGCTTGTATTCCGCTCCACAGTTTCCGTTTGCAATCTAATACTTGTATTCAAAAGCAGTCTCTGTTGCAAAGCTTAGGTACTTGTATTGCTCTGCAGTTTACCTTGCGATTATCAATTACTTGTATTTTTTTCATCAATTATCACTACTCACATCCATTTCCCACTCACAGGAAAAAGCAAATGAATTTCAACATAATCAAAGTAAAAAACTACAAAATTCCAGTACCGATAGAGAAAGCAACAGGAGAGAAACTACCGCCTCCTTCTTCCACACCCTCCATTTCATTATCTTCTTCTTGTATCACCATTCCATTTTCATCTTCCTCCCTTCTGTCTATCTTTTTCTCTCTCCATTTTTCTTTCTCCCTATATTCCTGTACTTCTGTATCCTCTCCCTCTGACTCCAGCCACGAAATCAACTCCTCATCAGAGTCATGGCTCTCAATGCCAGCCAACTTCTCCAGTGCATTCACAGCCCTTTGGACTTGGACAACCAATTCGTCTACCTTCCCCAACTTCTCCAACACCTGTTCCTTCCACTCTGCATCTGTCTGTTGCTTCGTCTTTCTCGTCTGTGCCCTTCTCGCCGTCTCATCTTTTGCCTTCCTCCATGCTCTGTCCACATCGAAAGGTTTGCAAGCTGCCTTTGCCCTGGCACAGGGAGCACATAACGTGTCATTTCTAAGAGTTAAATTAACCAACGATCCTACTTCAAAAAAATACAACACTTATGGAAGGTCTTGTGGCAAACACAAAATGCCAAAGTTGGCACACCTCTCGCAGGGATTCTCTCCGCCCATTGGTTCAATTCCTAACTCCTTCGCTATTTCTTCCCTCGCTCGACGTTGTTCCGAAGTCTCCTTAGGAAGATAACGGACCCGTTGTCTTTTTGTCAGAGGGGGGAGGTCGATCAGATTCATCTCCTCATTGGATGGAGGAGACGCCAACAGTTCCAGATTCATCTTCTTTAACCAATTTTTTCTTTGCACTTGTACAACCGCCACCTGTCGATCTGCTTTCTGATGGAAGGCGTCGTCTGCCTCTTTCTGTCTCCACCGTTCCTCCTCTGCTTTCATCTGTCTCTCCGTTTCCTCTTTCTGTTGTCTCTCTTCCTTAGCTTGCCTTCTCAATTCCTCCTCCTGTTTTTTTTTCTCTGCCGCCCTCGCTTCTTTGCTTGCTCTCCGCTCCACCCATTGATGAGCCTCTTCCTCCTGGATTTTTGCCTTGGCCTCCTGTCTTCTTTTCTTGAGTTCCTGCTTGTACTTTTCATCATCGGAATCCGACATCAAAGCAGAATTGATAGTGAATTGGGACGATATTGTGATTAAAGATCAAGAGAGAAAAATTCACGGAGCTGGTTTTTAACCTTCAGATTAGGTGATAATTATATTGCTTATCCATCAGGGCTTCGAGGGCTCAGCCTTAAGAGAGAGATACTGTCATATTCCGGAAATATGATAATTATGTAATTCTTTCTCCTAATAATTCTCCTAAAATTAATAATAGTAGGATAGCGTTATAGACTACTCTCCTCCTATTCTGCACTTCCTATAAGTACTAAGTAGTTACAGTGTATTTCCTTAGTCTGTAAATTAACGTCAATTAGTCCTAATCGCATCTCATCCTCTCCGACTCCTCAACTTAAATGGTTAGGACCTCTGTCTTGACGACTTCCACTACTCCGAAATACGCGACCACCTCACGACCGGAGACCAGGGTGCAACACATAAGTTGAAGCCAAGGTCGTTCTACAAGTCATTCTCCACTCCAATGTCCTTGACAGTCCGCCGGAGTCTTCTTTCTGGTATTGCGATCCCTGTTAAGTAATATCTATTCTCCGAGATAGTATAGTACATCATTCCGGAGTATAACTCTATTATTATCCTGTTCCTTCACACTCCGTTTGTCCGTCCTTGACACACAGGCAAATTCCCATTTTTCATTAATCTGGATTGTTATTCTAATACAGACAAAAAAGTTGAAAGGTCAAAAGGAAATACACCATCAGTGGACACATTCCTAGAAGTTATGAAGTGAACAAAAAAAGAAGTGAAAATGGCACTAGAAAAGACCAACAAAGTGATAGAGTGAAAGTTAAATGTTGGAAAGAAGACTGAAATAGACTTTCAGAAAGGAGATATAGTATGGATTGATGGATTTCACTATAATGATAGACGTCCTTCAAAGAAACTATTGTTCAAAAGAGTAGGACTCTTCTCTATTATTTGAAAGATTAGAAATATAGCATATAGACTGAAAATCCCCAACACTTGGAGAAATATATACCTAGTCATCAATAGATCAGCCCTAAAACTATACTTTAGACCTATCTTGGAACAACAAGCAAAGAAGTCAAATATGATCTTGACACTAAGTTCAGAACAGAAAAGAATTCAAGAAGTAAAGAAAATTTTGGATTCACAATAGAGAGGTAAATAACTGCAGTATCTAGTAAAATAGAGGGGCCAACTGTTAGAAGAGATGACTTGGGAAGATTGTTATAATATTATACAAGAAGCACCTCAAGCTTACCAAGACTACCACCAAAAACATCCAGATACTCCCAAAATGCCCTCAATTAGAATTCTGGAAAAGACTTATAGTGACATCACAAGAACACAATCCTAAAAGAGGGATAATATAATGATTTCTACTATTTATTTCTACCTTGTACATAACACATGTTTGTACATGTATATATGGTAGGCCCTTGTAGCATAGTATTTCTTAGTCTTAACCTGGTTATATATATCCTGAAATCCCTAACACATGATTTAAGATTATAACAGACCTCTTGATCCTTGACTCTCAACTGGCTGGCTATTAGAGCAAAACTTTTATGACAATTGCAGCAAAAATGTCCAGGTAAGTCATAGAATAGAATAGTTTGATGTTGATCTCTCTCTCTCTCTCTCTCTCTAGCTATACATAATATATATGTTTTTGCTATTATAATAGTATCTATGAGACAAAAGAAATATTAGTATCTCAAGACTGGTCCATGTACAAGAGGACAGTCAAAACTGCAAAACAAACATACTTTGACAAAAAGATCCAAGAGATTGCTCTGCTTAAAAATAACAGCAAAAGATATACAGGTACATCCTCAGATTTATATATAAAGATCAATGTACTAGTATCTACCTAGTAGAGGAACAATTTGGAGCCTATGTATCACTAAAGGAATGACAAGGATATAAGAGTGATAAGTGGAGCTGAGTGTTAAATTAAATTAATTATACTATGTATTACTATAGAATAATATACAAGTTGTGCTCACATAAGTGTACTTACTTCTTTGTCTCAACTACCACATCACAAGAACCTCTCTTCTTCTCTTGAGATCTCTCTTTTCTATCAGGCTGTCTATCTGTTGGATAACCCAGTAAGTGGGCTATCATTTGTCCCTACTATAATTGCTGCTCTCCATCCTTCTAACACTGAGAGCAGTGAGCAGAATGATGACAAGACAAATAACTTAGATGATATCATACTTCATCAAAAAAAGGCCCTGGAACCTTATGAATTGGATGAAGGAAAGAAAACTACCTGCTACTGAAGCTATCTAGTTCAATAGATGGCCATACACTGATCTAGACAACCTATAGAGTGCTTTACACTCCTCCTACAAAAGACATCCTCCAAGAGATATTAAGTGTCCCCAAATGGCTTCCTTTTTCCATCACTGAACTCTGTAATGCTCTACAGCAATGCTACAGCAGATCTACCCCTGGACCTGATCATCTATTGTAGTAATACCTAAAAATCATTCTCTATAATCCTAAGGGTACCAGTAATATTGTCAATGTTGCTAACTCATGCATCAGACTTAGACACTGGTCTAAGCACTTTAAAAACTTGATGTTAATCATCATCCCTAAACCCAACAGAACAAACTACAACTTACTAAAATTGTTCTATCCTATTGTACTACTGAATACCTTGGGCAAGCTAATAGAGAAAATGATTAGTAACTGGCTTCAGGTTCTTTCCATCTCTTCAGAATTCTTACACTCATACTAGCTAGAAGGTATCAAGCAACATTCCTCTACTAATGCTAGAGTGTTCCTAATGCATATCATCCAAGTGTTGGGGAATCAAGCCAGCACTGTAATCTGGTGGAAGCTTCTGGAATATTTCATTAGTATATAAGTTTGTAATTAGTTATATCTACTCATTGGTTTGCAACAGAATATGCTTTATTCCAAGTCAAACCAACATATGACTAGGTTTCTACGATACCAAGTGGATTAGGTCAAAGGCTTAAGAACAAGTATTCTTACCTTTGATTGAGCTTAGTTCTTCCCATCACTCAACTATCACTTACTTCTCTTGACTCTAGCCAAAGCTAAATTGGATAACAACATTGTAGGCTTTTTCTCAAATTACCTTATAGGTAGGTATATGCAATACATCTGGAACAACTTTACCTCCCCCTCCTTCCAAACCAATATTAGAGTTGAACAAAGATCATTCCTCTTACCCATCCTCTTAGCCTTATACCTTACTCCTGTACTCAGAATTTGGGAAAAGAGGATAAACAACCTAAGCATTCCAATCCTAGCCTCTATACTGTCTTTTATTGATAATGACCTATTTGTCTCCCAAGAGAAAAACTTTGAGAAAACCAATACCAATTTATTCTTATGCTTCAATATGTTTGCCCTGATCCTCTATGACTTTGCCCTAGTAGTTGACTACTCTAAATCAGAAGTCTTTCACTTTACTTGAGCCACAAAAAATACTAATTCACTTCACTCAATCTTTTCCTACTTGGTGGACCAGCCTTTAAATACTACTCTCATTTCTATGCTAATAGAGCCATGTCCACAGTAAAAAGCATGAGAATGCTGGGCAACTCTAATCATGTGTAAGAACTGAGTAGTAAGCACTTAATCTTTCTCCTTATCTGAGTTGACAAGAAGAACTTGATGGAGTTCTTGTTAGATTCACTGAACTACTTATACACAATACTAGCCCTAACCCTAACATATATCTCATACATCCCAATATAACTAAACTAAAAGAAAAGAAAAAGAAAAAGAAAAATAAATACTAACTTAGCTGTTTTGCCAAGTTATAACATTGTAAACTATCCCCAACACAAAAATACCTTTTGTATGGAATGAGTATTCTCCCCATTGCCACATATGGCTTCTAATTGTGGTATTTCAAAGGTACACCAATCCACTACCCTCTCAAAGACCTCAAAAAAATACAACACAGAGCTACTGTATAGATCATAGGAGCATTCCATACTCTCCCACATAGTGTTTTGGATCTAGAATAGAATTACCACTACTATCAACCATGGAGCAACAACAAATGGTTGATTCAGGAATTAATGAATAAGGATAACATGATGGGAAAACAAGATGGAATCAATGACAAAAGTTATTTATAACTTTCAGATAAATGAAGAACTCTTGAACTTCAATAAAAGACATTAGACTCATAGGAGAAATATTGGACAAACCTTGAACAAAGATATAAACATTAGTAGTATATTTATAAACTTACTACTAAAAGGAGAACTACTGAACTCAGCTATCTAAAAATATTGACTCAGGTAGTTACTCCTAGTCACTCTGTAGTTTATAGATAGTAGCTACTTGTAACACCAGTAGATAGTATAAATAAAGTCCAGAAAGGAAAAGAACAACAAGTTTTCTCTTTTTGTGGTTCTTATGTAAACATCCTTACTCTTGTAACCCTGTACAAGGTTTTCATCCAGGCCTCTGGCCTGGCTTGTGAAGTTTGTGTTGAAGTCAGTCTGCTATGCTTCCATCCTATAACAGTCTATGGAATAGCAAATAGTGTTGTCTGAAAGGTCACTATGCTCCCTTCCTCCAACAGTCTATGAGGATTTTCTTTCTAACTCATTTCTTTATCTCTCAAATCATAAGAAAAATCAATCTCAAGTCCATTGTCATATACATATACAATCTATAATCTAATGCTATTAAATACTTCTTTATATACTACATTAAGTATCCTTCTACTCTCTTGGCTCTGTTCTGGAAAAAGTACTAAGATCCCTACATGCTCCACTGACTATCCTTGAGACTTGTTGATAGTCATAGCAAAGGCCAGCCTGACTAGAAATTGAAGTCTCTTGAGTGGCACAGGCAATGTCTCTGCATTAGGTGACAACCTGATCCTTAGAATCAACATCACCTTGTCTTTAAATCTCTTGTCCTTGCTGATAATCCTGCACTAGAGCACCTTTCTTCTTATATTCAACACCACCATTCTTGTTCCATTACAAAGTCCTTCTCCTAGATCCAAGTTCCTCAATAAAATAACTGGAGAGCCAACCTTGAGACAAAGCAAAGCAAAAGGCAATCCACTAGCATTGAAGAAACTCTGCAGGATAAGCATAGTGCATTCCATTTTCTTCAGATACAAGGTCTACACTTCTTAGTATATAGACCTCTATATTTGGGTTGAACTATTAAAGAATGGCCTTATTGATATTATGGACTTGATCATCCTCCAAGAGTACAAGCAGTACCACATTGACTGAGGTATATCTATGGGGAGAATAAACACCCTGTAGATCAGTTAAAGCTAGGAAAAAAGAGTAAGAGAGCAAAAAGTCGGAAACACACCTATAAAGATGAAAATATAGCTGTAGAAGATAAACAGTTGATTTCTGGACCTAGCCATACATACCAGAATGAGGTTCCTACTGTTCCTAATACTATTCCTCCCAACAACTACCCAAATCTAGCCCCAAGAGACAATGAGGATCATTCAATAGATATTAAAGGAGATCTTGTACATCTATGCCATGAAGGGAGTACAACTGTTCAATGATCTCATTAAATTTGCACACTTACCTAATAACACAGAAACTAATGAGTTAACACTCAAACATGAGCCCGACCTTACTAAGGTCTGAGAATGGCAATATAAGGACATCACTAGGATAAAAGATCAAGATATTCAAAAGGATTTCAAACATGCCTGCTAAGAAGAATTAAAAGCTTTATGGTGAAGAGGGACATTTGAAGAGGTGGAGAGATGTTGTTATGCTACAAGCAAACTTTCCACAGAAGATAACATTTGATATGCTTTATAACAATGGATTCTTAATTAGAATTCACTCTAGAACCCTTTCTATAATCCTTAGATTGTAATACTATATAATAAAGACATTGAGCCAGTAATAATCGACCTAGAGCTTGTGCTAATACCTCAAGAGGCAATTAGGATGAACTGGCATCAGGTTACTAAAAAAGTTACTAAGAGACTATGCTCTAGATCTACCTTTGGATGGGCTAACTTAAAAGGATGGCAGACTTATACTCTAAAACCAGTATTACTCAGACAATGAACTTAGACTAATAGACTTTGTGCTTGTAAATAAGCATTGATGGCATCAGATCAATTATATTTAGATAAATGACCTCTAGGACGTGACTTGGAGATACTAGACATTTATAGGAACTTGTTAACTGTTTAACAGGTAATCAACAAAGTCCAAATTACAAAGCAGCATTAAGAGTATAATGGGAGAAGACAGAAGAATATTCTAAAAGGAAATGGTGTCATGCCAGATAGTTGTTCAAGTAATAAAAGTGACATTTTTTACCATAACAACGAGAATAACTAGCTTGAGAGACGAGTTCAGCCCCTAGAGATATCATTAGATGCCTAGTTGTGGACTTGAGCATACCACTTGAGTAGCAGAGTAGTGGCTGTGACCACCACTACAGAAACCTCATAGAGATTGTCTAGAGAATTTCATAACTGATCTATAACAGAACTCCCCTCTAGAGTGCTCTTGAGAGCAGAAAGGACCTTAGAAGATGTTCTCTAACAGAATGATGTCATATCTCAGCAGCAGTCACTTATTTATAATGTCTAGATTACCATCAGAGCAGGGCCATCATCGCTGATGGCTAATTATAGCAAGAACTAGCAAGACAAGTCCTCTCGAGGACTATATCGCAAACCTAACAGAAGAAAACTGAGACTCGAAGATGTGATAAAGTATAGAGGAGTAGTAGAAGGACTAGAGAGGTCAGAAAGAGAGGTCAGATAGAGAGATAAAAAAAAGGTATTTGATGAAGATAACATGCTTGAGAGCAAGATGACTCAAGATTGCCGCCTCTCTCTATGGCCCATCAAAAGGCTTGAGAGCTATATATTGTTTAGAGAAGAACCCTAGGAGTAGGATTAGAGGAGTGGAGAGTGGTAGCCAAGTGATTGGGAGAGGTGCCATCTCATCATTTCCCTCTTACTATCTTTGGGAATTTGGAAGTTTTCTTTGTTTCTTTTCTTTTGTTATATCATTGCTTTGTAATCCTAATAAAATACTCTAGGGCACAGAAGGGACAAAAGGATACTCTTCCCCCCCATTATCTTTTCCTCTGTTGCTCTAGAGCTAAAAGGCTATCTGAGTAATTTGAGGTTTTTCTTTTGTGTCTACTTTATGAAAACTTTCCTCAAAGGGAGACTCAAGCCTCAATAGACCCAGGCATTTGCTTATGCTAGAAGCTAACCACTTGCTACATGTCATTGGAGTCGGCTTTCAGTTGTACGGTCAGCTGAAGAAGAGCCCATACAACAGCATAGAAGTTCTAGGTAATACTGCTATATCGACAGCGAGCTAGGCTACTAGACTAGGTAAGGGTAGTAATATCACAGTGCGAGATGAATACATGCCTTAGGGATCCTATTACGGTAAGAGTTCACTCGAGTGGATACTAAAAACAGTTCTTTTCTTTTTAGGTTTCTATTTGATATGTTTTGGTTATTCTTTGGACTTTTACCTTCAGTAAGCTCTCTATTATTTGATTTATCTCCCCAGTGCCTACTTGTTTA
>Ga0153985_1000481_pt1 | contig 10589 bp, 5 predicted proteins | sample TSGA069MetaG_FD_104715 | JGI IMG/M metagenome (GOLD analysis project Ga0153985, IMG submission 104715) | Attine ant fungus gardens microbial communities from Georgia, USA - TSGA069 MetaG | ecosystem: Host-associated > Fungi > Mycelium > Unclassified | place: USA: Georgia, Alexander Wildlife...
GAGGCAGACCATGGTAAGTACACAGTACCTACTTAAATAAGAAAAGCTATAGAGAGAGAGAGAAGGGAAAGTAGAAAATAGGGAGAAAATATAGAAGAGGAGGAGATGCAAAAGAAACTAGGTGACAAAAGCTGTGCTTTTACTCCAAGGAGTCATGCCACAATGGGACCTTATCCACTATCAAAGCTAAATGCTTCAGGGTTGTCTGCAAGAAAGTGGACGAAGCTGTTAATGATGATGTTGCATGGACTTTAGCCAAGACAACTTAAATCTACTTCAAGAAAGTTGACAAGAAGAACTCAATAGAGTTCTCATTTGATTTTGTACACTACTTATACATTTTACTTCAGTGGCTATGCAACATCCTTCCATGGTCCTCATGTTATTCCTGTCATGTGTTTACCTCATCACATGTTGTGACTGTGACTGTGACTGATGTCATGCTTTGTGACTATGTGACTGTCATATGATGCTTTTCCATGCTCCACCTTAGTAATGATCTAACTAAATAAAACAAAACAAAACAAAAAGAAAAATAGAAAATGACTTAGCCATTTTGCCAAGTCATGATATTATGCCTGTTGCATTCCATGACAATGTGTTCTTGGGTTTGAACCTCAGCTTCACCACAAGGGTAGCTGGTGGGGAGGTGAGGGAAGAATCTCTGTCTGTATTCTCTGATGGGGGCATGATCAGTAGTCATGCAGGTGAAGTGAGCACATAGTAAGTTGGTGAAACCTATGATAGAGAGCCATGATCCACCCTTAGTGTATGTTGGTTTGATGACTCTTTGCTTTTTGTTTTCAAAGTTTAGAAAGTAATAGCCTTTTTTGAGGCTATTGGCAAAAGACATTTGCCATTTGCAAAGGGTGTTGTCACACTTTTTCTTTTTGCTTAATAAATATGACTCCTTGCTAGGAAATGTAGGGTTACATGTGCTTGCTTTGACTTGGTCATCAACAAGTTTATGTCTGGGCCATTCTGCTTTGCTGGAGCAATACCAGAAGTGAATTTTGTTCCTGCCATCTTTGCTGAGGAAGGTTTTGGCTATAGAGGCTAGGAGAATAAATATGTTCTGAAGGGGATTGACTTTAGACTTCAGGATTTTTCTCACTACAGCAATGGAGTCAGTGATAACAGTAATGTTGTGGATGTTGTCTATTTCCATTGTAGGGATGAGGCCAGTGCAAATGGCCATGAGTTCCACTTTAATAGGTATAATGTTTACAGAATAGACTTGTAACTGTTTAATGACAGAGTTATCAGCCCAGACATGTACTGCTGCTGTAGCAACATGAGATTTTTTGATACTTCCATCAGTAATGACAGCTGTGCTGTTGTGGTTTTTTTGAGATGACCTGAAGGCGAGGTTAAGACTTTGAAGATATTGGTGAAGGTCCTCATTAGAAGAAGAAGGAGAGTGAAAGCTAATTCTACTAGAGAAATGATCAACTATTTGAGAACCAGGAGAAAAGAGAGGATGGAGAGAGTTGAAGCAGCTTCTAATGCTGTTGAGATGCTCATTGACGTCCTTGATAGGGCTCTTGAGATTGGCTTGTTGTTTCATAGTGAGTTTGGAAGTTGCAGTTCTGCAAGGGATTTGATTCTTAGTATGTTGAGAATTTAGTAAAGAGTTGATAGTATGTGAAGAAGGAATAGAAGCATAGTGTAGGTGGTGCCTGCCATTTAGTTTGCAAAGGTGTAGAGTAATGGAAATGAGGCCTGCAATAGCTTCAACACCTTCAGATAGAGAAGGTACCTGTGATCCAGAGGACTACTCTTTGCTGCATTTTCTTTAATTCAGTAATGTTTTTGATAATAGGGGTGCCTTTGAAGAACCATAGCTGAAACCTGTACAAGACAATTGTCATGACTTGGCAAAACAGCTAAGTCATTATTTATATTTACTTTTCTTTTTCTTTTCTTTTGGACTTACTACATAGGAAGAAGTGTGGGAAAGTGTCACAAGTCACAGGGTCACATCACATGGTGTCATATGAGGGTGTGGGAAAATAGTGCACAGACCATGTAGTAGTTGTATAAGTAGTATAAAGAATCTAATAGGAATGTTATATAACAGAAAATAATCATTTAATAATAATAATTTCTTTTATATTCTATATTATTACTAAATTCTGCTCCTGAACTCCTGTTGTTCACTCCTATAGGATCATGATTTAGACTAATTACTTGTACTCCTTCTATTCTAGACTTAGTATAAGTACTCCATTAGTTATATCCTAGTTTCTTAGTTCATAGATTAACATCTTTTACATATTCTATCCTCACTCTTATCAATATACCACTCCTCTCCTGAACTCCTGACAACAATTCCGTCCTCCTGAAATACACAACCACACATGCAATAGCAGATTGAGGCATAGCACACGAGCTGAGGCTAAGGTTGTTCCTTACTTTTGTTGTCGACTCCCTTTCACTCCAGAATAACTCTGCTCCTGCTCTGCACATTTTTGACAATATCTACAAACTACATTGGTCACTGTTGTACTCAACTACTCTGACTTTACTGTATTCACTCATTTGCTCCACTATTCCTGCCCTTTACACTAATTGATGTTTAATTACATTCATTCAACAACAGTGTCTCCAGTGGGTGTAGTCTCCAGATACTTCAGAACTATGCCACATTGGAACAAATAAGTTCAGTATCTGACCCCTCGCCCCTGACTCCTGCATTCCCAACCTCCACTCTGGAGTTGACTGACTAGTTTAACTTCAGATTCTATGTCTTCACAATCAGTAGTTCCTATCATTGAGTCCAATCCTTTTATTTCACAGTCCAACCCATCTGTCCATCTGCTCTCTGCCAATATAATCAATGCCCTCCACCATCTGTCCAATACTCTAGAACGACTCCCAATTGCCCCTCCTGTCAAGGTCCGCGTTCTAGATGTCTTTGATGGAATAGACCCACACCAACTTCATCATTTCCTCTTCCAATGTCATTTTTACTTCTGCTCCAGACCAACTGTTTTTAAATTGGACTTTGACAAAATCAATTTTGCAATGACTTATGTGTCCAGAGTAGTACAAGATTGGCTGCAGGTAGCATTGGAACAGGAGGATCAAGGTATTCATTATGTGTGGCTATACTCCTAGTCTTTCTTTGTCAAAGAAATGCATGTTTACTTTAGCATCCCAGACATTGCTGCAGAAGCGGCTCACTCCTTAGATTATCTCTGTATGAATTCTGACGACCAGATTGCAATTTACAACATTACTTTCCTCTGGTACTCTGCTGAGTTACAGTGGATAGAGGATACTCTTTGCCATAGGTACTATTTTGGACTCCCTAATCACATTCAGGATATTATTTCTACTCATAAAGAAGGTAAACCTTCCACCTTTGGGGCTTTATATTCCACAGCCATCTCCACCAACAATTATTTCTGGGAGCGAAAACATGAGTCCAAAAGGGCTCTGCAACATTCTTTATATCCAGAGTGTCCTGAGTCTATCTCTAATTTGTTATTATCAGACTCTGATTCCAATATTAAGGCCTTAGAGTCTTCTGATGAATTTCCTGCTTGGCGACATACTCTATCTCTGGATCTCTCTGACTCTGACTCTGAATCATCGTCATCTGTTTCCGATTTTGGTTCTATAGTCTCTGAATCATCTACTAGTACTCTACTACAAATTCTGTTGTTGGAGCTCTCTGATTCTGCTTCTTCTCTCTCATCCTTGACTTCAGGTTCTGATCCTGGGATCCTAGAGTCTCTGGTCAAACTCAAGTCACTAGTGGACTTACTCTCCAGACTTGGTAGCAATCTCTCTTTAGAGTCATTGTTCTAGATCTTTTGTTTCTGTCAATCTGTCTCTGTTTTTGCTTTTTGGTCTTTGTTCTGCCTATTCTTGCTCTGTTCTTAATCCAGTTCTGTTCTCTGCCTTGTCTAGTACTTTAATTTAATTCTTGTGCTTCCATATTTCTCTGGCTATAGAATGATAATAATTGTCCAATCCTCCACTCCAGTCTATATTTTCCATGTTATAACTACCTCTGGCAACTTTCTATTCCTGTTTCCCCTAGCTTTGTATGAATCTTGGGCTTCCATGCCACTCCACTTGTCCTGTCTTGCTTCTTGGTCCAGGAACTGTGATATATCTCACTGCTGATCTGTTGATTGACCAAAATATAATCACAACTTATCCTACCAATTCTGCCTGAAGTACTAGCATCTGTCCAGTGTTTCCAACTTTCATTGGTTCACTGTAAGAGGGCACTCAGAGACGTCCCAGAACACACTCGACTATAGTAGAAAAGGCATCTTAAGTAAGAGCATTGAATAGCCCAGGAGCTCTAATCAATATTAAGATAAGGTATACTACCATACATCACTAGCTATATATACTAGACTAGCCAGTCTGTGTGCTGGTCACTAAGGGAACACAGATCAGAACACTAATAACTACTATACCTAATAAGACTATGTAGTACTAACCATGGCAACGAGAACAAGAGGAAAGGGAACTATGAATAGTGGGCTCTGAGGATCTGAGAGCAAGCTAGATAATACTCACCCATACCAGGTTACCTAAGCTACTCTAGAGCATTCCCTTACATTCACCACTCTGGTATAGTCAAATTTCTGACCACTATTTCTGTCTGATGACTCCACTCCGGACTCGTTAAATATATTATTCCAACAACTCCTCTACAAATTCCAGCCTCTACCAAGCTTCCATGCTCAATCTGGGACCTCTGTGTCCACTCTGGGTTTTCACACCCAGCTCTATCTCATCATCCAGACTATTGCCAATGGGCTTTTTCATAAGTTCATCTCTGTTATTCTATGATTTACTCACACTGGAGTCTATAGCCAGGACTCTAATACTTCAATTTCTTACTCTTGTTGCTAGGTGATAGGACACCTAGCCTTAAGGGAGGGATAGGGATCAAACCACTTCTCTGAAAGTACAAATCTTCATGCTAGACACAAATTTTATTCAGAATAATTATAAAATTTCAAAAAAAAAAAATCTATATAGCTCTAGTTCTGACAGAGTATGTGACCAGAGAAAAACCACTACTTCTCTCTTTCACACCTTCCATTATATCTTCTTGTTCCTCAACTTCTCTTTTCTCCTCCACTCTATCCAAACTTTATTCTCTCTGTTTTCCCTTGTCAATCCTCTCTAGTATCTCTGTTTTCTCTCCTCTGGACTCTGGCCAGAAAATTATATCGTCCTCTGGAGTCTTCAACCTCATCCTTGCTATCCTCTCTAGTGCATCTGCAACCCTCTAGACCTAGACAACCAACTCGTCCACTTTCTCCAACTTCTCTAACTTCTCTAACACCTGCTACTTCTACTCTGCATCTGTCTGTTGCTTCGTCTTCCTTGCTTGTGCCCTCCTTGCCATTTCTTCCTTTGTCTTCCTCTGTGCTCCATCCACATTGAAAGGCCTATAAGCTGCCTTTGCCCTGGCATAGAGAGAACAGGACATTGCATTCCTAAAATTAAATCAGCCAATAATTGTACTCTGAAAGAATTCAACACTCATAGAAGGTCCTGTAGCAAGTACAATATGCCAAAATTGGCACATCTCTCGCAGAGATTCTCCCCACCTATTAGCTTAATTCCCAGTTCCTTCACCATTTCTTTTTTCTCTTGGCATTGTTCTGGAGTCTCCTTGAGAAGAAAACGGACCTATTGTCTTTTTGTTAAGGGGGGGAAATCAATCAGATTCATCTCCTTCTCGAACAGAGGAGATACTAATAGTTCCAGATTCACTCTCTTCAACTAATTTTTTTTCTACACCTGCACAACTGCTGCCTGTTGATCCACTTCCTAATGAAAGGCATCATCTGCCTCTTTTTGTCTCTACTATTTCTTCTCTGTTTTCATCTGTCTCTTTGCTTTCTCTTTTTGACATCTCTTCTCTTTTACTCACTTTCTTACTTCTTCCTCCTTTCTTCTTTTCTTGGCTACCCTGGCCTCTTTTCTTGCTTTCTGCTCTGCCCGTTATTGCTCCTCTTCTTCTCAGAGCCTTGCCTCTGTCTCCTGTCTTTGTTTTATAAGCTCTTGCTCATACCTTTCATCATCGGAGTCTGACATCATAGTAAAGTTAATAGTGTTGTACAATAACATAATAGTTTAAGTCAAGAGGGAAAATTTCATAGAGCTGGTTTTTTAACCTTCAGATTAGGTGATTATTATATTGCTTATCCATCAAGGCTTCAAGGGCTCAGCCTTAAGAGGGGGATACTGTCATATGACAGAAAATAATCATTTAATAATAATAATTTCTTTTATATTCTATATTATTACTAAATTCTGCTCCTAAACTCCTATTGTTTACTCCTATAGGATTATAATTTAGACTAATTACTTGTACTTTTCCTATTTCAGACTTAGTATAAGTACTTTATTAGTTACATCCTAGTTTCTTAGTTCATAGATTAACATCTTTTATATGTTCTATCCTTACTTTTATCAATATACCACTCCTCTCCTGAACTCCTGACAAAAATTCCATTCTCCTGAAATACACAACCACACATGTGACAGTTAATAATTGAGGTGAGGTAAATAGCAGAAAGGATAGGGAAGAGAGCTGAGCCTTGGCCTACTCTGATATTGGTGTTGAATGCTGGGGATGAGGAGTTGTTCTAAGTGAATATGGTGGATTGATTAGAATAGTAGCTATTAAAGAAGTCTACAACATTAGTGTTAAGTCTAGCTTTCTTTAAACAAGTAGAGAAAAACTCGTGATTGAGAGAAGGAAAGAATTAGGTAATATCAAACACTATAATGCTAGTATGGCACTGTCTGGGCCATCCTGCATGAATGAGATGAGTAAGGTATACTCCTGCATCAGTAGTGAATCTTTGTCTAATGCCTCTATCACAAATGGTCACTTACTTGATTTGTGATTGATGAGTTGATATTCAAAAGTACTTAAAGAGCAGAGTTTAGACAGTGACAAGAAATGTTGTTAAGTCTAAGGTCTAATTCTCAGACTATAAGTTCTTATATACAGAAAAGTGATAGTCTGTGCACTAGAACAGAGCATTACATGCTATTACCTATTGTTCTACATATGGTAGTGCCTTTGTGCTGTAAATAGTGATAACTTAACCTTATGGAGGCTATCCTTTGTTCTAAGAAAAGAACAAATGACTATCTATGGGTAATTAATGAAGTTCATGTACAAATATTGAGGCCTTCATATCTCCATGAATACTGATTTCCTTGAGGTCGTTCTAAACTCATTCTGAGTGGTATGAAGAGGGCTTCTGATAAGCCTAGAACCAAAGCTTATATCATGGCGGTTTTCGAGATATTGGCAATTTAATAAATGGTACCATAGTAGTTACTAGTTGATCTGCCTAATCTAATACTGATCGCTTCAAGGTGTGACTGGTATCAATTGAAAGGTCTTTTCAAGAGCTTTCCGTAGTTATTGAGACCATAAGAATTGTTGAAGAATTAGTAGAGATATGGCCGAATGAAGTTTGTGACAGCCTCCTAATTGATTAGGGTCCAAGAAGCTGTTGGCTGTCATATAGAACTGAAGTCTGTTGCTGATAACTTTCTCAACTAGCTTTCCAGTTGTGTTAAAAAGTACAATAGATTGGAAAGAGCTAGGTATATTATGCAATGTCTTATTTGGTTTAGGAATGATGACAGTGTTAGCAGATTTAAAGTGGGAAAACCAGTACTCTAATGTGATGCAAGCATTAGCAATGTGCACCAGTCTCTCAAGACATGTGTTATATGAAATCAAGGCTTTGAGATGCCTTCATAATATATGATCTGGTTTAGGGGTAGAGGATGATGAGCACTTAGCTATCATATTGAAAGGGGCAAAAGGGAATTTAGCTGTGACTAGCAAGTAGAAAGGGGGCGGTGACAGTTCCCAATTGCATGCTAAAGGGTTTGTGGGGAGAAAGAGGAAGTTATAAGAGTGACTAGGCACAAGACTTTAGGAGAATCCTCAGTTAATATTACAGTTTGCAATTATGATATAACTCACCTCCAGGAGAATCCTCAGAGATTAGGATAAGGCTCCTGAAGGGATGTTCTACATTATATACTAGGTTTATATTCCTTGTATCAGAGTCAGTGTGATCAGAGCTATACTAGTGTGTTTAAGTATTACTTTAGTAATACTTGAACAGACTTAGGTCACTCCGGAGCATCATTATGCAGTTCTAGGGTAGAAATAGAGCTATCCCCTTACAGAAGTGGGGGTATTAGAAAGAAATTAAAATGGAAAGCACAGTTTATCTGTAATATAAAAATAGATAGAATGATTGGGAGCTCAATCTAGATCTGCCTCGCATGGTGTTCCTAAGGTGTTCACCTTTACACACTGTAACAAGCTTACTAGTAGAATAGTCAGTAAACTACTCATGGGCCTTACCACACTCAATCAAGCTCTCATCTGTACCCCCACACCAAATCTTATGGGTATGATACGATCTGAGTCAATGATTAGCCAGGCTTTTTAGGCCTGCTATTCCATAGAAGGTTGCCCAAGCGACTGCTGTGTCTTGTCTCAAGAAAGAGTAGGGTATAGAGTAAGAAACATTCACCAACTCAACCTCTTACCAAGATTACCCCTTACACACTTAAGAGAATCGCATTTACAACCTCAAGCACTTCTGAGATGAAGGTAAGGGCCAAGGAGGCTCCCTCTATTAATCTTCACTCTGAGAAATATATTAGAATATTACAAATGTTAGAGACTTAATTAAAAAAGGAATAGAAAAGGAAACTCTCTATTCTACTGCTCTCCCTCACATCTCCTCTCTATGACACCACTATGCAGCTATGACAGCCATCACCTTCCTGTCCTCCATATCTCCTGGATATGACCATGTGATCCTGCTCTACCTCCATACTTCACTCCTACCCATCATTCCTTGAACCAGCTTCCTTCTACTCCAAATACAGTCTAGAAACACATGACAGTGTGTTTGAGTGTCTGTGATACGACTGTTGTCTGGTGGTATGTCCGTTTCTTGACTGAGTCCAGCAGTAATAGGATCACTAGTCACTGATAGACTTTTGATTTACCGTCTTGGTGTTATATTAGTCTAAGTCTGCTCTAGATTGAAATTATCTCGCATTCCAAGGATACCCCTGAGTCTCTGACTTCTAGAGCTTCAACATTGATAGTCTGTATCTGAGAAACCTGATGCTAGCTCATCAGTCTTGCCTCTTGAGGTCTATGCTTTCCTGGCATGTGATAGCTTGGCCACTACCTAATAGAAGTATCCAATCTTGGGTCTAGATTATGTCTGGGGCTTGTAGGAGGTCTCTAGAGTGAGTTCCAATAGTGAAATCCAGGGATATAATATGTATTCTATGCTACATTTCCACAGAAAATTCTCTAGCAGTGTAACAGCATCTTTAAATTCTTGGCTGGAGAATGGGGGCTATTCAATGCCATTTGCTTGGGAGAGTTCATTGAGAAACCTCGTGTTGACCAGTCTATTTTCTGCCAAGTTATAAGAGTTGTGTAAAGCATTCCATAGATTGGAAAGAGTATTGCATAAGTGATTTTCATACAAAATGGATCTGATGGCTGGTAGGGATTTTTTCCTAACCCAGCTCATTAAGTTCCAGAGCCTCTTATTTGATGATGTAATTTCATGGATCTTGTCATCAAAGAACTTCCTCTTGACTATACATACCACTGATTTGAACTTCTTCTAGTGTTGTAGGTCACTGTCAAGGATGGAATGACAGAGGACAGAGGAGTGGAGTTATAAATAGAATTATACTCTGGAATGGAGTAATGTACTATGTTAGAGAATAAATAATACTTAGCAGTGGTGTAAACCCTAAGAGAATACTCCAGCAGAGAGAAAAAACATTAGAGTAAAGTATGACTTAATGAATGACCTTGGCTTCAACTTATATGTTGCACCCCAGTCTCCAGTTGTGAGGTTGGTCATGTATTTCGGAGTAGAGGGAAGTTGTCAAAAAAGAGGTCCTAAGGAAGTAGAATAGAAATCCAGAGTGGACAGGGAGAGTATTAGAACCAAATAATATTAATTTACAAACTGAGGAATTACACTGTAACTACTCAGTACTTATAGGAAGTCTGGAATAGGAGAAGAGTAGTCTACTATGCTATCACAAATGGTTACTTACTATTTGTGATGGGTGCTTTGATACTTTAAATAGTTCAAAAATGTGAAATTAAACAAGTGACAAAAGATGTTGTTAAGTCTGAGGTCTAATCCTCAGACAGGAAGTCCTTATATACAGAAAAGTGATGGTCTGTGTACTAGAACAGATCATTACATGCTACTATCTATTGTTCTACATATGGTAGTGCCTTTGTGCTAGAAATAGTGATAACTTAACCATATGGAGGCTATCCTTTGTTCTAAGAAAAGAACAGATGACTATCTATAAATAATTAATGAAGTCCATGTACAAACATTGAGGCCTTCATATCTCTACTGATATTGATTACCTTGGGGTCTTTCTAGGCTCATTCTGAGCAGTATGAAGAGGGCTTCTGATGAGCCTAGAACCAAAGCTTAGATCATGGCAGTTTCTGAGATATTGGTGATTTAATAAATGGTACCATAGTGGTTACCAGTTGA
>Ga0153985_1000482_pt1 | contig 10585 bp, 10 predicted proteins | sample TSGA069MetaG_FD_104715 | JGI IMG/M metagenome (GOLD analysis project Ga0153985, IMG submission 104715) | Attine ant fungus gardens microbial communities from Georgia, USA - TSGA069 MetaG | ecosystem: Host-associated > Fungi > Mycelium > Unclassified | place: USA: Georgia, Alexander Wildlife...
ATATCCCATACAAAGTGGATCTAGAACATTCTCATCTAATAACTCTGTCTATAACCTGATGCCAGCTCATCTTACTTGTCTTCTGAGGTATTTGCATGAGCTCTAGGTCCAGTTCTATCTGCTCATTATTTCACATAACACTTTGGTATGTTCTAAGAACTGATAATGGGTTCTAAAGCAAATTCTAATCAGGAATTCATTAGTATAATATGTATCAAATGCTACTTTTCACCACAAATTTGCTGGTAGTGTAACAATAGTTATTCCTAAGAAGCCATCTAAAGTAAGGATCCTCTTCTTAAGGTAATCATATAACTCTATTATTAAGGCAGTAGTTAGTAGGGCATTAGGCACCTGGCTGGGTAAAGATCTTGTGTTCTAGCAAACATAGAAGTATATAGCAAGACTTAACATTAAATCTGTACCTATGAGATATCACTACAATGTCTCAACAATAATACAACAACTTGATGAGCAGTATGCTCAAACAAAAATGCCCTCTCACTAAACTGAGAGAAAAACTTGAAGAGAAGAAAGGAAAGTTGTGTTTCAGTTACAAGAAGTTTGGGTACCTGACCCAAAACTACACAAATAAGAAAGTGGAAGAGAAGGGGAAAACAACTTCCCATAATAAGGTTAAGGTATTGGTGAGTAGAGTGATGAGGTGTGGGATAGAAGTAAGGAGGCAAAAGATGTATAAAGAAGAAAGAAGAATAGTAGAGTGCTTTAAGTATGGAAAAAAAGAACATAAATACAGAGAATGTCCTGAGTAGAAGAAGGCAAAGGAGATAAGGGAGAAAAAGGCAGTACATATGGCAATGCCACAACATACTCAAGGGACAACATGCTCAGAGAACAAACCACTGAGGCATGCGACAGAAATTGACAACCTTTACAGAAGGATCATTTGAGATCTCTGGGATGAGCTATGCCCTGGGATAAAGGATCTCTCCCTCAAATTCAGATCACACAGAAAGAAGATGAGCTCACACAGAACAACCGTTCCCAATGATACCCACTCTCTTCCTCTTCAGCTCAATGTCATGCCTCCACCTTGCTGAATGCCATGTCATACCCTTAAATCTCCCCATTGACCCTTTTAATTCTTTCAGGAACATTGGTTTGAAAAATCCACCAATTGCCCAGATCATGACTTTGGCCCTCACAATGCTCTCATTTCCATTATCATTACCATCAACCATAGTCACTTTGTCATTCATGTTCTCCTTGTCCCATTCCACATATTTCACAATGGTGGAAAGGTGGGTATGATTTTTGAGTTTATATTTCTTTTCCCAGTATGCCTGAATCTCAGGCTGACTCACAAGATAAGTGCTCCAATTGGGATTTAGCTCTGTGGAAAAGGGAGTACCAATGGGCTGGAATGTCTGAACCATATCCCTATTGGCACCTGTTCAATTGTAACGTGTGACATTGGGAGTGGGAGACTGGAAGACTTACTGGATATGTATTATCCTATAGAACAACAGGAAAATTTGTATACATGCTCAAAATTCATAGACTCACCCTCCATGTCCTGCCAACAGCAGTTGCTTTCTCAAATATCTATCACACTTAATATCATCTTTCGCTAGCAAAGCAAAAACAAAAACTCACAGTGAAATTTTCATGACCAAGTTGGCACTTGAGCTGAATAGCAGCTGAAATTCTGGCAACTTTGTTGGCCCAGAGAAAGAGAAGTAGTTCAACAACAGTTTTCTTGAATCAAAAACAATGCGATAGGCATACCCTGCACTGACAATGATAATATAAGGACTCTTGTCAATACCTTTGGCATTACCATTTGTCATTGCTTTCTCCTATTAGGCTCCACCACACTTTTTCAGTTTATAGACACAATCACTGTCACTTGTAGTTGAACCCAAGGACAGTTGATAGCAAAGAGTGGACAAAAAGAGTATGGGAACTTTTCTATGTTAAAATGTGGTCTAACATACAAGTCACCTGATTCACCATTCCTTTTCTCTGGGAATGATCCTACTTCCATTGCATCCAGATAGCCAACAAACAATAAGGCTTGGTGTAAGAAAGCTAAACTCCAAGCTGGAATTAAGCCAACTGCTCTTTGTTTGGTGATTGACAAAGAGAACTTGATAGAGTCCCCATTAGATTTGCTACACTAGATATACAATTACTATTGTGGCTATGCATCTTGTCTCCCACAGTCCTCATGTCCATCAGCTGACTTCTTTGTCACATGTTGTGACTATGACTCCATTGTGATGTGACCATTCTGTGACTCTCTGATGGTCACATGATACTTTCCCATGCTCCACCCTAGTAATAAAGAAAAGAAAAGAAAAAGAAAAGAAATATTAAATAATGACTTGGCCATTTTGCCAAGTCATGACACTTAGGGTATAAGTATTCACATGGACTAGCATTGCACTTCAGTCATCTACTTGCTAAGGATATGAGTCATTCAAGTGTGTTATGGTATGTTTGAAAGGTGCCTGATAAGTCTTAGATATATAACAAAATAGGTATGACTAGAGAAATCCAGCCTATTGCACCCACTCAATAGTCTTACTCACAGAGGAATTTTTATTGCTCCTGTATATCCTAATGTAACCCCCAATGTAACCCTTGAAATGTGATAATGAAGTCCATGTGCAATTTTACCATTAAATTAATTCTGAGCTCAAATTTAGAAATTTAAATTATGAATGGAAAAGAAAGTTGAACCTTGAACCTTGAAAACTTCATATCTCCTTCAATATTAATTGCCTTGGGTGTCATATTCCAGAAATCTGACAATTATGTAATTTATTTCTCCTAATAATTCTCCTGAAATTATAATTAGTAGGATAGTGTAGTAGACTACTCTCCTCCTATTCCTATAAGTACTGAGTAGTTACAGTGTATTTCCTCAGTTTGTAAATTAACATCACTTGGTCCTAATCCTATCCTTGTCCATTTCAGTCTCTATCATAGGCTATATCCCTAGGACCTCTACTCTACTGACTTACCCTCATTCCGAAATACGCAACCAACCTCACAACTGGAGACCAGGGCATAACACATAAGTTGAAGCCAAGGTCATTCATCAAAAGTCATACTTCGCTCCAGCATTCTGTCCTGTTCACCAGAGCCTGCCTTCTTAGGTTTCCCATCATTGCTAAGTACTATCTATTCTCCAAAGTAGTACCATACATCTGTCCCAGAGTATAATTCTATTTATAACTCCTCCACTCCTTTATCCATCTCCCCATATTTGACATTGGGGTTGTTTTGGGGTCATTCTGAGCATAATTAAAAGGGCTTTAGCTGACTCTAAAAATGAGGCACACTCACTAAAACAGGAAGCGTGGCCCTTGATAGCAACAGGAATGATGGCAATCACTTTTTATGTAAGCGGCAACGGAGTTCTTTGCACCTTTATCGGTTAGCGACAGCTCAATTTGCTATCACATCAACTAAAAAAAACGTCCGAGTTGCCTTGTGGACAGTGCCTGATCTGAGATCTGTTCTTTCTGATGTGACGCCATAGAATCGTCCACTCAATAATGGGTTCGTTACTTTACACCTAGAGTCTTCCAATGTTAATACGTGTGAGCTGCGGCCAGGGCACCCAAGGAGGGTTTTCGCATGTCTCATCCAGAGTTGAACCAATTGCAAGCAGGCATGACTCAAGACGAAAGGGGAATGGACAGAGGAATGGACTCTTGAGATGATAAGCAAACTGTGAACCGCTTGGCAGATGTTGTTCAAAATTGTTGAGCCGATGTACGACAACAGTTTTCTGGAATACCACAGGTTAAAATGTCTGAAGGTACTATCTCACCGGGGAAGTGAAGAAGGGTGCATCAAGAGTAACTCTATCCGGAAAAGCAGTGGACGTCGAGGAGCTCCTTGAGAATAATCAGCGCTTCGTGCGTGAAGATCCTTCATTCGCTGGTTAAAATTCAACCGGAATGTTAAGGGCATTCAGAACTCTGCAAGACATGCAGGCTGTCTCTTCAGGAAAGTCTATCTGTATCCGGTGCAAATAACAGTCGGTTCGAGTGCTTAATTTAACATTTACATTATTTGTGCAGGTACATCAGCTGGAGGGCCAGTCAAATGTATATCATTTGACTGCTGCGGATTTTCAAAAATCTGGCTGATTTCGAGGCTCCCTATGCCAAAAATGCGCTTCTCGTATTTTGCCAACAACGGATGAGTGAGTGGAACCCCAAGTCATTGAGAATCATATACTCATCACCCAAGTTTCTATCCTGTCCAAAGCGAACAAACTGTAAAGGGTGTTATCAGTGCTCTAAGTAGCTCGTCCGAACTGTTGGAGAGCATTAGACGCTATTTCCATGATACTTGAAGTCGATTGTCGAGAACTCGTTTACCCTCGTGGGTGGCTCAAGTTTCCGTGTTGACTTAATATGTCATCCATCTTCTCCCCGTATATCGGGCAGCCTCTGACCTTGCAAGTGGATCAGGAACCAATGCATTGTGTATGCTTAAAGACAATGGGCTACTTGAGGCTGGCATTCAACTCGAGACGAAGTACAACCCTCAAGGTACTTACACCCCTGATGAACTCTACGAGATTTTGACTGATATTTATTCCTATGTTAAATCGCATTGTTCTGCTGTGCCTGTTGTCCAAGATTTATGACAGTTTCATCTTCCTGGATATCGAAACATCCAAGATTCGTGAGACCCAATACAGGGTTGAGAAAGCGATCCAGATTCTATTATATCACATCAAGTTTCATCTTGGTGTCGGAAACCGAGTATGTACTAATCCTTTTTCATCACCGTACATCTAAGTATCCCCACAATTCACCTCCACAGGTGTTGCTGAAATGTCATTTTCACCAATGTACGCATCTATTTATCTTACTATGTGATACTCTGAGTCAACAAAAACATACTCTATATGTTTCTGATCCATTTGTAGAGCCGGGCCGCTTTACATTCTACTCCATGGCCACTTCTTGCTCAGTGTCGTTCTCTACTACAAGTCTTCCCGCAAATATATCTATTCTTGGTACAGCTGACTCAAAGTCCCCGCGTCGTCGACTGCAGTTCCGCTGCTTATCTATGGACTACTCTTCTGGAATTTATCCGAGGAGCCAGATTTCTTGCAAAAGTATGTCTGAACTCCTCTCTTATTTGCTTATTAAGTTGTCTAATCTACTCGACAACTACAATTCCGGTAGCGTCAACTTCACAATCCATCTTCTATGTGCCGATACCACGATCCTGCTTTCTTCAGATGTCCCTTTCAGCCGCCGAGGAGGCTCCTAGTCCTCAAACGACTACGTTCTCTATTATAACACTACTTTCTGATCCACGCGATTCCAGAAGCATTCTAGGTGATGTAACAAGCTTGTTTCTGTCCTTTTATGAAGCAAAGTACGTCAATTCATCACCTTCTATGATTATAGATCTTGGTTACTATTGTGCAACCTCGCAAGTGAACCCTAAATCCACCCCGGACTCAGCTTCACAAGGTGTGTTCTGTTTCTAATGTTTTTCTTAAGTCTGGTTCTCCAATGACTAATATCCACTGTACAGCGCGTCGAACTCCTTAACGGACGCTATCTTCTCTATAACTTCATTCCTTACCCCTGTCTATTAAATCTTCAAGTCAAGACGCTTCTGTCTCTCAGAACCTTCAATCAGCATGCATATCCCAACACGAGTCCTATTCGCTATCTAGAGAGTGCTTTGCTGTCCAAGGTGCATCAATTTCTCTCATATTCTATTGCAGGCTCAGCGACCACTGCACTATTCCTGGTATCACCTTGCCATTCGGTCTGTATTTTCTGGGGTTCTCTGATGCGCGTTTCCTAATTTTGATTTTGCTTTCTCGTAAGTCCATAGTGTCAAAGCAAATTTGATTTCTACTAGTGCTCTAACCATTTCTGGTATTCAATAGCTCAACATGTTATTTCTATCAGGTCGTGCCTGTCTCATCCAACTAAGCTACTACCTTCATCGCGTCAGACTTCACAGTATCCCCACATCTCAGAAGTCCAACTCAAGTCTAGATGGTTTTCTCTGCGCTCAGTCTTCCAACGAGTAGGTTTGAGGCCTTTTGTTGTCCAGATCCCTAGACAGTTGACGACATCGTCTCTTTGACTGCGCAATTCTGTCCATCTCTACCTTATCGACTTGGTAAATTTACAGCTTGTCTATTATTGCACTTTTTTTGTCTCAAAATGTATGTCTTGAATGCTTCTTCACACTGGTACAACAAAGTGAGCTTCTATCCTGTTGACTAATTGACCTGTATAGTGTTTTCAAAGTCCTAGCGAGCCTTTCTGATTAGATTTCCAATACTTTGTAAGTCCAATAATGTTGTCACCACTGCCTTCGAATTCTGACCAGCAGTCTAGAGTGCATAAATATCCATCTTACACCATAGGTGTCCTAACCGATAATGCAAACAAGTTCAGTTCAAAAAGTGGTTGCTCGTCTGATTGGCCATGGCTTCCAAATGTTCCAATTGCGTCTCTGAGACCAAGATCGCCACCCTTCCACCCTTCCCTCATGTGTCTTACTCTTCACCAAGTTCCCTTCACCAACATTTTCTCTGTTGCGTCTCAGACACCTCAACCTTCGTACTCCAGTCAGTCCTGCGCTACCCCTCGATCGCATATGTTTTATGATTTTGCACAACCTGCACCTTTAGTCGTTGGTGCTATATTTTCAGTGGGTGTTGTCTGGCATCCTGCCTCTTGCATCGTTGGTCATACGAGAAGTGACAGACTTGAGACTCTTCGAGGCATTGAGGGTTGAAGAAACTTCGTTCTTCATCTAGCATGGAAGAGGACCATCTCAACTCGAGATCATATCTCCTTTCATCATCATTGCCATCATCTACAAATCGTATATGGGCAGCGATTCACGGCACAAGACTGGGGAAGGTGGGAAGGAGGGCAACATATCATCATTGAGGATGAAGAACATTGGCAGCAAAGAGAGGGGGCAGGGGTAGGTGATTGTAATGGTGACAGTGAAGGTTGTGACGGCATACAAACAGGGAGCACTCTTTGGTATGACCAACTGAATCGATTCTTCATCTCTCCAACCAGACACAACTTATCATTATTGTCTTGACGCACAAACAAAAAGTCGCTGAACTGCTACTGCTCTTCCATGACGCTTGCACTATCCAGATCACAATCAAAGAAATGCGATGCTGGAAGGGGGAGGGACACCCATAGACCTCAAGACTAATCGAAACAGCTGAGTCCCGTGAGTATTTTCAAAGACTCGAGTCACCATCCACCAACGGCGAGTACACATCATTGGAAATGCTCAGGGGAAGCAGACAGCAGGACTGGTTGGAAAACGGATGGCAATAGATAACGTCAAACACGGAATTCCTCAAGTCGGCATAACCATGATGGGCAGGAGGGGCAACAGAGAAAGAAACCCTATGTGCAGCAGGGAAATAATAGGTGGGTGAGGTCATGGTATCGAGCATGCGATACGTTTAATGTCAAGTGTGGGTGTTTTACCATTGTGAACAAAACGCCTCTCTTTGAAAACATGTACGAACACATTCTGCATAGTTTCAGTTCCGCTCTCCTTGGTATAGAACTCGATGAACGTTACTCTTCAATTAACATACTAATGTACGTATCCCTTCTCTCTGTACTCTCACTGACATTGATCTAGTGCATTTTTTGACATGAATCGCTTCCTACAAGTCCCTCATCATCGACCCTATATTGTGAGAGTCAATTACTTCTGTAAGTTGGCTGTCATGTTGAAGGTTATGTTTTTTTGCTCAATCTTTGACGCCAAGGCAAATCCTGTGAGTGAAAGTCGTTGCATTGGAAGTTTAGCAACCAACAGAATTGCGACGGTGAGTGCCTGTGATCTGACAGCTGGTAGAAAATTATATATATCTAAACAGATTGCGGACAGACCCCCTATGCAACATGTATGTCTACCTATCTGCTCCTTGACACAACACGTATTAATTGCCTTAGACTTGCTTCTGGAACAAATGAGATATTGACTTCCATTCCAAAAAGAACAGAATGATCGGTCCTGACAAGACTTGTGTTCAAAAAGTTGAAAATCTTACTTGATCGGATGATGCTCCATCGAGCAAAGGTATGCTTTTTTTCTTCTAATTTGACCATTGATTCCCTCCCTGAAGGCTGCGAGGTACAAAGAGCAGATTATATAGGCTTGCCACCGATTACTTCAGTCGCGAGGAGAAGGAGCTCTATCTATCTCTGTTATGACAATGTGTCGATCAGAGAACTGTGCTCAACAGCGTGTAAAACCTGATTTTTTATACAGTCAAATACTAAATAACCATTCTCTATCTTGTAGATTATTCCAACATTTTTTTTAGTCTGTAAGTGCTGACGTGGCCACTCAGGGGGTAATAGACTGATCACTAGCTCGGCCTGAACAAGAAGGAGACAATTGGCTTATCACCCAGTACTTTGCATCAAAGACGACAACTGCAACCTCATTTGTTCCCACCAACTAACGCACGCTGAAACTACCATCTGTCGACTGTGGAAATGATTTTGCGGAGCATGCGATTTCAATCCAAATACCATCACATTCTTGGACAGGAAATGGATTCGATACAGTACTTGACCTCTTCTATCGATGACTCTGTGCGTAACCTCTCTAGTCTGTTATAAAACTAGACCTCATGCATACTCTTTGACAACCCGATTGTCCCGTGTGTCATGTGGCACTCACAATATAATATATATCTCGAAGCACCAGCTCTCAAAAATCTTAGACGAGAATATCTGAACTGCAAGATAAGGAAGATTTGGACCTTGGCGTTTGGCGACCCTCAAACCCAAGATCGAGACCTCTGTTGATCAATTGAGAGATTTACACATTGAGGATGTTACGACGAAATTGATTGTCTTCTCAACCAGTTCGTCAACATATTGATTACAAAAAAACTGGATTCTCCGCAAGTATTTATATAGCTTGGTAATCATTGTTACTGCTAATTTAATAGCCATATCTATCGTGAAGGCACCATATCTCCTCAAACTCGTGATGCTACTATCAAACATTTTTTTTAGTAATGGTTCCCATCTAAATGCATCTTCTAAATCCTCTCATTGTCTATTCAGTGTCCAACATCAATGTCACCGTCAGCCTGAAAGCGCATGCGCGGCGATGTCGTCCTTAATTTGACTGAAATTGTCTCGTGTCGACTTGATGATGGACAAGCTGGTGGAAACCTCCTTCCGTGAGTAGAGTAATTTAGTTTCCAAAGCCATACTATATTAATCAATCACATAGATGGAATACCATAAAGCACTTCCAGCCACTGGTCTGATTCAAATAACCAATTACGCTGTTTTTTTTAATTTTAATTTTCATTCTAATTTCAAAGAGGCCTATGAAATCGCATTCGCCCGTCCCTGGTCAGTATCGCCCTGTACAAGCTATTAAGCTTGTTATAGAGGACAGCATTCGAGAGAGTAGTTTCGTAAATTGTTCAGGTACTTTTTTTCCCTCAACAACTCAAGTGTATGTGCTTTGCTTGATTTTTACGAATTGATAGTGTTCCACAATAGCTTCAAGAAAAGAAAAAGTGCAATGATGAATGCTACTGATAATCAGGCCATGGGAAAGTTTGACACTTGACAATGTGAGTGTCCAATCCATTTTATGACAGAAACATAACTGACCTACTTGATAACTGAGTTTTTTTTTGTTCAGAGTGCGTGTCATCAAGATAATACTCACAAATTAACTTCTACAGCTGTGAACCCCTTCCCATAACCTAACCTATTCCAACTCTCCCTCATGTGAAATCACGCTTGGAAACATAACCCATGACCCTTTTTTTTTACCCTTTCCCATTTACTAGATTATTCCTTGTTATCTATAATAGATAACATTCATACCTAAACTTATTTTTGATCTGTATATACACTTGTGACACACTTCAATCAACGATCTTAAATACCACTCGAGAGGCTAAAAAAAAGCCATAAATGACTTTTGAACATTGAGATAGTGTAGAGATCAGGTGCTCACTAACATCATCAACGAGCGCCCTCCTCGACTACTTCTCTACTTATTCCTTTTGTTATCATCATCCAATGAGGACTGACTCTTTTGTTCTTATTGTTTTGAAGAAACTTGTTAGCTGTTTTGATATTATTGTTCTACTGTACAAAAATAGTGCTACCAGGTATTTAAAAAGTCTTCTGTAACAGAAATGAGGTAGCAAAATATAGGAGCAGTCAATCACCTTCACAGTATCTTCATAAATCTATAGGTCAGTAGCCAAACAAGGGATGAACGCTGTTGTGCTCGCAACTTACCAGTAGCATTAACCTTTCAATCTCTTCAATAGCAAAAAGCTTGGTTAACTCTTATTCCAATCAGTTCAGATGTACGTGTGTGAAATAAGGCCAAGGCCTTTTTGTGATTAAAAAAAATAGATGGACATGGGTCTGTTAGTCATAATAAAAGAAAAATATAGTAGTATCACAAAAGGTCACTTACTAATTTGTGATTGATGTTTTGATACTTGAGAAGTTCAAAAATGCGAAGTTTAGACAATGACAAAAGATGTTGTTAAGTCTGAGGTCTAATCCTCAGACTA
>Ga0153985_1000486_pt1 | contig 10574 bp, 11 predicted proteins | sample TSGA069MetaG_FD_104715 | JGI IMG/M metagenome (GOLD analysis project Ga0153985, IMG submission 104715) | Attine ant fungus gardens microbial communities from Georgia, USA - TSGA069 MetaG | ecosystem: Host-associated > Fungi > Mycelium > Unclassified | place: USA: Georgia, Alexander Wildlife...
AACTGTAGAAGACTGTCAAAAGACTATGAATTAAGCCTTTTTTCTGCCGAAAACTTCATACGACTTGCTTTTATATCGGTAATTATCAAGCGTTTTTAAATTCATGAAGACAGCTTCTAAGAATGGATATATTTTTACTTGAATCAAGAATTTTCGGCGGATAGTCCAGCCGGGAAATTCGAGCATTTTGTTCGGCTCTCATCGGAGAGGACATGGATCTCAATGTCGTATCGATAACGCCTCTTAACAATGATTCATAGAGCTTATCGATAATTATCAGATGTTCATCATTATCCAGGTATAATGCAGTAAGCGGTATAATGAATTGAGCACTTTTATTAACTAGTGACACGATTGGATAATCAATCAAATTTCTTTCTGGAATATGATGAACTAACGGTGGGGAATAGATAGTTTGCCACATAAGAAACACTCCTCTTTTTTTGTATATAACAAGCCTATTCCTTCGAGTACACTCTAAGTCAAGCTAAAATGAAAAGAAAAATAGATAGTTGAATAAGGGAAAAGTATCCCGTTTACGATTGAACAGGTGGGACGATATTGAGTAAAACCGTAGTATTGTTGCTGTTATCCGATGGTTTTGAGGCTTATGACCTTACCAATTGAAGAAGTATCATTAAAAACACTCCTTTTGATCACTGCCAAGTAAGTGATCAAAAGGAGTGTTTTCTATAGCAATTAACAAGCAGTTTGTTCTTTTTTCATCTGAAGGGTTGCTAGGAAATAGTCAGCATAAGTCCAACCGTTTCTAGGATGGAATTTACTGATTTTTTCAGTTTCAAGCTGTTCGATCATTTGAAGCTGTTTTAATAATCTTCGTTCATCTATTTGAGCATAGGCATATGGATCAATAAATGAAACAAAATAGAATCTGGATGTTAAGCGATTCAAGTAGCGCAGCTCATTCATAAGAGGAAGGCTCAGCAGCAGAATATCACCAGTTAGATTTTGGATATCGTTATCACCAAACCTAACGACTTCCACCTGGATAGCGATTTTTTCTTTTTCTATCAATTCTTCGAAACGAGCAATCAACATGTCAGTGATCGTGTGGCTGCTGTTTTCTTTAATGATGGTCAGTTTTTTTATGTTCGTCATTTTTGCTCATCCTTTCTGATGTATGTAATCAAAATGGCGGTCAGTTGGCTTTACAATTACTAAGCATTTCAGCACAAAATTACCATAATACCTCGAGCACACTCTAAGTCAATAAAAGCGAAAAAATTTTTTCTATTTTTCTGAGAAGCTCAATTGTTTGTTGCCCTCATCATAGCAACTGATCCAAAGATTTCACATACTTTTAAGAGAACCTAAAACAACGTTCCTATTATTATTGAAGAAAACACAACTTTTTTGAAATGCTGTTTCAAAGGAGAATGGATAGAGACGTTTAAAAAGGTACTTACGAATAAAGGAGCTATGACAAGACTCTTGTCATAGCTCCTATTTCCTAACAAACGGTGCTCCAGAAGCAGCTTTTTCTTCGCAAGTTAAGCATACAGTTGCTGCTAAGTTTCACTAAGCAGAACTAGCACTTGGAAATAAGCCGAAATTTCAAAAAAATTTAAAAAGCACCAAGTAGGTACCATTCAACCTCAGTTCCTACGTCATTGTGTTTCTTGGCAATTTTTGGAAATTCCTTCCTATTTCTTGAAGCTGACCACTTCTGTAACAACCTCTTTATTGAACTTTACAATCAATTTCGTGAGCTTCCAAAATCGCTTTGAAATAATCTAAGTCCTCTGTATGCAATTGTGGAATATCATGCATTTGATACGTACGATCGAGTGAGGCATATTTTTTTTCGCCGAATTGATGGAAGGGCAGAAGTTCTACCTCTGTGATCTTCATTTGGTTGAATAGTTTTGCGAAAGCTGCTGCGTTTTCTGGACCATCGTTATAACTTGGAATTACCGGAATGCGAACCACAAGATTTTGCTGCTGCTTTAATGCAAGCGAAAGATTTTGCAGGATTGGTTTTAAGGAAACGCCAGTACCAGCTTTATGCTGCGCCTCATCATGATGTTTGACATCAAAATAGAGCAGATCCACTTGTGCGATAAACTTATTAAACGCTTCTGGTTTGGCATAACCGGTAGTTTCACTCGCTGTATGGATATTTTTTTCTTTCAACTGTCGTAATAACTCAGTCGCGAATTCTGCTTGGAACAGAACTTCTCCGCCCGACAACGTGACACCGCCATCGGATTCTTCATAGAAGACTTCATCCTTCATAACCTCCGTGATAATTTCATCCATTGATTTGTATTCGCCGACAGTCGTGTGTTCATTTTTTTGCGTGTCCCACATTTGCTCCGGTTTGCCGTTTTGAGATTCTGGATTGGAACACCAATAACAACGCAAGGGACATCCCTTGAAGAAAACGACTGTACGGATACCAGGGCCATCGTGGATACTGAATTTTTGGATATTGAAAATACATGCTTTGTCATTCATTGGAAAACCTCCTCCATGTCACTTTGAGTTTAGCACAATTGGTTATTAACGTAAATAATAATTATTACGTACGTAACTAAAATTACTGGAAAAGTTGTTCGAAATTGAAAAATATGATAGGCTGATACAAATGACAGAATATAGATGGAGAAGAACTTATGTCTAGAGAAGAAGAGATTCTTGCGATTGTCAGTAAGAAGAAGAAAATCGAAGTCAACGAACTTTCAGCATTGCTGAATGTTTCGAAAGTAACCATTCGGAAAGATTTGGATAAATTAGAAGCCCGCGGATTATTACATCGCCAACACGGTTATGCACTGCTTAATAATATGGATGATATTAATTATCGCCTAGCACAAAACTATGATATGAAACGTAAAATTGCCTTAGAAGCAAGTAAAATCGTTAACGATGGCGAAGTAATTATGATCGAGTCAGGATCTACTTGTGCCTTGCTTGCGGAAGAGTTGGCCTTTAATAGAAACGATATTACGATTATCACTAATTCATGTTTCATCGCTTCATATGTTCGCAAAGCCGAGTCAGTGAAAGTTATCCTGATCGGGGGCGAATATCAAAAAGAATCACAGGTCAATGTAGGGCCGTTAGTCAAACAAGTGATCAGTGAGTTTTATGTCGATAAATTATTTGTTGGGATCGATGGTTTTGATCAGCGCAGAGGGTTCACCGGAAGTGATATCACGCGCTGCGATACAACACGAATGCTGGCAACATCAGCGAATCAAACGATCGTGTTGACCGATTCCAGCAAGTTTTCACAAAATGGCGTTGTCTCAGAGTTTGCCTTTAGTGAGATTAGTAAGGTGTTTACGGATAGTATGATCGCTGCGGAGACGTTGGCATTTTTAGAAAAAGAGAAAATTGAGATAGTTACTGTATAAACAGAACAAATCAGCCAGAAAAATCTGGCTGATTTTTTTACTAACAAGAATGCTATACTGGAAGAAACGATGAAGGGTCAGATAATAATGGAGATTCGCCATGTGCAAGAATCAGATCGAAAATTTTGGTTCACACTGGATCACTATTTGCCGGAAAATCAATTCCAGCGGAAGGTTCGGGATAGAATGGGATACGTTCTATTGGTGAATGGGGTAGCTGCCGGACTGTTGAGATACAATCTTTTTTGGGACGAGCATCCGTTTTGTACAATGCTTTATGTAGCCGAGGATTATCAAGGCAAAGGCTACGGGAAAAAGATGATGGCATTCTGGGAAAAAGAAATGCAGCAGTTAGGGTATAAAATGCTGATGACCTCGACTCAAGTCGATGAATCAGCGCAACATTTTTATCGCAAGCTAGGGTATCAAGATGCCGGAGGTTTATTGATGACAGTTCCTGAGTATCAACAACCAATGGAAATGTTTTTTATCAAAGGAATTTAAGGAGGGAAAAAATGAACTATCAAGGAACGTTGATTGCAGTGAAGAACATTGAAGAGGCAAAAGAGTTTTATCATTCCGTTTTTGGTTTAGAAGTGATGGCGGATGCCGGAGTACATGTTCAAATGACAGGAGGATTGTTCTTACAGACGGTGGATAGCTGGGTGAAATTCATACATAAGAAGGAATCGGAGGTCGTACTTGAGAACAATGCCATCGAATTGTATTTTGAATCCGATGATATGGATGCTTTCATTAACCTTTTGGAGAAGCGAAAGGATATTGTTTACCTGCATCCGTTATTGGAGCACAGCTGGGGCCAGCAAGCAGTGCGTTTTTATGATTTAGATAAGCATATTATTGAGGTGGCCGAAAGTATCACGATGGTGGTCAAACGCTTTATTGATTCTGGGTTGACGCTTGAGGAAACAGCGCAGCGAACAGAAGTGGATGCTCAATACATTGAAGCCATTTTGGCTAAGCTATAGGAACTCAAGATATTGCACATTCGTGCAGTATCTTTTTTTGTTTGAAATCGATTCAAGTTCTATTGACTGTGTTTCTATTCACATGCTATTATATTTACGAAAGAAGATATAATTAGTTTCGAATGAAAAAAACGGAGGGTGTAACCATGAGTATTCAATTGAAAGAACAAAACGCGCCGTATTTTGGAAAATTAACCAATCGAATGAATCATTTTCGCGAATCAGTATTAACGAAGAAACCGTATATCGATGCAGAACGAGCATTACTAGCGACAGAAGCATACAAAAATCATCAAAATCAGCCGAGTACAGTCAAACGTGCATTGATGCTGCAAAATATCTTGGAGAAAATGTCGATTTATATTGAGGAAGATACGCTGATTGTTGGAAATCAAGCCTCTTCCAATCGCGATGCACCTATTTTTCCAGAATATACAATGGAATTTGTTTTGAATGAGTTGGATTTGTTTGAAAAACGTGACGGGGATGTTTTCTATATTACGGAAAAAACGAAAGAGGATCTGCGCTCAATCGCACCTTTCTGGGAGAATAATAACTTGCGTGCGAAGGGCTGGGCATTGCTGCCGGATGAGGTCAGTGTTTTCATGGAAACAGGTTTCTTCGGAATGGAAGGTAAGTTGAACTCAGGCGACGCTCACTTAGCAGTAGATTATGGACAAATGCTGCGGGTTGGATTAAAAGGGTATCAGGAACGGACATTGAAGGAAAAAGCTGCACTGGATTTGACGATTCCGGAAAGTTTAGATAAATATCAATTTTATAAAGCGGTGCTGATCATGATCGATGCAGTAAAAACATTCGCGGAGCGTTTCTCAGCATTGGCTAAAGAAAAAGCAGAGACCGCTAACCCGCAACGACGCGCAGAGCTATTAGAGATCAGTAGGATTTGCGGAAAGGTTCCTTATGAACCGGCGGAAACCTTTCAAGAAGCCATTCAAGCAACATGGTTTATTCAATTATTATTGCAAATTGAATCGAATGGACATTCATTATCTTATGGACGCTTCGATCAATATATGTATCCTTATTTGAAAGCGGATTTAGCTAAAGGTACGATCACTGAAGAACAAGCGGTGGAGTTGCTGACCAATCTTTGGATCAAAACGTTGACTGTTAATAAAGTCCGCAGCCAAGCGCATACTTTCAGCAGTGCAGGCAGCCCGCTTTATCAAAATGTCACGATCGGCGGTCAAACTAGAGATAAAAAAGATGCGGTCAATGAACTATCTTATTTAGTTTTACGTAGCGTTGCTCAAACCAAATTGCCACAGCCGAATCTGACGGTTCGTTATCATGCTGGTTTAGATAATCGTTTCATGAATGAGTGTATCGAAGTGATGAAGCTTGGCTTTGGCATGCCGGCTTTTAACAATGATGAAATCATTATTCCATCCTTCATGAAAGTGGGTGTAACCGAAGAGGATGCCTATGATTACAGCGCGATTGGGTGTGTGGAGACAGCAGTGCCTGGTAAATGGGGTTATCGTTGTACTGGCATGAGCTACATGAACTTTCCGAAAATTTTGATGATCGCGATGAACGATGGAATCGATCCGGTATCTGGCAAACGCTTTGTCAAAGGTTATGGCCATTTCAAAGACATGAAATCCTATGAAGAGCTGCAGCAAGCATGGGATAAAACGGTGCGGGAATTGACGCGGATGAGTGTGATCGTAGAAAATGCTATTGATCTAGGTTTGGAACGTGATGTGCCAGATATTTTATGTTCAGCTTTGACTGAAGATTGCATTGGGCGCGGAAAAACCTTGAAAGAGGGCGGAGCTGTTTACGATTTCATTTCTGGTCTGCAAGTTGGAATCGCTAATATGGCAGATTCATTGGCGGCAATCAAGCAGCTAGTTTTTGATGAAGAAAAAGTAACACCAGATGAGCTGTGGGAAGCCTTGATGACGGATTACGGAAGTGAACGCAGTCAAGAAATTCAGCAAATGATTTTAAACGACGTACCCAAATATGGAAATGATGATGACTCTGTTGATCGGTTGATTACTGAAGCTTACGATAGCTATATTGATGAAATCGCGAAGTATCCGAATACTCGGTATGGTCGTGGACCGATCGGTGGGATTCGCTATTCAGGGACTTCTTCGATTTCAACTAATGTGGGACAAGGTCGGGCAACGATGGCAACTCCAGATGGACGAAATGCTTGGGTACCATTAGCAGAAGGATGTTCACCTTCTCATAATATGGATAAAAACGGCCCAACTGCTGTATTGAAATCTGTGTCCAAATTAAGTACCGAAGACATTCTCGGCGGCGTATTGCTGAATCAAAAAGTTAATCCGCAAACCTTAGCCAAAGAGGAAGACAAACAAAAATTAATTATGCTGCTGCGGGCGTTCTTCAATAAATTGCATGGCTACCACATTCAATACAATGTGGTCTCAAGAGAAACCTTGATTGACGCACAAAAACATCCGGAAAAGCATCGTGATCTGATTGTCCGAGTCGCCGGCTATTCTGCCTTTTTCAATGTTTTATCGAAAGCAACACAGGATGATATCATTGAACGGACAGAGCATGTAATTTAATAGAATAGAAAAAGACTTGGTGAACGGCGATGTTCATCAAGTCTTTTCGCTTTTCTGATATAAATAATTCAACCATTCAGAGTTTTTTCGGCGATTGTCAAAAGGGATGTATCCATTGTATTTATAAATATAATCGATTTTCCAGCCAGCGTTGTTGGTCCTTTTTTCTTGGATCAACCGAATTAAATCCTCCGCTTGCGGCTCATTGGCTATCTGATTTTTCTGGATGATATAAATTAAATCAGTTAGGGAAAGGTGATAGCTTTGTGGAAACATGCTCTCAGTAATATGAGGGCTGATCGGCTGATCATTCGATAAACGACGAAACATCTTGTGCTGAAGCATATAGTCAACACCCGAATCAATCATTTCATTTACTGAAGCATCATTAGCGTCAACGACTTCTTGATAAGTCAATAATGCCCGTACGCTCTTTCCAATACCGATAAAGCAAGGGACGCTCTTCATACAGCCGCCAAATTTACAGATTCCTTTATGAGGCCAAGTCGTTTTTTGTTCTCGATCAAACACTTGATAACCTTTGATCCAATTAAGGGCATTTTGAGCTTCCTCCGATTTTCCTAATCCAAAGCGGCAATAGGCTTCAAACAGCAGGGCGTTGTAGCAAGGAACGATCTCTTCTAATTTTCCAGTAAAAGCAAATCCCTCCGGTGTTGCTAAATTCCTATTTACAAAACGAATCAGCTCTTGGGTGATCGATAATTTCTCGGCAAAGGGAATTTCAGACAAACCGATCAGAGCAAATATTTTACCTAATGGTTTTAAGTTGGTTAGCTCACTATAATTATGAACAATTTCTGATTGATTAAGGTAATCTAACGGGTCTTTAATTGAGTCTCCGTGATCTGCTTTCATTCGCAACACCAATGCGCTATCCATCTTTCCGCCTCCTTGTTCGTTTCGTTTATTTTGCCAGATTTTTAGAGGAATGTAATCTGGTTTTGAATGATAAGGGTGTTGATTAAGTTTATTTCGCACTGTATACTCAACGTTGAGTATAATGGGAAGAGAGGATCTGAAATGATAAAATTACTTGTACTAGGTTTGCTGGATGAAAGAGAGCTGTCCGGGTATGACATTCAACAAAAAATAAGTCATGCAGATGCTGAACGATGGGGCGGCGTTCTGGTAGGTTCGATCTATCATGCCTTAAAAAAGTTGGAACAGGAAAAATATATTGAATTAGCTAGTGTTGAAAAGACTGGGCATCGTCAAAAGTCAGTCTATAGAATTACTGATTATGGGAAGGAATACTTGCAGTTGCTTGTTGTTGAAGCGTTAAGCAAATCATCGATCATTTATCCTACAACTTTGTATAGTGGGCTATCTCTTCTTGATAAAATTTCGCCTGAAGAAGCACGGCAAGCCTTAAAAAAACAAAAGGAATTACTTGATCAGGAATATCAATCGCTTGAGCAAGGGGACAAAGGCAATAAGGACCAAAATATTTCCGGCATATCAAGAATCACGATCGCTAATATGTTCACCATTATTCAACAGCAGCAGCGGTTCGTTGACGAAATATTGGAGGCGTTAGACAAACAGAAAAATGAGGACAACAAATGAAGATTATTTTGACAATGGTTTTGGGATTGATCCTACTTCTTACATTAATAATAGTTATCGGAAGATCAATCAATGCCAAGAAGTACAAAATTTACACGAAAACAGGTGTTCAAAAAACAGAATACGTTACTTTAGGCGGGATAAAGCAATATATTCAAATTCGTGGGGAAGACGCAGCTAATCCGATTATTTTGGTACTTCATGGTGGTCCGGGCAGTAATATGGCGTATTATTCTTATGATTGGCAGAGTGCTTTTGAGCAAGACTATACGATCGTTCATTGGGATCAACGAGGTTGCGGGAATACGTTTTATTGTAATAGGGAAGGGGCTAAGCCAACAGTCGATGTATTGTTATCAGATGTAGACGAATTGGTGGATCATCTTCGTTTAACCTATAATAAAGAGAAGATTATTATTCTAGGACACTCTTGGGGAACATTTCTTGGAGGGATTTATGCAGGAAAACATCCTGAAAAAGTATCCGCTTATGTCGGAGTAAGCCAAATGCTGGATTTTAAGCAATCTGAAAAAGTGTCAGCGGAAGAGGCTATTCGTTTCGCTAAACAAATTAGCAGAAACAAAGATGCAGCAAAGATAGAAGAACAACTTGAAGGAATATTATCTTATCGGAGAATCGATAGAAAATGTGCGGCAGACTTTTTGAAATTTCGACAACTTAAAGGGAAGTATCTTCCGAATGGAGAGGAGTTGTCTATGAGGCATACGATGTGGAATATTTTTTCATCGCCATATATGACATCCAATGATTTAAAGTGGCTGTTCAATTTTAAGCAATTGATTGAATCTAATACTGAATTGTATAAGGAACTCTTGTCAGAAAAGAATTTATCAATGTACGATTTTAGTATGGACTATGAGATTCCTATGTTCATAGTTGCTGGTGATTGTGATTGGATAACCCCAATCAGTTTGGCTTTGGATTATTTTAATGATATCTCTGCACCGCAAAAAAAGTTTATTTCGATTGAAAAAGCAGGACATAGTCCATTTATGGATAAGCCAGCTATATTTTCAAAAGAGCTGTTAGAGGTATTGGATACTGTAGAAAAATAAGACTAGCAAATTCAATTTTTTATGGAAAAATGATTCTATAGCTTTATACAAGCGAACTGACTCTAGCGCTTTCCTTAAGAATTTGATATTCTAGAAAAGAAAAGAGGCGATGAAATGTTGAAAACAGATCGATTTCAAGCGATCATGTCGTTGCTAGAGACTAACGGAACGGTGCGAGTCAGTGATATTATGGACAAATTATCGGTTTCTGATATGACAGTACGGCGTGATTTGGATGAGTTAGAAAAGCAAGGCCTATTAGAGCGGGTACACGGCGGTGCAAAATTAAAGGATTTTTATCGTCATGTTGAGCTTTCACATACGGAAAAGCAGATCATGCTTCAAGATGAAAAACAACGAATCGTAGAAAAGGCCAATGAATTGATCAACGAAGGAGATACGATTTTTCTTGGACCTGGGACAACGATCGAATTACTCTCAAAAATTATTAGAGTGGAGTCGCTACGAATCGTGACGAATTGTTTACCAGTCTTTGAGGAATTGAATAAACATAGAGGAAATCGGAAAATTTATTTATTAGGTGGGGAAATGCGGGAAACTACGCAATGTTTTGTTGGTGAGATCACTAATAAATCATTGAATGATATGAATTTTCATAAGGCATTTTTCAGTTGTAATGCGCTTAATGAACAAAAAATCATGACTTCGACTTTTGAAGAAGGTCAAACCCAGCAAATTGCTTTAAATAATTCTGTTGAGCGTTTCTTATTAATTGATCATTCAAAGATTGGAAAAAAAGATTTTTCTGTCTATTACAATTTGCAGGATATTACTGCTGTGATTACAGATAAGGATGAACAGAAACATTACGAAAAGATTGAGAAAGAAGAAAAGTATATTGTTTAAAAATGACATGAAAAGTCTCTTAGAACTCTTTGTTGAGATCTAAGAGACTTTTTTTGCGTATCTTATTATTGATAGAAGCTTATAAAAAGAATTCAAATC
>Ga0153985_1000487_pt1 | contig 10567 bp, 7 predicted proteins | sample TSGA069MetaG_FD_104715 | JGI IMG/M metagenome (GOLD analysis project Ga0153985, IMG submission 104715) | Attine ant fungus gardens microbial communities from Georgia, USA - TSGA069 MetaG | ecosystem: Host-associated > Fungi > Mycelium > Unclassified | place: USA: Georgia, Alexander Wildlife...
CCAAGATATTAAGCAGATCAACTGGTAACCACTATGTTACTGTTTATTAAATTGCTAATATCTCAGAAACTGCCACAATTGATGCTTTGGTTCTAGGCTCAGCAGAAGCCTTCTTTATAATGCTCAGAATGATCCTAAAATGACCTCAAGGCAATTAATATTAGTGGAGATATGAAGGCCTCAATGTTTGCACATGGACTTTATTAATTACCCATAAATAGTTATCTGTCCTTTCAAAGGACAGCCTCCATATGGTTAAGTTATCACTATATTAAGCACAAAGGCACTACAATATGTAGAACAATAGATAGTAGCATGTGATGATCTGTCCTAGTGCACAGACTATCACAATTCTGTATATAAGGACTCCTTGTCTAAGGATTAGACCTCAGACTTAACAACATCTTTTGCTGCTTGTCTAACTTTGCTTTTTTGAGCCTTTTGAATATCCAATCTATCAATCACAAATCAGTAAGTGGCCATTTGTGATAGGGAGAAAGGGAAGATAAAAATGACATGGTGCCTACCCATATGTGGGAAGAAGTAGATAGAAGAAAGAGTGATAAAGAAAGCAGAGAAAGATGAAGATGAAGAAGTGCTAAAGAAGTTGGTACCTAAGAAGTTTTGGAAGTGGAAGAAAGTATTCAGAAAGAAGGAGTCAGAAAGAATGTTAGTATGAAAGGCCTGGGATTATGCTATAGAATTAAAAGAGGAATTTGTGCCAAAAAAGGGAAAGGTTTCCTCATTGTCAAGAGAGGAGAGAGAAGAGGTACAAGTGTTTGTAGAGGACCAATTAAGAAAAGGATATATCTGACCTTCCAAGTCACCTGTCAGCATCTAAAGTCCGATGACCGGAATTAAGCCAACTGTCTCTTTGTTCAGAGTTTGACAAAGAGAACTCGATGGAGTTCTTGCTTAATTTTCTACTACTTATACATTTTACTACTGTGGCTATGCACTTGCTCTCCCATGGTTCTTATGTTACTCTAGTCATGTGACACACTGTGACTGTGACTTGACCATCTGTGACCATCCATCATGCCATTGTGACATTGTGACAAAGTCATGTGATACTTCCCACACCCCATCTCGTAGTTGTAAGTCCAAAGAAAAGAAAAGAAAAGAAAAGAAATATAAACAATGACTTAGCTGATTTGCCAAGTCATGACACCACCCCTCTCTTAAGTTTCCTCGTCCTGAGGAATTTTCCTACAACTTGTAGTATGGGTCTACCATGTTGCCCATTTCATCTTCATCTTCTTCCGTCCATTCTCGAACTCCCAATTTTTCTTTCTCAGTTTCTTCCTCTTCCGGGATCGTCTTCATCATCCCTCTTCTTACTGGTTTCTTGCCCTTCCATCGTCTCCAATTTCTTTCCAATCTCCCCCAATATTCCTGGTCGTATCGCTTGTCTGACCATCCATATAACATCTTCGCCGTGAACTTCCCTGGTAATTCTCCTTGCTTGAACATCGTTCCCTTGCATTCTTGTCGCGCCACGTCTTCCATGTCCTGCCAATACTCTTTCTCGAATTCTTCAATCACTTCTTTTGCGTTCTCTAAATTCTTCCTTCCTTCCCAGGTGTCCAACTCTGCCGTAAATCCTTTCTATTGTACTAAATACTTATCTTTCCCTCTAACCTTCCTCTTATTTAGTATTCATTCTACCTCCCATTCTTCTTCTCCTTCGATTATGACTGGAGCCAGTTGCTCCTTCTTCTGCCCCTCTACCTGGCCCATGTATCTTCATATTCTACTAACATTAACTACTGGGTGTATCTTTACTGCACTAGGTAGTTCTAATTTAACTGCGTTCGATGATACTATCTCCTTAATTTTGTAAGGGCCCACAAATCTCTCCGTCAACTTCTCCGTCCTCCTTCCGACCATTTGATATTTCAGGTCCTTAGTGCTGAGCATAACTAAGTCCCTTACTTTATACTCCTCTATGTCCAATCTCTTCTTGTCGGTGTATTTCTTCATATCTGCTTGCGCCTTCTCTAGCGCTGCTTTTGCTTTCTCCTGTATTTCTTTCATCTTCTCGATGAACTTCTCTGCCCCTACATATCTCCCCTTCTTTCTCCCCTTGAAACCCATTCTAGGATCTTGCCCGTAATTTGCTTTAAAGGGTGATGTCTTAGTACTCAAGTGCACCTTGTTGTTGTAGGCAAATTCTGCCGTTCCTAACCATTCTGGCCACTGTTCCTGCCTATGATCAATGAACATCCTCAAATACTGTTCTAGTTCCTGATTAACCCTCTCTGTTTGTCCGTCTGTTTGAGGGTGGAACGCTGTTGACAACTTGCTCTTGATCCCCAACATCCCATTTAACTCCTTCATTAGCCCTGCTGTGAACTGCGGTCCTCTGTCTGATATGATGCTCTCAGACAGACCATGTAGCTTCCACACGTTATCTCTGAACAACCTTGCTAGTCCCTCTGCCGATGTCTTCTCTGTAGTCGGTATAAAGTGGACTATTTTAGTTAGTTGATCCACTACTACTAGAATACTATCATATTCTTGCACTAGGGGCAGCTTAGTGATAAAATCTGCCGATATGTGCATCCAAGGTTTCTCCAGGATAGAGTTGGGCATTAACTTGCCCGCTGGCTGCTCTGTGCGGTTTTTATTGTGCTGGCAGGTATCGCATCCCTCCACATATCTCTTTACCTCCTTAGTTATTCCTGGCCACCAAAAATTACGAGTGACCAACTCCACCGTCTTCTATTGTCCTCCATGTCCTCCTACCGGCGTATCGTGATGTAACCTGATTATTTCTGCCCTCAATTTATCATTTTTTGGTACATACACTTTTCCCTCTTTGTACATGACGCCATCTACTTCTCTCCATTCTTCATCTCTCAACATCTTTACTCCTGCTCGCTTTATTTCTTCTACTGCCTTCACTACCTTGTCATCCTTCACTTTTGACTTTCTAATCTCCTCTAGTAGATCTACCCCATCTACTATTATTTCAACTCTCTCTGTCTTCCTGACTTCTAACCATTCTGGTTTTATCAACGTCTCGTCTTCATTATCTCTTTCTACACTGATTTCCCAGTCTGGTCTCCTGCTCAGACAGTCTGCCTTCCCCATCTTACTTCCTAGAACATGTTTTAATATGAAATCAAATCTAGATAGGTATAAAGCCCATCTCGCTTGTCTTCGATTTAACTTCTGAGCTTTTATGAAATATTCAAGATTTTTGTGATTGGTCCAGACCTCGAATTTCATCATTGCACCTTCCAAGAAGTGCCTCCACACTTCTAAGCATCTGACGACTGCCAACATTTCTTTGTTGTGTATTTCGTAATTTCGTTCTGTATCACTGAGAGACTTCAAAATAAACACGACTGGTCTCCATTTTTTGTCTGAGCACTTCATTGAGAGTACTCCCCCAGTAGCATAGTTTGAGGCATCGGTCTCTACTTTAAACTCTTTATCTAAGTCTAGAGCTGCTAATACTGGTTTCATCGTGAAAACTTGTTTTAACTCATCGAACGCTTTCTGCTGGGCCTCCTCCCACTGCCACTTCTCATCTTTCCTTGTCAGCATATTTAACGGCCTCGCCGTTCAAGCAAAATCCTTAATAAACCTCCTGTAGTAGTTTGCGAGGCCTAAGAATTTTCTAACGTTTTTCACGTTTTTTGGCTATAGCCAACTGAGTACTCCATCTACCTTCTCCTTCTCTATTTCTATCCTATTGGGTCCTATGACTACCCCCAGGAACCCTATCTTTTTTACTTTCCACATACATTTTTCCAGCTTAATATATAAGTCGTTTTCCTCCAGCCTCCTTAGTATTTCCTCCACGATCTCATCATGTCCCTCCTCAGTTTCCGTTCCTACCAACATGTCGTTTACGAACGCTGTCACTTTTCCTTCATTAATCAGGTCTCTCAGTATTTCATTCATCATAGCTTGAAATGTTGCTGGTGAATTTGTCATTCCGAAAAACATGACCGTCAGTTCAAATGAGCCTATGTGCGTTGTAAATGCTCCCTTCCACTCGTCTCCTTCTTTTATTCTCACATTGTTGAACCCCCACCTTAGATCCATCTTTGTAAATACTCTTTTACTACCCATGTTGTCGATTAACTCTGTGATTAGTGGTAGCGGGTAGTTATTCTTTACTGTCTGGCTATTAAGGTTATGGTAGTCCATCACCATCCACTTGCTTCCATCTTTCTTGCCAACGAAAAATACTGGTGACGTTTGCGGGGATTTTGAGGGTCTGATGTACCCTTTTCTCAGCTGATCCTCCATGAAGTTTTGAACCTCCTCTCTCTCATTCTTGGACAAAGGGTAAATCTTTCCTTTTTGTGGTTTAAACATCTCCTTGAGATCTATCGTATGATCCCAAATCTTTCTGGTTGGCATCCTCTCAGATTCTACCTTTCTGAACACCTTTTTCTACTTCAAAAATTTCTTTGGGACCATCTCTTTGATTTTCCTATGGTCCTCTTCCATCTCTTCTTCCTTTCCCCAATCTTCTTTATCATTTATCGCCCACTGGACAATTTTCTCTTCTTCCTCAGTTGCTACTCTCTTGATCTTTTCTTTCTTCTTCCTGCCACACAGGGGTGGACACCTTGTCATCTTGACTTCTCCTGTCTCCCAATTTATTTCTGGATTGTGCGCTGCCAACCATGGCATCCCCAGAATTACTTCTGTCTTCTCTAGATCACACACATCTATCCTCATTTTTTCCATATGGCCTTTGTAAAATACATTGCACTCTACCTGGTGCATAATGGCCCCTCTGCTATTTGTGCTGTCTACATTCCTGACGACTAACAGTCTTTTTAACTTTTGCAGCTTGAACCCATGCTTAGCTGCCGTCTGCCTATCCATAAACATCCCTGTTGCGCCACTATCCAAGAGCGCTTTAATCATTACGCCTTCATGCATATCTATCTTTTCTACCCCAATATTCAACCACACTTCTCTCAACATCTTGAAAGTTCTCCTGACCTCCTTTCGACTGCCCTCCCCTCTTGCTGCGTGTTCCGACTCTTCTGGTCGTGCACCGCCCTGCTGCGCTTTTGCCTCTCTGGGCCATGCCACTTTCTCCTCTCTTGCTATGCTTCTCGAGTCTCTTGCTTGTGCGCCGCTCTGCTCCTTTCCTCCTTTGCATCCATACCAACTCATCTTCTCTCTTTTCCAATAGGGGACTACTCCTTGTTCCTGATCATCTTCTGTGTAGCATCCTCCTCTGCCACATCCTGGGTACCTCAAATATGTGACCACGGCTTCTTGGCCATGCCATCCCAACTCCCACAACTCTGCATCTCATGGCACTGTTGGCCCACAGTACCACTCTGCCCTCTTTCTCAAATCCTCCCACAAACTCTTCTTCCATTCTTCTTGCTGTGCCTTTCCCTTCATGGGACATGCTGCTTCTTCTCCCTCTACTCTCCTCAACCTCTTCTCCCTTTCCTGCGCTTTTCCCCTTGCAGGGCGCGCCAGCCTCTCTTCCTGCTGTGCCTTTCGTGGCCTTGCCATGCACGCCGCCTTCTCCTCATTCTTCCTCCTTATCCATAGTGGGCACTTCTTACACTTATGCCCTTCTTCCCCACACTTAAAACACCTTACAACTACTGTCCTTATGTTCCTCACTACTCTTTCTTCAACTCCATACTGCATTACTCTACTTTTCAATACTTCAAACTTATTTTGGGAAACTACTGTCCCTTTTCCCTCATCCTTGGGCTTTCTGCAATTTCGGGCCAGGTGCCCGAACCCTTTGCAACACCGATACAACTTCCCCTTTCTTCCTTTTAATTCTGCCCTTAATTTAGCGAGGGCACGCTTTTCGTTGAGCAGGTTGCTCATGAGGTTTCTGTATTGAGTTTGAGACATCATGACGATGTCTCTGAGAGTATGGAGTTAATGGTGATCTTACTACTGTTATGTCTGTTGGGGTGCAAGATCTTCACCCAACCAGACACCTACTGCCCTACTGGCTACTGTCCTAATAGTACTTTGTCTATCACCCAACGGATGGGATCCCTAATCTAGATGGCCCACTAGTGGTAACTGTCAATCCTCTGCATGTACTGACCCACAATGGGATCGCAGCACAAGGTTTATACTTAGAAAAGGTACAAGTAAACTACTAGACACCGCTTGTTTGCAAGGTCAGGTCTTAGAAATGATACCCGAGTATGGTACCACTCTTCCACCCACTGTCCCTAACTGACAGTGAAGTCCCCTTAAGCCAAGGGCCCAGCTATGTATGGAGGTGGTTACTGATCGTGGTGATCAGCAACCAAGGGTTGATAAGGTAAGATAAGAGAGTGAGCAAGGTCCAAGGCGGACGGTGCTCTGAAGTGGAATCAAGTTCTAGTGTCAGCGTCTAAAGTCCGATGACCGGAATTAAGCCAACTGTCTCTTTGTTCAGAGTTTGACAAAGAGAACTCGATGGAGTTCTTGCTTAATTTTCTACTACTTATACATTTTACTACTGTGGCTATGCGCTTGCTCTCCCATGGTTCTCATGTTACTCTAGTCATGTGACACACTGTGACTGTGACTTGTGACTTGACCATCTGTGACCATCTGTCATGCCATTGTGACATTGTGACAAAGTCATGTGATACTTCCCACACCCCATCTCGTAGTTGTAAGTCCAAAGAAAAGAAAAGAAAAGAAAAGAAATATAAATAATGACTTAGCTGATTTGCCAAGTCATGACATCACCCCAAATATCACCAGTACATTTTGTGGCAAAAATGGATGGCACACAAAGAATGGTGCAAGATTATTGGCACATAAACCAGTGGACAATTAAGAATGGGTATCCCTTACCCCTTATCGTAGACATATTGGATGAAGTAGGAAAGAGGAAGGTGTTTACAAAGCTAGATCTGAGATGAGGATATAATAATATCAGGATCAAGGAAGGAGATGAATGGAAAACAGCATTTATAATGCACATCAGAGCTTATGAACCCACAGTCATATATTTTGGGTTAACTAATTCCTCCACTACTTTCCAAACAATAATAAATGATCTATTCTAAGACCTTATAAACCAAGAAGATATGGCAACATTCATTGATGACATTCTGGTAGCTACAGATATAGAAGGACACAATGAATTGGTGGAAGAAGTATTAAAGAGGTTAGAGAAAAATGACCTATTTGTGAAACCAGAAAAGTGTAAATGGAAAGTGAGAGAAGTAGAGTTTCTGGGAGTAGTAATTGGTCCGAAATGCAAAGAAAAAAAGGTGAAAGGAATATTAAACTGGCTGGCACCTAGAAATGTCAAAGAGGTACAAAAGTTTTTAGGCCTTGCCAACTATTACAGAAGGTTTATAAAAGACTTTGCCAAGATAGCTGCACCGTTACATGTACTAGTTAGAAAGGAGCAAAAATGGAAGTAAGAGAAGGAACAGGAGAAGGTATTCAAGAAACTTAAGGTAGTATTCACCACAGAACCCATCTTGGCTATTCCAGATATTAATAGAGAAATGAGAGTGAAGGTGGATGCTTCAGATTATGCAACAAAAGGAATACTGTCAACAAAGTATGAGGATGGAAAGTAGAGGCCAGTGGCCTTTATCTCTAAATTGTTGAATGCTACAGAGTGAAACTATGAGATTCACAATAAGGAGATGCTGGCAGTCATTAGGAGTCTAGAAGTATGGAGGCACTACTTAGAAGAAGCAAAACTTGAATTTAAAATATGGACAGGCCACAAAAACCTCTAGTATTTTATAATGAGTCAGAAACTAAACCAAAGACAAGCAAGATAGGCCTTGTACCTATCACAGTTTAACTTCACTTTAAAGTATGTTCCAGGAAAAAGCATGGGAAAAGTGGATGGATTCAGTAGGAGACCAGACTGGCAAAAAGGAGTAGAAAAGATTGGAAGTTAATAAAGCCAGAATGGGTTAGAGGAGCAGAAATAATAGTAGAGGAAAGAAAACTGAGGGAAAGAATCAAAAGGGTACAGAAAGGGGACAAAAAAGTAGTAAAGACAGTAGAAAAATTAAAAAGAGCAGGAATAAAAACATTGAACAATGAGGAATATGAAATAGAAGATGGAATGTTAAAGGAAGGATAAATATATATACCAGAAAGGGAATTAAGGGAGGAAATAATCTGACTACACTATGATACTCTAGTAGGAGAGTATAAGGAAAGATAGAAGACAATGGAGTTAGTCACTAGGAACTACTGGTGGCCAGGAGTAACAAAAGAAGTAGGGAGATATATAGATGGATGTGATGCTTGTCAAAGATACAAGAATTGAAGCAAAGCACCAGTAGGGAAATTAATGCCTAATGCAATCTCAGAAAAACCATGGAGTCACATTTTGGCAGACTTCATCACTAAACTGCCACTGGCATAGGGATACAATGCCATCTTAGTAGTATGCAATTGATTTAGTAAAATGGCGCATTTTATAACAACTACAGAAAAAATAATGGTAGAAGGCCTCGTAAAGTTGTTTTGAGATCACATATGAAAGTTGCATGGACTTCTAGAAAGCATTATATCAGATAGGGGAGTACAGTTTGCAGTGGGAATAATGAGGGAGTTGAACAACTTATTGGGAATCCAAACAAAACTCTCAACAGCCTATTACCCTCAAACAGATGGGTAGATAGAAAGGATAAACTAGGAGTTAGAACAGTACTTGAGGGTGTCATATTCTGGAAATATGATAATTATGTAATTCTTTCTTCTAATAATTCCCCTAAAATTAATAATAGTAGGATAGCGTTGTAGACTACTCTCTTTCTATTCTGCACTTCCTATAAGTACTGAGTAGTTACAGTGTATTTCCTCAGTCTGTAAATTAACGTCAATTAGTCCTAATCGCATCTCATCCTTTCCGACTCCTCAACTTAAACAGTTAGGACCTCTGTCTTGACGACTTCCACTACTCCGTCTGTTCGTCCTTGACAGAGGGTCTTTATTGACTATAGACAAGAACAATGGCCAGACTAGCTAGAAATAGCAGAATTTGTATATAACAACAAGATTTATACAGCAACAAAAGCATCACTGTTCAAAGTAAACTACAGTCAAGACCCAAGAATGGGATTTGAGGGAAGGAGAAAAGAGAAGTACAATGTTATGCTGCTAGAGAATTTTCTATGGAAATGTAACATGGGATACATATTATACCCCTAGATTTCACTATGGGAACCTACTCTAGAGACCTCCTACAAGTCCTAGACATAATTTAGACCCAAGATTAGGTACTTCTATTAGGTGGTTGCCAAGCTGCCACATGCTAGAATAGCATATACCTTGGGAGGTAAGACTAATGAGCTAGCATTAGGTTTCTCAGAGACAAACTATCAATGTCAATACTCTAGAACTCAGAGGCTCAAGAACATCTTTGGAATGAAATATAATTTCAATCTAGAGCAGACTTAGACTAATATGACACCAAGATAATAGATCAAAAGTCTATCAGTAACTAGTGATCCCATCACTGCTAGACTCAGTTAGGAAGCAAATGCACTGTAGAGTGACAGGAATATTGATGACCTGTGTATGCACTTGTATGTATTTTTAGATCATATTCAGAATAGAAAGAAGCCAGTTCAGAGGTTAGGAGATGTTGGGCAAGAGTGAAGTATAGAGGTAGAGTAGGAGCATATGGCTATGGCCAGTAGATATGGAGAATAGAGAGATGACATCTGTTATGTCCACATGGTAATGTCATGGAGGAGAGAAGTAAGAGAGACTGGAAAAAGAAGAAGTTTTCTTTTTTATTTATTTTTAATTGAGTCTCATCAGTTTGTACTTTTAATATAATACTCAGAGAGCCCAAGAGGAAGGCTATCACAAAAGGCCACTTACTATTTGTGATTGGGTTAAAGAGTTATTCAAAAAGTGCTTATAAGCAAAGTTTAGACAGTGACAAGAGATGTTGTTAAGTCTGAGGTCTAATCCTCAGACTATAAGTCCTTAAATATAGGAAAGTAATGGTCTGTGCACTAGGACAGATCATCATATGCTACTACCTATTGTTCTACATATAGTAGTGCCTTTGTGCTAAAAATAGTGATAACCTAACCATATGGAGGCTGTCCTTTGTTCTAAGAAAAGGACAGATGACTATCTATGGGTAATTAATAAAGTCTATGTGCAAATATTGAGGCCTTCATATCTCCACTAATATTAATTGCCTTGAGGTTGTTCTAGGCTCATTCTGAGCATCATGAAGAAGGCTTCTGCTGAGCCTAGAACCAAAGCATCAATCATGGCAGTTTCTGAGATATTAGCAATTTAATAAATGGTAACATAGTGGTTACCAGTTGATCTGCTTAATATCTCAACCAATATTGATTGCCTTGGAACGTGACTGGCATTGATCAAAAGGTCTTTTTGAGGGCTTTCTGTAGCTCTTAAGACTGTAAGAATTGTCAAAGAATTGATAGAGATATGGCCAAATGAAGTTTGTGACAAAGGCAATGGAATTTTGACACGTGGAAAGGCTGTGCGTTTAACTTATGACCATAAGGGTTCAGATCGACAAGAAGCCAAACGGATAACTGATGCTGGAGGCTTTGTCTTGAGTGGGCGAGTAAATGGCGTGTTA
>Ga0153985_1000488_pt1 | contig 10559 bp, 11 predicted proteins | sample TSGA069MetaG_FD_104715 | JGI IMG/M metagenome (GOLD analysis project Ga0153985, IMG submission 104715) | Attine ant fungus gardens microbial communities from Georgia, USA - TSGA069 MetaG | ecosystem: Host-associated > Fungi > Mycelium > Unclassified | place: USA: Georgia, Alexander Wildlife...
AAGCCCTTCTTATACTGCTCAGAATGAGTCTAAAACAATACCAAGGAGATTAATATTCATGGAGATATGAAGATCTCAATGTTTGTACATGGACTTCATTAATTACCCATTGATCATTATCTGTCCTTTTCTTAGAACAATGGACAACCTCCATATGGTTAAGTTATGTTGAAATATGAATGGGGAGGATAACAAACAAATGATGAGTATCAAGTAACTACACTACCTATATACTTGTATCTCTATCATATAACATACCTACCAACAATATATTAATCTCATCAGTTGCATTGTGCAGGCTTACATGAGATCCTAATTATTGCTAATTACAGTACAAAGGCACTACTATATGTAGAACAATAGGTAGTAGCATGTGATGATCTATCCTAGTGCACAGACCATTACAATTATGTATATAAGGACTCATAGTCTGAGGATTAGACCTCAGACTTAACAACATCTTTTGTCATTTGTCTAACTTTGCATTTTTGAATTCTTTAAAGTATCAAAGTACTCATCACAAACAGTAAGTGACCATTTGTGATAAAAAGAAAAGAAAAGAAATATAAATAATGACTTAGCTATTTTGCCAAGTCATAACATAGACTAGGTTGGGATATAACCTGAGTCTTGGAATGCCCCTCAGAATCAAATTCTTTTTCACTGTGCTATTTGCTCTTGTTTTTCCATCTATTGGTACTGTTATAGCCTCCTGGTCCTGATATCCATGTCATCATCTCAAACTCTCTTGACTGCTACCACTCTGGCCTACAAGAAAGCCATAGCATTAGCCAGTCAAATAAGTAATTCTCTTTACTGAAGTATGCTGTGAGAAAAAAAGTTATTAGGGGAAATAAGGAGTTAGAGTGTTAGTCCCCTTATATAGCTGTACAACTCACAATTTATGGAATAAGACCTAGGTATGCAGGTCAGAGGAGATATTATGAAGAAGACTTGACATAGACCATACTGAGCTGGAAACTCTATATGCTGTTTTGACTGTACCATTAAACACAATGAGCTTTATGTCATTAATGACCAATGAGCCACTACTACCACCAATAATGGGTTGGATGAGGGATTTGAAAACATCCATAATTTGGGGAGAACAGAAAAGTCAACTTTGGTATTGAGCTGGCTATATAAGTCAGTGCACAAAATCTAGGAGCTAACATGAAATGAGTTAGGAATGGTTAATTAGAACAGTAAGGATGTAAATATGTATTGATGGTCCCAAGTGATAGGATCAAGTCAGGTGACCACTAAGGAATTGACTCTAGAAAATTTTCCTACCCTTCACCTCTAGTGTCTGATAATAATTCCTTTTACTCACTTGAAACTTGATAAAGTTCCTGAAAGGCCTTCTACTATCCTTATTTTGTGAATGTGAGTTGACTGCCCATCAAGTCATTTATTTCCAAGATTGCTCCTTATAATGTCTGTTAATAAAAAGACATTATGTGATATTTAGCTGCCAGAGCAGCATAGTGGCAGTTAACTAAGTGACCTGCTTTTGATTGCAGTGAGATGAATAAGCAACCTATTAGAACATGAAGTCTCAGTCTGAAGTGTGCATAACTAAATCTATTGATGCACTTATGAGACCCAGATCTAGATCTGGTTCTTGAAAAAACTGATCCTCTGATCTCCAGTGGTTCCGGTTCTCAGAATGTCATATGGATTCATTACTAGAGTGGATTTTTGAAGCTCAACAGTACTTCAACAGGATCTGTTCAGAGCATAAAAATATGAAAACAAATTTTCAGTAGGGGCTATATTTGGAGTTGTAGTATGCTAGAACCACTCATATTGATAGACATATGACATCAGTACATTCTATGTCTTGTATCTGAGAAAGATACAAAAGCAAATTGAAATAAGTTTTCTACCTTCCTGTCTTCAATGACGACCTAATAATTAACATATGAGTATGAATATCATTCTACAACACTAGTGTGTGTGAGGGCAACCAGAGTGGAGCTCCAGGAGATTCCTCAGTTAGGATGGAAAGCAAGTCGTGTTAACTGATTTTACTGATAATGTAAGGAAGCTAAACTCCAAGCCGGAATAAAGCCAACTGCTCTTCGTTCAGTGATTGACAAAGAGAACTCGATAGAGTCCTTGTTAGATTTTCTACACTACTTATACAACTACTACATGGTCTGTGCACTATTTTCCCATGCCTATCATGTGACATCATGTGATGTGACTTCCTGTCCTGTGACTGTGACTGTATGACACTTGTGACATGACACTTTCCCACACTTCCTTCTGTGTAGTAAGTCCAAGATAAAAAGAAAAGAAAAGAAAAGAAATATAGATAATGACTTAGCTGTTTTTGCCAAGTCATGACAGATAAAGTAGTATGGGTTTGATATATCTCACCGGACAAGTCCTCCTACCTCCGTAATCCAACCCCTGAACTGCCTATTGTTCAATATGGAACAAAACCCACCCCTACAAGTGTTTATTCCTCATTATCTAAATTATCTTCATGACTCTCGAATCAAGAGGCATTACTCACTATGACAGAATTGGCATCATCTGTTCAACCCCTTGTGCAACTGTTATATTCTGGAAATATGATAATTATGTAATTCATTCTCCTAATAATTCTCCTAAAAGTAATAATAGTAGGATAGCATAGTAGACTACTCTCCTCCTATTCCAGACTTCCTATAAGTACTGAGTAGTTACAGTGTAATTCCTCAGTCTGTAAATTAACGTCATCTGGTCCTAACCTCGTCTTGTCCACTCCAACTCCTTCAATTGTCTTCTTAGGACCTCTGTCTTGACGACTTCCATCACTCTGAAATACGCGACCAACCTCACAACTGGAGACCGGGGCGCAACACATAAGTTGAAGCCAAGATTGTTCAATAAGTTGTTCTCTGCTCTGATGTCCTTGCCTATCTGCTGGAGACTTATTTATACTATTGCTAAGTATTATTCTTCTCCAACATAGTACATTACTCCATTCCGGAGTGTAGTTTCTATCTATTACTCTATACCTCTGTCCTCTGAATTCCGTCCTTGACAGCAACCCCCCTCACCTTTGAATCCAAATTCAAACCTGCATGATAAACACCCAGTTGAAAAAGATAGTCATGTTACTGAAACGAATGCTGGGAAGGTGATGGTGAGATAACCCTTTTTTCTAATCAAAACCCACCTAACACTATTGCAAGAATGTCGCATCATACGAGGACTGGCTCGATGGTCAGGGAGCAAGTAAAACCCTCTCGTTGGTGTCATGCCATACAACAATTTAGGCAACATAAGTGGCATTTTTTGCGATAATAACCAGACTAACCAGCTCGAGAGAAGAGTTTGGCCTCCCAGAAATGTTCCCTAGACACCTAGTCGTGGACTTGAGTCTACCACTCAAGTAGCAGAGTAGTGGCTGTAACCACCACTACACATATCTCATAGACACTTGCCCAGGCACCCTGTATCAGCTTTCCAGTGGTTCTCCCTTCTAGAAGTGCTCTCGAGGATGGAAGTGAACTTAGCAGAATTAGCGCTACCCGAGTGACATTATACCTCAGCTGCCAGTAGTCCTATTTACAGAAGAGTTACGATCAGATCTGAGCCATCATCACTGATGGCTAATTATAGTAAGATCAAGAGAGTCGAAACCTTGCAAAGTCACATTGCAACAGCAGTAGAAGGACACTAGAGGACAGAGAAGTGAAGAGACATAGAAGAAATGTAGCAAGAACTAAGGAGGATAGGAAGAGAGGTCGAGAGAGATGGTTTGAGGAAGACGACGCAACCAAGATTGAGACAGCATATGACTGCCGCTTCTCTCCACAGCCCGTCAATAGGCTTGAGAGTCGTCCACCGTGCAGAGGAGGATTTCAGGAGTAGGACTAGGAGACTGGAGAGCAATTGCGGAGTATTCGGGAAGAGAGCTGTTGTATCATTTTGGCCTTGCTGTGTTTGGGAATTGGGAGGATTTCTTTGTTCTAATTTCTTTGTTGTATTGCTTGCTTTGTAATCCTAATAAAATACTCTAGGGCACAGAAGGGAGCTCAAGCATCATACCCCCACCATTATCCCTTTCTGTTGCTCTAGAGCTTAACAGCTATTTTGAGTAACTAAGTTTCCTATTCTCTAAGTGTTCTACTTTACCTTTTAAACACCTACCAAACCTCTCCCTTGATGGGAATTTGAGCCCCAACAGACTTGGGCATTCGCTTACACTAGGAGTTAATAGCTCGCTACGTATCATTGGAGTTGGCTTCCAGTTGTACAGTCAGCTGAAGAAGAGCCCACATGACGGCATGGGAGTTCTAGGTAGTTCTGCTGTATCGACAGCAAGCCAGACTACTAGACTAGGTAAGGGCAGTAGTGTCACGATGCGAGATGAATGCACATCTTAGAGATTCTATTCCAGTGAGATCTACCTTGAGTGGATTCTTAAGTTTTCTTTATTATTATTTCTTTTGGTTATTTGAGTTCCCCCTTTTATTTCACCCTCTGTTTAAGCTCTCTTTCATATTTGATTATCTCCCCAGTGCCTACTTGTTTAGTGCACAACTGTAAAACATCTCGGAGATCATTATATTTTTATTTGTTATCACTCTTGTCTCAAGATCAAATTCTCTTTGATCCCCATCATCGGACACTGATATTTGGGGTCAGCTTGGTGATAGGATTAGCGATGATGCTCTATGTCAGACAATGGCCCCCTGATTGCAAAATGCTGGTCCAACAGACAACAATGTATGTAATATTTGTAAAAACCTGTTCTACTGTTAATGACTGCTTTTCCAGGATATGTTGAACATAGAGAATGCCACTCTCAAGGCAATGAGATCAATCTTGCAAATGCCCAACTGCAATTGGGTATCAGACAAGCAACAAAAGGCAGTCATTTGTGCAATTAAAGGAAAAACAGATGTACTTGTTGTACTCTCTACTGGAAGCAGAAAATCGATGGTCCCTATGATAGTCACACACCAGTCACCTACCAAGACATTTGTCATTATTGTCTCCTTGATTTCACTGCTTGAAGACTAGGAGCGTTGTCTCAAGAATGTAGGAATGCCATATGGTGTCTTTAGGAGCAGTATCTCTGACTTCTTTGGCTCTTTGTTAATCCTGACAACAGTTGATCTTGCTGTTGGAAGGGAGTTCTCTGAGGCAATAGGAAGATTGCATGCCTTGGATGGTTTTGGAGGGATATTCATTGATGAAGTACATGACGTGTTTGTATCAAGAGACTTTTGCATATGCATGTGGTTGTTGTGGGGAATCTGTACCCTCCCTTTCCCTATAGTTGTCATGTCTGGTACGTTACCTGTCATGATGGAGAGGCCGTTGATCACTGAACTCAACCTACAAACTAATGCTGTCGTTGTTCGTTGATCGTCCAACTGCTCTAAGTTAAAGTACATCATTGAACTGCCTCCAATGTCACAAAAAGAACTGTAAAAGCATGTACAAATGATCGTCAGATTGCACAGGCTAGGGGGGAATGAAAGAGGAATCATATTTGTCAATACCATCTATGATGGTAGAACATTGGCTATGATACTGGGTTGCAAGTTTTACTGTTCAAAAAATGAGGTTTATGCATACATTATGAAAGACAAACAGAACACTAACATGAACCATTACAATCCTGAGATTGCAGCCTTTCGGAGGGTATAATTGAGAGGTGGAGGCAAGGGATTGAAGAGATACAGAGACTTCTTGTGGCGACGACTGCCTTCTCGACAGGCAACGACTACCCTCATGTCTGTCTTGTTGTCTTGGCAATGACTCTGTTTGACATGAGTACAGCTATCCAGGAGATGGGCAGAGCAGGGAGAGATGGAGAACCCACAACATGTTATATACTACCTTTCAAACCTACAGTATTTCGCCAACCACTCAATGATCCATGGGACATTATTGGTTGAAAAGCGATGGGACACATGATATGGAATTCGACTGAGTACCTGCGACTATGCATCACATGGCATATTAATGAAGAGGGTGGTGTATCATGCCTTAAAGACATACAGAATGAGGTCTGCAGCTGATGTTGCCCTATTGTTGAGTCCTCCATTGTGCCTTCCTCTCAAGTGCTGAGCAAACCTATCCAACTCCGTGCAACCGCTCCTGACCAAAATGTGCCCAAACAACCCAGCAATATTCTTGAGGCCTTTAAAAAGGTCCTGGTGCCATCATCATCTTCGATTGACCCCCTGTCGACCCCCACCCCTATTCCAACCCTTTATCGTGAGAATTAAGAATTCTTCCCTCAGTATACAAAATGTGGTGAAGAGAGTGAACTACCCTTTGTGAAAGAATTGAGGGCTATAAAGAAGAGGAAAATCAATGCCGAACTTACTGCCCAAGAGTATGTTGTGATACTCAAGCACATGGTCCAAGCGATGGATGGAAATTGTATGGTCTATATAGTAAACAATCCAGACCTCAGTGAAGAACATGATCATATGGCTAATTACTGCCCTCACCTGGACTTTTGTGCATTCCTCAAGTGGAAGAAGAACATCTGGTATAATCTGCAGACTCATGGAGCTATTTGTACATGCTGCCACCTCTCTCAGATCGATGACAGCCTACATAGATGGATCTCACAGGGCAAGTCCATATTTAGTGAGTGCCTTTATCCAGATAGGACCTTACCTCTGGCATACGCTATCTATTGTCACACCCCAACTCATCGCAGTGCAGAGTCTGCCTTCAAAATCCAATGGCCCACTGACATCCAGTATGCGAAATGGCTTTGCAGCAAGCCAGTTGTAGCATCGAAGACGAACACCATACTCATTTTACTGTGGTTTATTGAGACACATTGGTTCCAGAAAAGCAAAGTTCTGTGAGAGGTTGTGTGAGAGTTGTGTGAGTCAGTGTAGTGGGTCGTACTGTACCTGATACGGACTGTCAGTGATGCTTGATAAATGTTAAATATTGTTGTCGAATCTGTTATGCTCTGAGGTACAAATATAGGCTGAAGCAGAGAAATGTCTTGTCACAGTTGAATTCTTCATTTGTTAGACCCCTAACCCTACCAACTGGAGGACTTCAGTGAATTGATAAGTGTCATAGAGTTAACTAAATATTTTCCTCCCTCTAGGTTATCTATAGACGTCCTTTGCTTCACAGCCGACTATGAACTGCTGCTCAATTATACAAGACAGTCAGATGTTGTTCTTTGGGAAAGCACCACAAAGCTTCCTTTTTTCAGTAGTCAAGACAGTCATGGCAGGATCAAGAAATTTATTGAGAAAAATTCATACTCATTAACACGAGTCTCAAATAGTTTAGTGCCTTTGGGTTGTTTGGCATTATACCGCCTTGTGATACATTAGGACACCTATAGTGTAAGATAGGTATTTACGCACTCTAGACTGCTGGTCAGTGTTTTTTAATTTGATAAGATTTTTCCAATAATTAAAAAGAATTTGAAGGCAGTGGTGACGACATTATTGGACTTACAAAGCATTGGAACTATAATCAGAAAGTCTTGCTAAGACACTGAAAACACCATACAGGTCAATTAGTCAACAGGATAGAAGCTCACTTTGTTGTACCAGTGTGAAGAATAAAGCTCGAGCATTCAAGACATACATTTTGAGACAAAAACAGTGCAATATTAGACAAGCTATAAAATTAACATGTCAAAAAGGACAGAATTGTGCAGTCGAAGAGACAATGTCGTCAACTCTCTAGGGATCTGGGCAACAAAATGCCTCAACCTACTTGTTAGAAGACTGAGCATAGAGAAAACCCCATTTAGACTCGAGTTGGACTTCTGAGATGTGGGGATACTGTCAAGTCTGACATGATGGAGGGGGTAGCTTAGTTGGATGAGACAGGCATGACCTGACAGAAATAACATGTTGAGCTATTGAATACCATAAATGGTTAGAAATAAATTTTGCTTTGACACTATGGATGTACGAGAAAGAAAATCAAAATTAGGAAACATACATCAGAGAAACCCAGAAAATACAGATAGAATGGCAAGGCGATGCCAGGAATAATGCAGTGGTTGCTGAGCCTGCAATAGAATATAATCAAATGTGAAATTAGATATGAGAGAAATTAATGCACCTTGGGCAGCAAAGCATTCTCTAGATAGTGAATAGGACTCGTGTTTGGATACACATGCTGGTTGCAAGGGTTTCTGAGAGACAGAAGTGACTTGATTCGAAGATTTAATAGACAAGGGTAAGGAATAACTCTATAGAGAAGATAGCAGCCGTTTAGGAGTTCAACGCGCTGTACAGTAGATATTAGTCAATGGAGAACCAGGCTTATGAAAGCGGTATCCAAAGGTAGTACCCTCCATGAACTGTTTCTACAAAAGAAACCATCAGTGGCTCACATCCGAATTTTTGGGTGTCGAGCATACGTGCATGTACCTGATGAAGAGAGGAGCAGACCCGAAGTTGGTTGAGGGTTTTTTTGTAGGTTTATCTGAAAATAAAAAAGGTTATGTCATTGCGGACAGTTGAAATCATCTTTGACTGTACAAGTCACATGACATGACGTTCCTGGAAGACCCTCAATGTCCTGAACGGGTTTGGATTGAGATTAGCAAAAATCAGGAAAAGGAAGACGATGCACCTACCTTGAACGAGATGATAGGACCTCAGCTACTCAAGGAGCGAACCAGCGTTGAAGTCGAAGTCAGGAGAAAAGAGAAAGTAGAGCCAGCAAGGGTTGAAGAAAGAAAAGACAACCAACCCACCAATAGATGTCAATCACAGAGGCTAAGATGTGCCCCTGCTTGTGATGATGACAAATGTTTTTCGAGAACTCTTATGTGTGACAAAATGGTCCTGGAGGCCTCGAATGGGTGAACAGGGCCATCGAAATTTTGAAGGACCCAACTACCTATGAAGATGCGATATCGAGAGGGGATGCTAGGCACTGGAAAAGAGCATGTGCAGAGGAACTCGAAGAGTTTGTGAGGCAATATCTTTTCAGCACTGTACCATGGCCAATCAGATAGAAGGTGATAGGCTGTAAATGGGTTTTCAAAACAAAACTCGGCACGGAGGGGCAGATCGAGTGCTACAAAGCTAGAATTGTGGCCCAGGGATTTTCACAGATCCCTGGGATTGATTTTAATAAGATGTTTGTGCCAGTAACGTGTCACCAGACACTTCAATGCTGAAACTGGAATGCCATCAGAAGCCATCGAATAGACAATTATTTTGGCTAAATAAACTAGATTCAAAACCGTGAGCACAGTTGGAATCAGAAGACTGGGCTGAACGTACCAATTATTCTCAGTGGTAAACATAGATCATCTGCTCTTTCAGCCTTTAGGGAGGAAATCAATGGTAAAATTGGAAAAAAAAAGCATACCTTTGTTTGACAGAACATCATCTGGTCAAGTAAGATTTTCAGCTTTTTGAACATAGTCTTGCCAGGGCCAATCATACCATTTGTTGCTAAACTTCCAATGCAACAACTTGCACTCACAGGCTTTGCCTTGGCAGCAAAGATTAAGCAAAAATATAACCTTCAACATGACAGCCAACCTACAGAAGTAATTGACTCTCACAGTATAGGACAATATAGGACAATATAGGATCAATGAGGGACCTATAGGAAGCGATTTATGTTCACAAAGGCACTAAATCAATGTCAGTGTGAGTACAGACAGAAGGGTTACATACATTAGTATGTTAATTGAAGAGTAATGTGTCGAGGTCTATACAAAGGAGAGCAGAAACCCTCATCCGTTCCTCAAACTCCTCGCAACCATCAAATAAATCCTTGGGAAGCTTGTCTTTCCTCTAGTCCCAAGGTTTGACGTCAACGCTCTCGCACCAATCCAAACAAATGAGAATCATTTCAAACCTATACATATTGGCCAAAAGCGGGTCTTGACACCCTTATTTACACTCCATCGTCTATGAGGATGCAAGCTACAGAAAAAGTGACCTCGCCAAGATTATCTTCCTTTTGAACAGAAAGCCAGTTGATGCACTAGTCCTTATCATTCACATATCTGCCCAGGATACTATTAGGATGCAGTGGGTGAAAAACTCTGTAGGTTACCAAGGCAAACAGTTTAAATGTCCAAATTTCTGATGTGTGACCCAGATAAAGTCAACCCTCGGCAACTCTCTGAAGTGTCTATCTAACCTGCAGTAGGGAAAAAAGTCATAGCCCGTGAAACTCTGAAAGCACTCCGTGCCGATGTTACTGCCTGTTTGTATGGCAGACACTATGAGTGCAAACTCAAACATCTTGAGAACTAAAGAGGGAAAACGACTGATGAAGAAGCTTAGAAAAGTGGAATTACCACAGGAAGCCTTCTTCAATATCCTGAGAAAGTGAACTATATGAGATCTGATGCCCTTGAATTAACATATTATATACATGCATATAATCTATAATACGAAATCTTCATCGTCATATGCTTCTTTCAACAAGCTATGGGCGAAAGAAGTGGATGGAGAGGGATAAGGCTCAGCATAAGTGTCACAAACTTCATTCGGCCATATCTCCATCAATTCTCCATCGATTCTCACGGTCTCAATGGCTACGGAAAGCCCTTGAAAAGACCTTTCGATCGGTAC
>Ga0153985_1000490_pt1 | contig 10542 bp, 13 predicted proteins | sample TSGA069MetaG_FD_104715 | JGI IMG/M metagenome (GOLD analysis project Ga0153985, IMG submission 104715) | Attine ant fungus gardens microbial communities from Georgia, USA - TSGA069 MetaG | ecosystem: Host-associated > Fungi > Mycelium > Unclassified | place: USA: Georgia, Alexander Wildlife...
TAGTCTGAGGATTAGACCTCAGACTTAACAACATCTTTTGTCACTGTCTAAACTTCACATTTTTGAACCTTTCAAGATTCTAAAGCACCAATCACAAATAAGTAAGTGACCATTTGTGATACAATTATATACTATTAAGATTATGTCATATTCCTGAGCTAGTGGTAGCTTAGTAATAAAGTCTGCCAAAATATGACTCCATGGCTTCTCTAGGATTGCATTAGGCATTAATTTGTCTACTGGTGCTTTGCTTCGATTCTTGTATCTTTGACAAGTATCATATCCATCTATATATTTTCCTACTTTCTTCATTACTCCTAGCCACCAGTAATTTCTAGTGACCAATTCTGTTGTCTTCCATCTTCCTCCTACTGGGATATCGTGGTGCAATTGTATTATTTCCCCTGAGCTCCCCTTCTGGCACATATATTCTTCCTTTCTTCATTACTATTCTATCTTCTATTTCCTATTCCTCATCTTTTAACATCTTTATTCCTGCCCTCTTCAATTCTTCTACTGCTTTTACTACTTTTTCATCCCTTTCCTGTACTCTTTTGATTCTTTCTTTTAGATTTTCTTCCTCTATTATTGTTTTTGCTCCTCTAATCTACTCTAGCTTTATCAACTTTTGATCCTCATTGTCCTTTTCCACTCCCACTTGCCAGTCTGGTCTCCTGCTTAATCTGTTTGCCTTTTCCATGCTCTTCCCTAGAACGTGCTTTAATACAAAATTAAATTATAATAGGTATAGGGCCTATTCTGCTTGTCTATAGTTTAATTTTTGGCTTGTCATAAAATACTGGAGGTTTTTATGGTCCATCCAGATTTCAAATTCAAGTTTTGCTCCCTCCAAAAAATGCCTCCATGCTTCTAGATACCTAATGACTGCCAGCATTTCTTTATCATGAATTTTATAATTTTGCTCCATGGCATTTAGCAATTTGGAGATAAAGGCCACTGGTCTCCACTTCCTATCTTCATACTTTGTCAACAGCACTCCCCTAGTTGCATAATCTGAGGCATCTACTTCCACTCTCATCTCTCTGTCTATATCTGGAATCACTAAGACTAGTTCCCTAGTAAATACTGCTTTGAGTCTTCCAAATGCTTTTTCTTGCTTCTTTTCCTACTTCCATTTCTGCTCCTTTCTGACCAGTACATGTAGTGGTGCAGCTATTTTGGTGAAGTTCTTTATGAACCTTCTATAATAGTTGGCTAGGCCCAAGAACTTTTGTACTTCTTTGACGTTTTTAGGTACTGGCTAGCTTAGCACTCCTTCTACCTTTTCCCTCTGTATTTCCACCCCTTTTGGACCAATCACTACTCCCAGAAATTCTATTTTTCTCACTTTCCATCTATACTTTTCTGGTTTTACAAATAGGTCATTCTCCTCTAACCTCCTTAATACTTCTTCCACCAGCTCATTGTGCCCTTCTTCTGTGTCTGTAGCTATTAAGATGTCGTCAATGAAGGTTGCAGTATCTCCTTGGTTTATGAGATCCCAGAACAGGTCATTTATTATCATTTGAAAAGTAGCGAGGGAGTTAGTTAACCCAAAATACATAACTGTGAGTTCATAGGCTCCAATGTGCATTGTAAATACTGCTTTCCATTCGTCTCCTTCCCTTATCCTAATGTTATTATACCCCCATCTTAAGTCTAGTTTTGTGAACACTTTTTTTCTCCTACTCCATCTAGTATATCCACAATGAGAGGTAAAGGATAATCATTTTTTATTGTCCATTAGTTTATGTGACGATAGTCTTGTACTATCCTCCTTGTTTCATCTTTTTTAGCCACAAAATGTACTGGTAATATCTAGGGTGACTTGGAGGGTTAAATGTACTCTTTTCTTAATTGGTCCTCTACAAATGCCTGTACTTCCTCTTTCTCTTCTCTTGACAGCAAATATACTTTTCTCTTTTTTGGCATAAATCCTTTCTTTAACTCTATAGCATGATCCTAGGCCTTTCGCACTGGCATCCTTTCTGACTCCTTCTTTCCAAATACTTTCTTTTACTTTTAAAACCTTTTGGGTACCAACTTCTTTAGTACTTTCTCATCTTTATTCCTTTTTATTTTCTTTACTGCCTTTTTCTCTATCTGTTTCTTTCCTTTTCCACATATAGGTGGGCACTATGTCATTTTTACTTCTCTCTTCTCCTAATCTATTTATGGGTTGTGGGCTGCTAACTATGGTATTCCTAGTATTACCTCTGTTTTTCCCAAATTGCACATGTCTATCCTGACTCTTTTTACATGATCTTTGAAGAACATATTACACTCAATCTGGTATGTTATTTCTCCTTCTATGTTTACTGTTCTATCTACATTTTTAACTAGGAGAGGATTTTTCATTTTCTCTATCTTAAACCCTTTTTCCCTTGCAAAGGTCGTATCCATGAATAGACCTGTTGCTCCGCTATCTAATAGTACTTTCACTACTATTCCCTCATGATTTTCTAGCTTCTCTAGCCCCACCTTCATCCAAACCTCTCTTAGAGGCCATAGTGTATACCACATGTCTTTTACTCTCTCAGTTGTATTGGTGAACTTTAATTTATTGCCTAGCTTTTCTGGGTGCAATACACTGTATAGGTTATTGGAGGCCAGTTGAGAGTTCACTGTCCTCTATTTTCTTTTGTTAACTCCTGTAGCATTTCTACTATCCTCCTCTTATGTTTCTCCCAACAATTTTTGGCCATATGGCCCCACTTTCCACTTACATAACATGTTCAATCTCCTTCTCTTCTCCTGTCTATATCCATTGTATTTGGGTCTCTTCTTGGACCTATTTGAGTTCCTCCTCTATTGAGCATGTTTTCTTCTCCTTCTCCTCTGTATTCTCCCCCTGTGCTCAGTCCTCCTACTCTCCATGTTATCTGTCCTCCTCTTCCCCCATATGATCCCCTCATATTCTCCTCTTGGCTGTGCATTTCTCCCTTGATGTACTGTATTCCTCCCTAACATTCTTTCCTCTGCCCTGCTCTGCCTCTGGTTCCTATCTAATCTTACCACTCTCTCTTGCCACTCTCCAATAGTAGTCGGCAGTTCCTCTACCTCAGATAATTTCCTTCTAATTGCTTTATTTAACCCCCTCTTGAATTCTTCAATAAGGGGTCTTCTCTCATAATTGCTCCTCCTAGTGACTTTTTTGAACTCCTGCACATACTTGTCGCAGGTTCTCCCCCTTTACTCTATTGTTCTTAGCTGCTCAATCTTTCTTTCTTCTTCCAATATTTTCCCAAAGTTGTTTCTTATTTTGGTGAACAATTGCTCTACTGATTCTATCTCTGACTCTCCCTTGGCTAGCTCATCTAACAAATTGTCCTTCTATGCCTTTACCACTCCTCCTTGCACATATGACAATACCTAGGCCACCTGGGTTGTTGCTGTCTCCTCTGTCATCTTCATTCTAATATACAGATGAGCTATATTAATGAACGCGCTCACCTTCTCCATCTTTCTACTGAAAACTTAAGATCTCATGACCTCTACTCTGCTCCCTTGTTATTAAAGGAGCATGGTGTTGACCTGCTACTGCAGGGTTGTGATCATAGCAAGGAGTTGCTTTTCTCTGGTAGATGGTGGTAGTTGGCAAGAGACATGTACCAGAGGTATTTCCTCTTGTTGTTAATGTTATAATTGCTAGTGAGACATTTTGGGTAGTAGTGGTAGTGGTAATGGTGAGGATTCATATTTGGAGCTTGTTAACAAGGCTTCTTCTTCCAGGACGACTACTCAAGACTATGTCTAACAGGACACAAAGTCTTCACCTGTTTGGAGTTCTACTGCCTTATTGACTACTGCCCTAATGATATGGTTATATGATTGCCTCTAAGAAGAGGATTCCTACTCTAAGTAGCTTCCTAAAGAATTACTGCCAATCTTCTGCATGTACCACTCACAATAGAGTACAGCACAAAGTTTATACAAAAAAAAAATATAAAGAGAAATGTCTACTTGCAAGATCAGGACTTGATCAAGATACCTGGACTTGGTACCCAGTCTCCTCTCTCAGTCTCTAACTGACTGAGAAGCTCTCTTTACAGCTAGGGCCTACTATCCAAAATGCTTATGAGTGCTGTGCTCACTAGTGTGGGAAGGATAACGAGTTCAGAGGGGAAAGTGGTCTTTAAGTTTTGTGGTTAAGGGTAAAAGGATCTATATATTATTTTTGTGTCGTGTCACATTTTTGTCTACTCTAACTTATATAATAGCTAGAGTGTTCTCTAAATAATTAAATAATTAAATGAGAAAAAGAGCGAAAGTAGTAAGAAAATAAGAGAAACAAAGGAATAATCAAACTAAAGAAATGAAAAGAAAAGAGGAAGAAGTGTCAGTATTCTGCAGATAGCCCAAAGGCTACCTCTATACTAGCAAGGGTAATGAAGAGTAAGTGAGTGGTGAGGCTGTAAGATGCGAGGTCACTATTGGGTATCGAGTTCTTATGTTATCAATGTATTGTGATAGTTCTTAGTGATTACTCTAGGTGGATGTTCATTAGATTGGCCTACTACTTATACTATTTACAAGTGGCTGTATACTAAAGTCCTGTGGTCACAAGTCCTTCCAAAACATTCTGTGGTCATCTGATCCTTGTCACATGATGAGATTAGCTAAGTTCCCATGCTATTTATATCTCAACCCTGTTATATAACTTAAGGCTACAGATTAAGTGTTTGAATACATAGAAAACTATTTCCTTTTTGGGGCTCTCATAACATATAATCTTGGAAATGCCATGGTTAGCAACACATAACCCTGAGATAACCTAGGAGACAAAAGAAATCAAGATAATGAGATATCTGTCCCTATGCAGCAAGACAAAAGTAAAAAGAAAAGAGAGGAAAGACAAGAGAAAAAGAGTGGCAACCCTAAAAGAGAAAAAAGTAGTTAGATAGGTAATAGACAATAAAGAAAACTAGGGAAAAGAGGAAGAAATGGAAGAGAATCATAGAAAAATTGAGGAGTTGGTCCCAAAAAAATTCTTAAAATAGAGAAAAGTATTTGGAAAGGTAGAATCCAAGAGGATGCCAACTAGGAAGACTTGGGACCATGCTATAGATCTTGAGAAGACATTTAAACTGCAGAAAGGAAGAATCTACCCTTTGTCTAGAAATGAGAAAAAAGAGGTTCAGAAATTTGTGAAAGATCAATTGAGAAAGGAGTACATCAAACTGTTGAAATCCCCTCAAACATCACCAGTGTTCCTTGTAGGAAAGAAAGATGTCATGACTTGGCAAAACAGCTAAGTCATTATTTATATTTACTTTACTTTACTTTTCTTTTGGACTTATTACATAGGAAGAAGTATAGAAAAGTATCACATCACAGGTATCACAGGTATCACAGTCACATGATGGAAAGTCACATGGTCATGTCACATAACAAGTCATATGATGAGTGTGGGAAAGTAGTGCACAGACCATATAGTAGTTATATAAGTAGTGTATAGAAAATAATGGGAACTCCATTAAGTTCTCCTTGTTAACTCAGATAAGGAGTGGAATTAAGTTGTCACAACTAAGTCCTTACAAAAGATAGGAGCAAGAGAATAGTTATGAATTACTGCAATCTAAATAACTAGACAATAAAGAATACTACCTGCTACCACTTCTTACAGATCTAATCAATAACATAGGTAGTAAAAAGGTATTCACTAAAATGGAAATTCAATAACATAAGGATAAAAAAAGGAGATGAGTGGAAGGGGGCATTTATAATGCATATGAGATCTTTTGAGCTAATGGTTATGTTCTTTGGGATGACCAATTCACCAGCTATATTCCAGATAATAATGAATGAGATCCTAAGAAACCTGATAAATGAAAGAAAAGTTGTGGCATTTGTAGATGATATACTAGTAGGAACAGAGACAGAAGAAGGGCATGATGAAATTATAAAGGAAGTATTCAAGAGGCTAGAAGAGAATGACCTATATGTTAAACTAGAAAAATGTACATAGAAAGTGAGAAAGATTGGATTTCTAGGGGTTGTCATAGAACCCAATAGAATAGAGATAGAAAAGGAAAAAGTGGATAGAATACTAAGTTGGTCAAAGCCAAAGAATATGCAGGATATTCAAAAAATTTTGGGCCTTGCAAACTATTATAGGAGATTCATCAAAGACTTTGCTTAAGTAGCTAGACAAATAAATATGCTGATGAAAAAAGACATGAAGTAGCAATAGAGAATAGAGCAATAGTAAGTATTTGACGAGCTTAAACAGATTTTTACAACCAAATCAGTATTAGCAGCACCAGACTTAGATAAAGAGTTTAGGGTTAAAGCAGATGCTTTGAATTATACAACTAGAAAAGTACTCTCAATGAAGTGCTTAGACAAAATGTAGAGACTAGTTGCTTTTATTTCAAAATCTCTAAGTGATACAGAGTGAAACTATGAGGTATATGACAAGAAAATGTTGGCAGTAGTTAGATGTTTGGAGGCATGGAGGTACTTCCTAGAAGGAGCAATAGTTAAATTTGAGATCTAGACAGACTATAAGAATCTCAAATATTTCATGAAAGCACAGAAATTAAATTAGAGACAAGCAAGATGGACTCTATGCCTATCTAGATTCAATTTCATGTTAAAACATGTTCCAGGGAGTAAAATGGGAAAGATGGATAGCTTGAGTAGGAGGCTAGATTAGAAGGTTGGAATAGAAAAGGACAAAAAAGAGAAAACATTAGTAAAACCAGAATGTTTAAAAGTGAGAAGAACAAAGATAGTAGAAATTATAGTAGATAGAGTAGATCTACTAAAAGAAGTTAGAAAATCAAAGGTAAAAGATGATAAAGTAGTAAAAGCTATGAAAGAAATGAAGAGGGCAGGAGTAAAAATGTTAAGAGACAAGGAATGGAGAGAAGTCAATGGTATAATGTACAAAGAAAGAAAAGTCTATGTACCAAAAGATAATAAGCTTAGAACAGAAATAATTAGGCTGCATTATGACACACCAGTAGGAGACCATAGGGGCAATAAAAGACAGTAGAGTTGGTTACTCACAATTTTTGGTAGCTAGGAGTAACAAAAGAGGTGAAACAATATGTAGAAGGATATAATGCCTATCAGTGAAACAAAAACTGCACAGAACAGCCAGCAGGAAAGTTAATGCCAAATTCAATTCCAGAGAAACCATAGACACATATATTGGCAGACTTTATCACCAAGTTGCCTTTAGCATAGGAATACAATAGTATTCTAGTAGTAGTAGATTGTTTAACTAAAATAGTCCATTTTATACCAACTATAAAGAAAACATTGGCAGAAGGATTAGCAAGGCTGTTTAGGAACAATGTGTGGAAACTGCATGGGTTACCAGAAAGCATTATTTCAGATAGAGGACCCCAATTTGCAGCAGGACTAATGAGAGAGTTAAACAGGATATTAGGGATAGAAAGTAAATTGTCAACAATGTTCTACCCTTAGACCGATAGACAAACAGAGAGGGTTAATCAGGAGTTAGAACAGTACTTAAGAATGTTTATTGATCATAGGCAAGAACAATGGCTAGAATGGCTAGAAACTGCAGAGTTTGTGTATAATAACAAAACACACTTAAGTACTAGGATATCACCTTTCAAGGCAAATTACAGACAAAATCCCAGAATAAGATTTGAGGGAAGAAAGAAGGGAAAGTACAAGGGAGCAGAAAAATTCATTGAAAAAATGAAAGAAATACAAGAGAAAGCAAAAGTAGCACTAGGGAAAGCACAAAAGGAGATGAAGAAATATGTGGACAAGAAAAGAGGAGAAGTTAACAACTATAAAGTAGAGGACTTAGTAATGTTAAGTACTAAGGATCTGAAGTATTAAATGGTTGGGAAGAGGACAAAGAAGTTAACAAAAAGATTTGTTGGTCCTTACAAAATAAAGAAGATAGTATTATCAAACATAGTTGAATTAGAACTACCTAGTACAGTAAAGATACACCTGGTAGTTAATGTTAGTAGGATACAAAGATATGTAGAGCAAGTGGAGGGGCAGAGACAGGAGCAACAAGCTCCAGTAATAATCAAAGGAAAAGAAAAGTGGAAAGTGGAGAGAATTTTGAATAAGCAGTAGGCAAGAGAAAAGGATAAGTACTTGGTATGCTGGAAAGGGTTTACAGCGAAGTTGGACACTTGGGAAGGAAAAGAGAATTTGAAGAATGCAAAGGAAGTGATAGAAGAATTTGAGAAAGAGTATCAACAAGACCAAGAAGATGTGGCAAGACAAGAATGGGAAGAAGAAGTATTTGAAAGGGGAAAATTACCAGGAAGGTTTATGGCAAGAAAATTATTTGGGTAGTTAGACAAAAGGTATAACCAAGAATATTAGAGAAGATTAAAGAGAAATTGAAGGTGATAGAAAGGAGATAGACTTAGGAGAAGAAGAACAATAGAAACAATTGATGAGGAAGAAGAAAACTCTGGGGTAAGAGAATGAATAAAGAAAGATAAAGACAAAATGGGCAACATAGTTGACCCATATTACAAGCTATAAGGAATTCCTCAGGATGAGGAAACTTAAGAGGGAGGCAGTGTCATGACTTGGCAAAATAGCTAAGTCAATATTTATATTTCTTTTCTTTTCTTTTTCTTTTCTTTTTCTTATCAATGGATGTGTGAGAGTAAAGTGACTCATAGGGAAGCATGGGACAATAAGACTGGGTTAGGGTTAAAGAATATGTATATATAGTATACAAAATCTAATGAAAACTCTATCAAGTTCTCCTTGTCAACTTAGATAAGGAGTAAGATTAAGGTCAACATAACTAAGCCTTACAGTCACTCTCTAGGAGACTAAAGCAAGAAAAGCTCCACCAATAAGAGCCTCAACTAGTACAATGCATCCAACACATATCACAATGATCATGAGTTAGACATAAATAAACAAATGAAGCAGATATAAAGATAAAAGGTGAAATCATAATAACATTAGTAGTAGAGGTTTAGTAGAATAGGGGTCCCCCCAGGAGCCATCATGGCCTCAAGGGGGGAGATGATAGTGGTTGCTGACTCAAAAACATCTGGTATTATGATTTGGCAAAACGGCTAAGTCATTATTTATATTTCTTTCTCTTTTTTTTTCTTTTGGACTTACTACATAGGAAGGAGTGTGGAAAAGTATCATGTCACAAGTGTCACAGTCACATGATAGGTATGGGAAAACAGTGCACAGACCATGTAGTAGTTGTATAAGTAGTGTAGAAAATCTAATGGGAACTCTATCAAGTTCTCTTTGTCAAACACTGATAAAGAGCAGTTGGCTTAATTCTAGCTTGGAGTTGGCTCTCTGACAGTTAATTTACAAACTAAGGAATTACACTGTAACTACTTAGTACTTATAGGTAGTTCAGAATAGGAGGAGAGTAGTCTACTATATTATCTTACTATTATTAATTTTCTTAGGAGAATTATTAGGAGAAATAAATTACATAATTGTCAGATTTCTAGAATATGACAATAGGCTTAAGTTGTCTTGGCTAGAGTTTTATATCTGGAGTCTCACAGTGTCCATTATGTGCAGTCTATATGCAGTATTTAGTATTATTATTTATGTTACTATATTTACTTACATAAGAAGTTAAGAGGTTTTGAGCCCACAGGTCTGTGCCTGTCTCAAATATTATTATCATAGCCCATAAAATCAGTTAAATTATCACAAAAGGTCACTTACTTATTTATGATTGCTGATTTAGAACTTGGAAGGTTCAAAAATGTGAAGTTTAGACAGTAACAAGAGATGTTGTTAAGTTTGAGGTCTAATCCTCAGACAAGAAGTTCTTATATATAGAATTGTGATGGTCTGTGCACTAGGATAGATCATCACATACTACTACCTATTATTCTACATATGGTAGTGTCTTTGTGCTCAATATAGTGATAACTTAACCTTATGGAGGCTGTCCTTTGTTCTAAGAAAAGGACAGATGACTATCTATGGGTAATTAATGAAGTCCATGTACAAACATTGAGGTCTTCATATCTCCACTAATATTAATTGCCTTGAGGTTGTTTTAGGCTCATTCTGAGCATTATGAAGAAGGCTTCTACTGAGCCTAGAACCAAAGCATCAATCATGGCAGTTTCTGAGATATTAGCAATTTAATAAATGGTAACATAGTGGTTACCTGTTGATCTGCTTAATATCTCAGCCAATATTGATTGCCTTGAGACATAACTGGCATTGATCAAAAGGTTTTTTCAAGGGCTTTCTGTAGCCATTGAGACTAAGAATTGTTGAAGAATTGATGGAGATATGGCCAAATGAAGTTTGTGACATAAATAATATAGGTACTTATTTTAGTGGCCATTTCAATAACTATGTTCAACAGCCCAAGCTGATGGTGTTTGGGGGTTGGGCAGAGAGGGAAATCATGATTTCATCTGTATCTGTGGCTTTTTTCTGATGATGGGCATTTTGTAATGATATCACAAATGGTCACTTACTATTTGTGATGGGTGCTTTGATACTTTAAAGAGTTCAAAAATGCGAAGTTAGACAAGTGACAAAAGATGTTGTTAAGTCTGAGGTCTAATCCTCAGACTA
>Ga0153985_1000492_pt1 | contig 10526 bp, 10 predicted proteins | sample TSGA069MetaG_FD_104715 | JGI IMG/M metagenome (GOLD analysis project Ga0153985, IMG submission 104715) | Attine ant fungus gardens microbial communities from Georgia, USA - TSGA069 MetaG | ecosystem: Host-associated > Fungi > Mycelium > Unclassified | place: USA: Georgia, Alexander Wildlife...
AAGGATTTGTAAACTTAAAAGCATTATGTTACGATTTTCACTATTGAAAGAGAAGTGCATGATTATACGGTTATTGGAGGATTAATACATAGGATGAGTATTTCAACGTTCGAAGAAATCAAAGAAAATCTTGTGAATTACTTGTTTAAATGGAGAAAACAGATTGCCAGCGGGTTGATGATTTTAGCGATCCTGCTGTTTTTGACGATTATTAACAGGGTGACGCCTAATAATTGTGCTTGGCTGCAGGGCGGTTGGACTGGTGAGGCGGTCGGGTATTCCTTCAAAGCTCAAAATAAAAATTTTACTGATTGGACGATCAAGTGTGACGGTGCCACAATTTTGAAACATGCTAGGGTAGCCGTCAATTCGAATAAAAAAAGAGTGATTATGACCGATGATGGAAATAACATCGAGTATCACGCAATCAGAACAGGTCGTAAACAATTGAAATTAAAAATAGTGAGCGGCGGTAAAACGACAAATCTGCGGGAACTAAAGAAAAAATAGGCAAAGATCAATCATCAATTGAAGATGATTGATCTTTTTTGTGTTGGAGAACAATTCTTTGCCGGTATTTCATAAAAATAGTAGTATCAAGAAAGGAATAGGAGTTCCTCTTTTCACAGTTTGTTTAGTTCAAAAGTTAGGTCAAAAATTTAAGCCGATTATCGCCACACATGTTTAGAAAAATGATATACGGCTTGAAAATAAATTCTTTAAATTGAAAAAGGAGAGATTATCGTGAAATTTGTAGTTATCGGCGGAGTAGCAGGCGGCCCTTCATTTGCTACGCGCTTGCGTCGTTTGAATGAAGAGCATGAGATCGTGATTTACGAACGCGGGGAGAATATTTCCTACGCCAGCTGTGCGTTGCCCTATTATTTAGGCGGCGTGATTGAAGACTTAGATTCGTTGATTGAACGGACACCTGAAATTTTGAAGGTGAAGAATAATATCGATGTCTTTACGACCCATGAAGTACAGGTGATTGATCCAGATAAGAAGCAATTGGTTGTTGAGGATTTAAAAACGGGTGAAAAGACAACGACTAATTATGATAAGTTGATTATTTCTGCTGGGGCTCGACCAGTATTGCCGCCGATCAAAGGAGCGAGTGAAGCGGAGAACGGCTTTGTTTTGCGAAGTGTCACGAATGCGGCTGAGATCAAGCCGTTTATGGATGCGCATGAGCCAAAAAATGTGTTAGTTCTAGGTGCTGGGGTGATGGGCTTGGAATTAGCCGAAAACTTTAAACATCGTGGGATGGACGTAACATTAGTGGATCAATTGCCGCAGGTCGCTTTTCCTTATGATGAGGAGATCGCGGATTTGATTTACGATAAGCTGATCGAAAATGGATTGCAGGTTCGTTTAAGTACCCATGTTGAAGAGATTCGCAAAGCAGGGAAAGAGGTTGTTTTATCAGACGGCACGAAGCTTGATACCGATATGATCATTTTCGCGACAGGGGTAGCGCCAAACAATAAAGTGGCGAAATCTGCCGGGATCGAATTATCAGACGACGGGCAGATCATCGTTAATGATCAATTAGAAACAAACGTACCAGATATTTATGCGATTGGTGATATTATCAAGACAACGAGCGTGGTTACAGGTCTAGCAACCTCCAGCATGTTATCCAGTGCGGCAAATCGTCAGGGGCATATGCTGGCGGATATGGTCAATGGCACACCGATGCGCTATCGCGGTTATATTGGTGCGGGTGTTGCAAAAATTTTTGATTACACTGCAAGCTATGCGGGTATGACCGAACATGCCTTGAAGGCAGCAGGCATCACGAATTATAAATCTGTATTTGTCACCCCCTTCGATCACGCGTATTTTTATCCAGGCGCTACACGCTTGAATCTGAAAATTATTTTTGACGCAACGAGCGGAAAAATTTTAGGCGGGCAGGCTGTTGGTGAAAAAGGTGTGGATAAGCGCATGGGTGAATTATCGGTTGCGATCACCGGGAACCTGACTGTTTTTGATTTGCCGGATTTGGAGCTGCCTTATTCACCACCTTATTCAACAACGCGCGATCCATTGAACATCGCCGGTTATGTAGCAATCAATCAAATGACCAATGTGGTAGAAACAATCAAGGCAACGGATATTCCAGCAGAAGATCTGAAAAATGCCTTCTTCCTAGATATTCGCGAACCAGATAAGGCAACGGCCGGCAGTATTGAAGCGACCAAGAACATTCCGATGAACGAGCTGCGCGGTCGGATCAACGAAATTCCAAGAGATCGCAAAGTTTATATCACCTTTAGAAAAGGGTTGAATACCTATACTTCCGCGCGTATCTTGGCTGGCTTTGGTATTCCTGCGATTTTGATCGAGGAGTAAGGCGATGAATGAATTTAAACAGGTATTTAATAAAGCACAGCAGTTTTTGATTTTACAAGCGTATATTGATTCACAGCTTTCAGAAGACGAGTTGATGAATTTTACTTTGTTGGAAACAGTGGACGAAATTCCTGTAGTTTTCTATTCAGCAGGAGTGCTGCTGATCCAGCCCAATATTGATTTGGATCAGTTTACGCATGTGTTTTTTCCAAGCGCTAAGCTAGAAATCCGGCGTAAAGAAAATGATTTGGAGATCCCATTGCCAGAGCAAACATTGTTTTTCCATTTTGATCAGCTAGATGAAGCAGAGCAAGTCGCTAATGATCTCGTTTATTTATATACGAACGTCGAATAGTTGCTCTTAGAAAATCCCCGTAGTAAAGTGAGTAGAGAGACTATTTTTTAATGAGGATCACCATACGAACTAGGAGGATTTTAAGATGGAGAACACGCAATTTGCAATGGAAATGTTGGATCGTGCGCAGGAACGTTTTGAGGATACCTTTGACCAGATGACGACAGAAGAAGCCAATCAAATGCCAGCGCCTTTAATCAAATCAGTGGTATGGTTAATGTGGCATACAGCGCGGGAATTGGATATGCAGATCTCGGATCTAAATGGCACGGAGCATCTCTGGACAAGTGCCGGCTGGTCAGAAAAATTTGCCTTAGACCTACCAGATGATACGGAAGATTATCGTCACACACCAGAAGAAGCGGCAAAGGTTATTGTAACGGATCGACAATTGGTGTTAGACTATTTATCTGACAGCATAGCTTTTACGAAGCAGTATTTGAATAAAATCGATGAAAGCAACCTTGCGGATGTGATCGATACTAATTGGAATCCGCCGGTAACACGTCAAGTTCGGATCATTTCTGCGATTGATGATGCGGTGATGCACTCTGGTCAGGCGGTGTATACTAGAAGAATGGTTATTGGAAAATAAATAATGTAAAGCAGATCTTTCGTGGAGAGAGGTCTGTTTTTTTGTGCTCAAAATTCAGTTGAAAAAAAACGGTGAATTTAAGGCATTGAAAAAAGATGAAAGCAATCTTTTAGTTTAATGGTTTATAAAACTTACTAATCTATTAAACTTATCATTTTTATTGTGGTGGCTATACACGGTTGATACAATTCTTAAAACGTCTACTTCAAGCTAGTGTGATTTTTTCTAAACAGACACGTTTTTCACAGTTGGCTGGAAAAAGTGCAACTTTTCTAATTGAAAGGGTTTTCTTATACTGAGGATGTAAATGATAACGCTTGCCGAAAAATTGCTGGTCAACTTTTCTAGCTGTTTAGTGAGAAAGAAAAATGAGACAAAACTTGTAGAGGACAATTTTAGTTCGACAATAAATAATTATTCCTTATTAAGGAGAAAGGAGAGACGAGGATGAGAGAGGTACAAATACTGACAGCGTTAAAAGAGAATGACTACTTAAAAATTGATCAGCTGGCAAAAAGGCTCGGTGTTTCCTCTAGAACAATCCGAAATGATCTGCAGGGCTTAGCAGAAATACAGCAGGGCTTTACGATTGAACGCTCCGCCAAATTAGGCTGCCGCTTGATCATCACAGATGAGGAAAAGTTCTCCGCTTATCTGGCCGGCTTTTCTGAGACGACGATTGAAATGCAAAAGGATCGGCTGGAATCTTTATTGAGTCTGCTTCTGATCAATGAAAATTATCAGACTGTCACTCAATTGAGCGATGAACTGCTTGTCAGCGGCAGCCAAATCAAAAAGGATCTTTCCAAGCTTGAATTATATCTTAAAGGCAGTTCCTTGATTTTGGAACGGAAAGCTCATTATGGGATTCGAATCATTAGTGAATTGAAAAATCGATTGCTGCTGCTGCTGGATTGTTATCAAAGAGGCAATGTGAAACTACTGGAAAAATTGGAAGCGACCTTCACCCGTGAGAAGCAACAGCAGTTAAAAGACAGTCTTTATCATTTAATCGGCAGGCATAATTGGGAGATCGATTATGTGGAGTTTCGAAGACTGGAAGAAGAGCTATTTTTACTATTGCTGATCGAAAGAAAAAATACGCAGACTGAGATTCCAAAATCCTTTTTAACAGAAGTTCTTCAGGAGACGAGCCTTTCGGTGCCCCTTCAAAAAGAAGTCCATGATTATTTTGAAGCCAGCTTGTTAGCCAAAACAAAGAAGCTGAAAATACTCAGCAATAAGCAAATGCTGAAGGAAGAGATCACGAACTTTTTTCAAGCGATGGACAAACAGCAAAAGACGCATTTTTCAACCGATCAAGAATTTATTGATCTTGTTTATCTTCATGTAGCGGCGCTGATCGAACGTTCTCGCAAGGAAGTGAACTTCAGCAATCCTTATTTAGAAGATATCAGTAAAGACTATCCCGTGATTTTCAATTTTGCTGTGATGTTTTCGAAATGGCTGGAGGAAAAATTTGAATTGAAAATCACATCTGGCGAAATCGGCTATCTCGCGACCCACATGACCGTGCCCTATCATAGGTGGCAGCAAAAATTGATCGAGAACATTTATCGGATCGCGGTGGTTTGCTCGTCTGGCGGCGGGATGGCTTATCTGGTGGAAATGAAATTGAAGAGGATTTTCCCACGGGCGAAGATCCAGACTTTTTCAATGTTTGAAATCGAAAAAATTCAAGACTATTATCCTGATTTGATTTTTTCAATTATTGAATTAACGATCGAAGTCGATTGTCCCGTGATTTTGATGAGTGAGATCCAAAGCGAGCTGGATTACTTAGAGGTGAGTGAAAACCTCAGCCTGCTAAAAATCGACGAGAACTTTTCGGTGGAGCGAGCCTTTTTTGAATTATTTTCCGAAGACTTGTTTCGGATTGAAAAGGATCGTGTTTATTCCGATATTTTAGCGGGACTGGCAGAGCAAGTGGAGCAACAGGTCGGCTTTGAAGGCTACAAGGACTCGTTGATGGAACGTGAGAATTATCTATCGACGATTTATCAAAACGGAATAGCGATTCCCCATCCGCTGGTGATGTCTGGCAAAGAAAATCGTGTTGCGGTGTGTTTGCTGCCAGAAGGGGCGAATGAGACGGACCGGGCCGTAAAAATTATTTTTATGGTTTCGCTAAAGGCCGAGCAATTAGATATCCATCAAATTATTTCGAAGGAACTAAGCAAACTGATGAATCATCCTGCGGCGATCAACGCATTAATTGAAAGCAAGGATTACCACGAATTTTACTATACATTAAAACGAGTTTTAGGAAGAAGGAATCAGAATGAACATTGAGTTTTTGAAAAATCTCTCCAACGCTGACGGTATCGCCAGCAATGAAAAGGAAGTTCGTCAAACGATTTTAGCCGAGTTAGCGGAGCTGCCTTACGAAAAAAGGACGGATGGACTTGGCAGCTTGATTTTTACTAAAAAGGGAAAGAGCCCCAAAAGCATTATGATCTGTGGGCATATGGATGAAGTCGGCTTCATGGTTCGCAGCATCAGCAATTTAGGTTTGATCCATTTAATGGTTGTGGGGGGAGTCAAGCCGATAGCGCAGTATTTGCAAAAAATTCGGATCACAACCTTTGATGGAAGAAAAATCAGCGGCGTTATCAACGGCGAATATCGCGATGGCAAGACAGAAAATCTATACTGCGACATTGGCGCAACGACAGCAGAAGAGGTAGCAGACTTAGGGATTGAAGTTGGCAACATGGCTTGTTACGCGACTGACTTCGAAGCGTTCGCGGTGAAGGATATTTACGCTGGAAAAGCGTTAGATGATCGTTTGGCCTGTTTTGTAATGGGCGAGCTGATGAAGAAATTAGCGCAAACGGAACTGCCTTTGACTATTCACTTTGCTAATACCAGCAGCGAAGAAGTTGGTATTCGCGGAGCTAAGACAGCCGTTCAAGCAGTGAATCCAGATATTGTTTTCGTGATTGATGTGGCGACGTTTAGTACCGAATTTGTTCGCGATCACACCAATCAGCGGCAAATTGGCAAAGGTCCGATTTTGACACACTTTGACCGAACCTTAGCGCCGAATTTGGAAATGGTTCATTACGTGAAGGAAACTGCGAAAAAGCAAAATATTCCATTGCAGCTGGACATGTTCAACACCGGTGGTACCGATGGCGGTGAAGCCCATAAAGTAAATGAAGGGAAACCGACTGTCGTAACGATCTTGCCAGTCCGCTATGGACACTGCGCTTACTCGATCGTAAATAAGCAGGATGTGCAGCAAATGATTGATTTATATGAAGGGCTAATCAAAAATTTTACGGAAGAAATGTATCACCGCATGGTGGATTTCATTTAGAGGGGATAGACAACATGACAAAAGAAGAACAAGAAATCGTACAACTGATCTCGATCGCTGGCGAAAGCAAAGCAAAAGCCTTCGAAGCGTTGAAATGTGTAAAAACCAAAGAGTTTGATAAGGCAACAGAGTTAATCGCGGAGTCGCGGAATTTAGATTTAGCAGCGCATAATATTCAAACGGATTTGATCAGCCGCGAATTGAATGACGAGGTCGAATCATCAAATGTCGGTTTGCTGATGGTCCATGCGCAGGATCACTACATGACCAGTCAATTAGCTAGGGATTTAATCGAAACATTGATTTCAGTATTACAATAAAAAATTATAAAGGAGATAGATGTCATGAAAATTTTATTATGCTGTGCTGGGGGCTTTTCTACAAATATGCTGATGCAAAATATGCGCAAGGTGGTTCAACAAAGCGCCAAATTGAAGGATGAAGATTTCGACTTTACTGCGATTCCCGCAGATTCCATCGAAAGCCAAATCGATGGCTGGGATATTGTTTTAGTCGGACCGCAAATCACTCACAAAATTGATTTCATCAAATCGATTCTGGACCCACGAGATATTCCTTACGCAGTGATCGATAAAGATGTGTATGGCCAAATGGATGGTGCGACCGTGATGAAACTGGCTTTAGTTACTCATAAGAAACATCAGTTAGCGAAACAATCAATTTAACCAGAAGAAATGTCCATTCTGCTTTTACATGTCAGAGATGATTACAAAAAAAGCAGAAGGACATATGCGGTGAAATTCAAATCTATTTTTCTTGAATCGATTTATTAATATGAACTAGGAGGAGCATTATGTTCGCAAAATTTGAGGCTTTTATGAACCGTTACTTCGTCCCGTTAGCGCACAAAGTTGATAATCAACGACATCTGAGCGCCATCAAAGCCGGGATGGTTGCTATGACCCCATTTACTATTCTAGGAAGTTTCTTTGCTATTTTACCTGCCTTGCCAAATATGTTGGGAGAATCCAACGCATTCAGCCAATTTATTTTGAATAATGCAGAGCTATTTAATCTGCCGGTGACGTTATCGACTGGCTTGATCGGACTTTATGCCTGTGCGGCGATCTCGTACAACTTGGGCAATCACTACAAACTATATATTCCAGGTGCAGTGACTTTATCACTTTTCGGCTTCTTATTTATGACAGCGATCTTTGATGAAAATGGGATGCTGGATATTACCAATTTTGGGGCTAAAGGGTTATTTACGGCGATGTTTGTCGCGTTGATCACAGTGGAATTGTACAACTTCTGTAAAAAGCACAATATGACGATTCGGATGCCAGATGGGGTACCGGACTTTGTTTCTAAATCCTTTGAACTTATTCCAGTAACATTGCTGGTGGGCGGTACGTTTATTCTAGGTCGTTTCGCCTTGATGCAAACTGCCGGAGAGCTTCCTCCAACGATTTTGACTCGTTTCTTATCACCATTAGTTGGGTCAATGGATAATCCATGGTCAGTTTTGGCATTGAACTTCTGTATCTGCTTGATCTTCTTCTTTGGGATTCATTCATCGGTGTTCAGCCCAATTACTCGTCCAATCATGGTGGCCTTTATCGCAGAAAATATCACAGCCTTTCAAGCTGGACAACCGATCCCGCATTTTTACACAGCGGGAGCATCTAGTGCCTTCTTTGGATTTACTGGCTGCGGAATTTCAATCGGCTGTATAGTAGCATGTTTGTTTTCAAAATCAAAACGTTACCGTCAAATCGGGAAAGTCTCTCTGTTTCCAGCTTTGTTCGGGATCAATGAACCCATCTTGTTTGGTGCACCGATTATTTTAAATCCACTGATGTTCGTGCCTCATGTATTCGGTGGAGCGATCATTGGGACATTGCCGATGTTCTTCATGCATTGGGGCTGGTTAAACAAACCGATCTTTGATCCGCCATATGTGGGCGTATTCTTAGAAGGCTTCTTGACGAATGGCGACTGGCGGACAATTTTAGTCAATGGGCTGCAATTAGTTTTGGCGGTCGCAATCTATGTGCCATTCTTTAAGGTCATGGAACGGAATGAATTGAAAGATGAAGCGAAGAAAAAAGAACAGAAAAATATCTTTGACCAAGGGGATACAGATATTTTGGACGGCTTAGATCTAGACTTCTAGAATTGGAGTGCAACTGATGAGAATTGAAAAGTTACAGCAGCTTCTAAAGGAATCAGGCAAGGATGCTATCATCATTAAAAACCGCGAGAATAAAAAATATTTTGGTTCATTAGGAGGCAGCGGTATCTATTTAGTCGTCACACCTGCTGCTCGTGTGCAGTTTTTTGATGGACGGTATCGACAAGAAATCAAAGATTTGACGAAGGATTTTGAGAATTTCGAGGTTCCGCAAGGCAGTTATCTTCCTGAAATAATCACTTGGCTGCACCAGCAGGGGATTAAAAAGCTTGCGATCGAAGCAAATGGCTTGTCGATCCAAGAATATCGCGAGTTCTCTGAAGCATTTGAGGTAGAGATTTGGTCAAGCCAAATCCAAGAACTGCGGGCCATTAAATCGCCAGAAGAAATTCAGCTGATTAAAGCTGCTTGCGTGATGACCGATGAAATTTTCGCGGAATTACTGCCGGAGATCAAAGTCGGCATGGGAGAAAATGAGCTGGGTGCCTTGATTCATTACCTTGCGTTGAAAAAAGGTGCCTCTGCAATGGCCTTTGATCCAATCGTTGCCAGTGGTCCGCGCAGTGCCTTGCCCCATGGCCGACCAACTCAGCGGAGCTTTGAGGCAGGTGATTTTATCACGATCGATTTTGGTATCGTTTTGAATGATTATCAATCAGACATGACGCGGACGGTTGCTTTAGGTGAAGCTAGCCAAGAATTAAAGACGATTTATCAAATCGTCAAAGCTGCACAGCAGGCGGCGGCTGATTTTATTCGCGAAGGAGTCACGGGTCAAGAAGTCGATGCGGTCGCGCGAAAAATCATTACCGAAGCAGGTTATGGCGAATATTTCAGTCATGGCTTGGGACACGGTATCGGCATGGGCGGCGATGTGCCGATCTTGAATCCGAAGAGTCAAATGGTTTTAAAGGAAAATATGGTAATGAGTGTTGAGCCGGGTATCTACCTGCCAGGTATTGGCGGTGTGCGGATCGAAGATGATGTCATGATCCAAAACGGTGTCGGCGTTGCATTGAACCAAACGACCAAAGAATTAGTGAGCGTGGGTGAAGGCTATGTATAATTTAGATAAAATCATCGACCGAAAAAAAGGCAATGCCCGTAAATGGAGCAATCAGGTATTAAAGGAAAAATTCGGACTGAATGAAGATGCGATCCCGATGGATTTAGCCGACATTGATTTTGAAGTCGCTCCGGCGATTCAACAGGCGTTGACGAAACGAGCGAGTATCGGTGATTACAGCTATTCATATGTACCGGATGAGTTTTATGATGCGGTGATTGATTGGAATCAGCGGCGTTATGCTACCCGTATTGAAAAGGAATGGATCAAGCTGACCTTTGGAACAGTGTCGACTTTGCATTATATCGTGCAGGCTTACACGGAAAAAGGCGAGGGCGTCATGATCAATACCCCTGCCTATGATCCTTTTGCGGAAGCGGTGGAGCATAACGAACGAAAACTGTTCTGCAGCTCATTGATCAATCGCGACAATCGCTATTATCTTGATTTTGCGGATATGGAGCGTCAAATGAAGGAAAATGATATCAAGCTGTTCATTTTTTGCAGTCCGCAAAATCCTTCCGGTCGAATCTGGACCAAAGAAGAGCTTTTCCAACTAGCAGAATTATGTATTCGCTATGATGTTCTTTTGGTCTGTGATGAGATTCACCGGGATATCGTCTATAAGAACCAGACCTTCACTTCGATTTG
>Ga0153985_1000494_pt1 | contig 10471 bp, 9 predicted proteins | sample TSGA069MetaG_FD_104715 | JGI IMG/M metagenome (GOLD analysis project Ga0153985, IMG submission 104715) | Attine ant fungus gardens microbial communities from Georgia, USA - TSGA069 MetaG | ecosystem: Host-associated > Fungi > Mycelium > Unclassified | place: USA: Georgia, Alexander Wildlife...
ATCACCGTTGATGCCTTAACAAAATTTGCGGAGCAACAAACAGCCCGTGAATTAGAACAAAAAGCACAAACAGAAGCTAAAAATGCCGCCGACGCGTTGAACCAACAAATCGAGACAGCAGAAGATCGCTTGCAATAATAGACGGCCCTCGCTATTTCCGCCACTAGCGGAAATAGCCCCCGTTCTATCGGATATGTCCATGAAATGAAATGGAGGGAACCTTTTTTGATCGATGTAAATAAATTCGAAAGTATGCAAATCGGTTTGGCTTCTCCTGAAAAAATCAGAAGCTGGTCTTATGGTGAAGTAAAAAAACCAGAAACCATTAACTACCGTACGTTAAAACCTGAACGCGAAGGGTTGTTTGACGAGCGTATTTTCGGTCCAACCAAAGACTGGGAATGTGCTTGCGGCAAATACAAACGGATCCGCTATAAAGGCATCGTTTGTGACCGTTGCGGCGTGGAAGTAACACGTTCAAAAGTGCGTCGTGAACGCATGGGACACATTGAACTAGCAGCACCAGTATCACACATTTGGTACTTCAAAGGCATTCCTTCACGGATGGGTCTTGTCTTAGACATGAGCCCACGTGCATTGGAAGAAATCATCTACTTTGCTTCATACGTAGTGATTGAACCAGGAAACACCAGCCTTGAGAAAAAACAACTATTGACTGAACGGGAATACCGTGAAAAACGTGACCAATACGGTCAAGAATTTTCAGCAGCAATGGGTGCCGAAGCCATCAAACAATTATTAGATGGCGTTGATCTTGAAGGCGAAGTTGCTGAATTGAAAGAAGAATTGAAAAACGCGACTGGTCAAAAACGGACCCGTGCGATCCGCCGTTTGGACATCTTAGAAGCATTCCGTGCTTCAGGAAACAAACCAAGCTGGATGGTCATGGACGTTATCCCAGTTATCCCGCCTGATTTGCGTCCAATGGTGCAATTAGAAGGTGGACGTTTTGCCACAAGTGACTTGAACGACTTGTATCGTCGTGTAATCAACCGTAACAACCGTTTGAAACGCTTGTTAGATTTGAATGCACCAAACATCATCGTTCAAAATGAAAAACGGATGCTGCAAGAAGCAGTCGATGCCTTGATCGATAACGGTCGTCGCGGCCGTCCAGTTGCAGGGCCAGGGAACCGCCCATTGAAATCTCTTTCTCACATGTTGAAAGGGAAACAAGGTCGTTTCCGTCAAAACTTGCTAGGAAAACGGGTCGACTACTCAGGTCGTTCAGTTATCGTCGTTGGTCCATTCCTTAAAATGTACCAATGTGGTCTGCCAAAAGAAATGGCGATCGAATTGTTCAAACCATTCGTGATGCGGGAACTTGTTTCTCGTGAAATCGCGTCAAACATCAAAAATGCCAAACGCAAAATCGAACGTCAAGAAGACGAAGTTTGGGATGTCTTAGAAGATGTTATCAGAGAACATCCAGTGCTATTGAACCGGGCACCTACGCTTCACAGATTAGGTATCCAAGCATTTGAACCAGTCTTAGTTGAAGGCCGTGCCATTCGTTTGCACCCACTTGTTTGTGAAGCCTACAATGCCGATTTCGATGGAGACCAAATGGCCGTTCACGTACCATTGAACGAAGAAGCGCAAGCAGAAGCACGTATGCTGATGTTAGCAGCCCAAAACATTTTGAATCCAAAAGACGGAAAACCAGTTGTAACACCATCTCAGGATATGGTCCTAGGGAACTACTACTTGACGATGGAAGAAGAAGGCCGTGAAGGGGAAGGCATGATCTTCCGTGACATGGACGAAGCAGTTACGGCATGGCGCAATGGCTACGTGCATTTACACACACGGATCGCCATCAATCCAAACACTTTAGGGGACAAACCATTCACGTCTGAACAAAAACAACGCTTGATGGTAACAACGGTGGGTAAAGTGATCTTTAACTCGATCATGCCACCAGAATTCCCATTCTTGAACGAACCGACAGACTACAACTTGACGGTTCAAACACCAGACAAGTACTTTATTGAAGCTGGTACAGATGTGCCTGCCTTCATCAAAGAACAAGAGCTTGTTGGCCCATTCAAGAAGAAAAACTTAGGAAACATCATTTCAGAAGTCTTCAAACGTTTCCGCATCACTGAAACGTCACGCATGCTTGACCGTATGAAAGACTTAGGATACAGCCACTCAACAATGGCGGGTATCACCGTTGGTATCGCTGATATCATGAACTTGCACGAAAAACATGAAATCATCGACAATGCCCACAAACAAGTAGAAACGATCACGAAACAATTCCGTCGTGGATTGATTACCGATGACGAGCGTTATGAACGAGTTATTGGTGTTTGGAATGCAGCCAAAGATGAAATTCAGTTAAAACTGATGGAATCATTGGAAGCGAAAAACCCAATCTTCATGATGTCTGATTCCGGTGCCCGTGGTAACATCTCCAACTTTACTCAGCTTGCTGGGATGCGTGGATTGATGGCCGCGCCTAACGGACGTATCATGGAATTGCCGATCATCTCAAACTTCCGTGAAGGTCTATCTGTCTTAGAAATGTTTATCTCGACCCATGGTGCCCGTAAAGGGATGACCGATACCGCCTTGAAAACAGCCGATTCCGGTTACTTGACACGTCGTCTCGTTGACGTTGCCCAAGATGTCATCATCCGTGAAGACGATTGTGGTACTGACCGTGGTTTAGACATTCAAGCAATTCGCGAAGGAAACGAAATCATCGAATCCTTAGAAGAACGTTTGATTGGACGTTACACACGTAAATCAGTGATCCATCCTGAAACTGGCGAAGTCCTTCTAGGGGTCAATGAATTGATCACTGAAGATTTAGCTAAAGCCATCGTGGACGCTGGTATCGAAACAGTATCCATTCGCTCTGTCTTTACATGTAACACCAAACATGGTGTATGTAAACATTGTTATGGTCGCAACTTAGCCACTGGTTCTGAAGTTGAAGTTGGGGAAGCAGTCGGTACCATCGCTGCCCAATCAATCGGTGAACCTGGTACTCAGTTGACCATGCGTACCTTCCATACCGGCGGGGTTGCCGGAGACGATATCACGCAAGGTCTCCCTCGTGTCCAAGAAATCTTTGAAGCCCGTAATCCGAAAGGACAAGCGGTCATTACCGAAGTTACCGGAGAAGTCATCGATATCTCAGAAGACCCTTCAACTCGGACCAAAGAAGTGACCATCAAAGGGGAAACCGATACGCGTACGTATACCGTTCCTTATACTGCCCGGATGAAAGTAGCAGAAGGCGACTTTATCCATCGTGGTGCGCCATTGACGGAAGGTTCGATCGATCCAAAACAACTGTTACAAGTTCGCGATGTCTTGTCTGTTGAAAACTACCTATTACGGGAAGTTCAACGCGTTTACCGGATGCAAGGGGTAGAAATCGGCGACAAACATATCGAAGTAATGGTTCGTCAAATGCTGCGTAAAGTCCGCGTCATGGATCCAGGTGATTCAGGCATCTTGCCAGGAACATTGTTGGATATCGCCGACTTTAAAGACCGCAACTACGACACATTGGTAGCCGGCGGCGTTCCTGCAACTAGCCGTCCAGTCCTACTAGGGATCACGAAAGCATCTTTGGAAACCAACAGCTTCTTGTCTGCTGCGTCCTTCCAAGAAACCACTCGTGTGTTGACCGATGCAGCGATTCGCGGCAAGAAAGATCCACTTCTTGGATTGAAAGAAAATGTTATCATCGGTAAGATCATCCCAGCTGGTACTGGTATGCCTCGTTACCGTGAAATGGAACCAAAAGAAGTAACAGTTGCCAGCGAAAATGTCTACAGCATCTCAGACATCGAAGCACAAATGGCTGCTGAAGACGCATTGAACAGCCAGAACTAATCAATGCCCAGCACCTGATTGACTCAGTGTGACGGAAAAGCTTGTCATTCTTCGGAATGGCAAGCTTTTTTTGTTTAGCAAAAGGAAATATCATGAAAATGAATGCGCCCTTCTTTCCTCCTAGAAAAGGGGCATTTGGGACGATTAATGAAAGCGTTATTTTTAAAATGTCCAAATCAGTGGACATCGATTAAGAAATACTCGAGCCAAAGAAGGCTATAGTAAAGATACGGAGGGAGACAGTATGAAGCTGAGCAAGAGAGAAACACGTTTGATTGAGCAGTTTATGACACAAGGGATGAATTTGACCGCTAATGAACTAGCCACAGCTGCTAAGGTTTCAACAAAAACCATTTATCGGACGATCAAGCGGATCAATGAGGCTGCTGGTTCAGAAATCATTCGGTCTGAAATCGGCAAAGGATTTTGTTTGGATTATGAAGCGTATCTCAAAGGCACGATTGAAAATCAAGAAACGGATCAACATGATGAGCCGCTTGAGCGGCGTCATGCGATTGCACTGCATGTATTGTTTAAATCACCAAAGCGATTAATGATCAAAGAGCTGTTCGCCCCTTACTATTTGAGTGAAGCAGTGATAAGTAGTGATATCAATCGTCTTTCGGAATATTTTCAGTACTTTGAACTCCAATTGATCCGATCCGATAAGAGAATTGCAGTGATTGGTACCGAAAAAAATATCCGTCGCTGTGTCAATGATCTCTTTACGAAAACCCATGTGTGGAATGAAGAAATGGTCGCGCAAAAATATCCCATCAATGCCTTTGATATCAACTTTATTACCTCCATTCTTGAATTCATTGAGCGAAAACTCGCGAACAGTATTGCGTATCCTTACAATATGAATATTTTCTCGCATCTGTATATTCTGATTTTACGAATGAGGGAAGGAGAAATTGACCGCGAAGAGATAATTGAGGGTTTAGATGAGGAAGAACAGCATTTGATTGAACAGCACCAAGAGTTTTATCAAATTGCCAAACAAGTGATTGAAAAAATCAATGCCTATCTCGTGACGGAGCTACCAGAAAGTGAGGTATTTTATCTCTACCAGTATCTAGTGTCTTCCAGAGTGGAAAACAAACCCTTGGCAATGACCAATCTGACAAAAGAAGCCAGCGAAATCACGGAGTTTTTTACTAAGCGGATGGAAAAAGCACTGGGTATCAAATTGAACCAGCAAACAGACAAGACCAATCTACTTTGCCATATCCAGCCGATGCTCTATCGGCTAAAGAATAAAATTATCGTGAAAAATGGGCTGCTGAATGACATTCAACTAGAGTACCCAAGGATTTTTGAGCAAGTGGCACAAGTCAGCAAGGAAGTGGAGCAAACCTATGGAACGAATCCCATATCGGAAGACGAGATTGGTTTCTTGGTTCTGTATTTTGTGAAATTTAAAGTCATTCGTCGGCGCAGACAGCGAGTCTTAATTATGTGCAGCAGCGGCGTAGGGACTTCTGAACTGCTGAAAGTCAAAGTCCAACGGGCATTTCCAGAGTTGGATATCGTGGATGTGCTTTCCGCTCGTATGTACCGAAAGCATGCGCAAGACTATCAGGATATCGATCTGATCTTAACCACCATTAATTTGCCAGTAGAAACGAAGGTGCCGACGATTTTAGTCAATTCGGTATTTACCAAACAGGATGAAAAGCGAGTCAAACAACTATTAGGAGAGATGTAAAGATGAAAAACGAAAGCCAAACGATCCAAGCGTTCAGCATCGCAGATGTAATCAATCCCAATCTTATCAAGATGGAAATGGAAGCGAATTCAAAAGAAGAAGCGATCACTGAACTGTCTGAACTTTTATATGAAAACCAGATAATTACCGATTTAGCAGGGTTCACCCAAGATGTCTTTGCCCGAGAAACGGAAGGAATGACCGGTATCGGGCATGGATTGGCAATTCCTCACGGAAAGTCGGACAGTGTGAAAAAAACCTCTTTAGTGATCGGAAAAACCAAGCGTCCGCTTGAATGGGAGTCCATCGATGAAGCGCCCGTTCAAGTAATTATCTTGTTTGCAGTCAAAAATACCGATGCCAATACGATGCATATCAAGCTGCTGCAAAAGGTAGCGATGCTACTAGCGGATGAATCGTTTATTGATCGTCTCGTTGCGTCAGGGACAAAGGATCAAATGATGACCTTGCTTGCTAAAGATCCAATGGCAGAAAACTAAGAAAGGGGGAGAAAAGATGAAAATCGTTGGTGTAGCTGCTTGTACTTCAGGAATCGCTCATACGTATATTGCTAAGCAGAAAATCGAAACAGCTGCGAAAGAACTTGGTCATGAAGTCCATATCGAAACCCAAGGAACCATCGGGACGGAAAGTGAATTGACGGAAGCCGCTATTCAAGCAGCCGATGTTGTCATTATTGCGGCAGATATCAAAATCGGCGGCAGAGACCGCTTTGAAGGCAAGCGAATAGTAGAAATTCCAACTAGTATGGTGATCAAAGCGCCTAAGCGTTTGCTTGAAACAATTGAAGAAAAATTAAATCAGGGATGAATCAATAAATGTTCTGACAATTCAAATTTAAAGGGGGATGAAACAAATGATGAAACAGCTGCAGTTGAAAAAACATGCCTTAACCGCCATCTCGTATATGCTGCCGGTCGTTGTCACAGCCGGGCTTTTGATTGCGATCGGCAATCTTACCAACGGCACAGTCATTGAAAATTACGATGCTGCCTATACGATCCCGGATGCACTGGTCTCGCTGGGCGTTTTAGGGATGGGGCTGCTGGCGCCAGTGATCGCTGCCGCGATCGCCTATTCCATTGCTGATCGTCCAGGAATCGCTCCGGGACTCTTTATGGGACTGATTACCAATGCGATTGGCGCAGGCTTTTTAGGGGGAATGTTAGGAGGCTATCTCGCAGGTTATCTGGTCTTATTCTTAGTAAAAAACCTTAAAGTACCACGTTGGGCACAAGGTCTGATGCCAATGATGATCGTACCGGTCTTGTCGACACTGATCGTCGGTGCTTTGATGTTCTTCGTCATCGGTGTACCGATCGTGTGGGCTACGGAGGCGTTGACTACTTTCTTAACGAATCTGCAAGGCTCGGGGAATTTCTTATTTGGCGCGATTGTCGGTGGCATGGCTGCCTTTGATTTTGGCGGACCCGTCAACAAAGTCGCCTCGCTATTTGCTGATGGTCTATTACTGGAAGGCATTCAAGAACCCGAAGCCGTGAAAATTTTAGCCTCAATGGTGCCTCCCTTTGGTGTTACGATCTCTTGGGGCCTCTCTCGTCTCTTACGCCGGCCCAAATATTCTACGGAAGAAGAAGACAACATCAAGATCGCTTTTCCAATGGGCCTTTGTATGATTACAGAAGGAGTGATCCCGATCGCTGCCGTCGACCCGTTTCGCGTCATTTTTTCTTGTACGGTCGGAGCAGCCGTCGGCGGTGGTCTAAGCATGGTTTGGGGCGTCGGTTCACCAGTGCCATCTGGTGGGGTCTTCATCATTCCTGCCATGACGGATCCACTGAAATTTACCATCGCACTCCTGATTGGTTCTGCCATCACCGGTGTTTTGCTGTTTGCATTGAAAAAGGCACCCGTGGAAATGCCGATCATGGAAGAGGAAGAAGACATTGACTTTTCGTCGATTGAAATTTCCTAAAAAAAGGAGCGAAGAAGATGTATGTATCAATGAAAGAGATGCTGCAAAAAGCCAATCGAGAAAACTATGCGGTTATGGCCATCAATTGTTTCAACCTGGAAACCGCTAAAGCAGTGATCGATGCCGCTGCAGAATCACATGCACCCATCATCGTGGATTTGCTGCAAGACCATTTAAAGACCCATCTAGATCATCGTTACTTAACCCAGCCGATCATTCGAATGGCGGAAAATGCCAATGTGGAGGTTGCCATCAATCTGGATCACGGACAGGATATCGCCTTCGTCAAACAATGTCTCCATGAAGGGTTCTCAAGCGTCATGATGGATGCCTCTATGCATCCTTTAGAAAAAAACATCGCCATCACCAAAGAGATCGTACAGTTTGCGCAAGCCTATAATGCCAGTGTCGAAGCAGAAGTTGGGGACATGGGAGCAGTGGCTGGGGATCAGTTTACTAGCGATGGGATGTATACCGATCCAGAGGAAGCCATCCATTTTATTCGAGCAACCGGGGTCGACTGTCTCGCCCTTTCTTACGGCTCCAGTCATGGGGATTATCCAGCAGGATATCGCCCGGCATTTCGCTTTGACATCGTTCAAACAATCAAAGAAGCCACTGACCTACCGCTGGTTTTGCATGGCGGCTCGGGAGCCGGCAGTGAAAATATCTTGCGTTCCGTGGCATTAGGGATCAATAAGATCAATGTAGGGGCTGATTTTATGAAAGCCCAGAGAAATGCCCTGCACCAACAGCTGAATGCTTGTCCGGAAAGCGATTATCCGACCCTGGTCCACCAAACCATCGAAGCAGGAAAAGCAGTCGTCAAAGAGTATATCGAATTATCTGGATCAAAAAACAAATCACTTTAAAAAGATTGGAGCACACTTATATGTTGATCAATATGAAACAATTACTGACCATTGCCAAAGAAAATCAATTTGCCGTTGGTGCCTTTAACGTCGCAGACAGTAACTTCTTACGCGTCGTTATCGAAGCAGCGGAAGAAAACGATGCACCAGCCATCATTGCGATCCACCCAACAGAATTGGCCTTTACAAAGGATGAATTTTTCCACTATGCAGTTTCCAGAGCGAAAAACAGTTCTGTGCCGATCGTGATCCATATGGATCATGGCGACAGTCTGGCGAGTATCATGCGGGCGATCCATTGCGGGTTCAGCTCAGTGATGATTGATGGGTCGTTGCTGCCTTTTGAAGAAAATATTGCTCTGACAAAACAGATTACCGAGATTTGCCATCCGATTGGGGTTTCTGTCGAAGGCGAGCTGGGAACGATCGGTAATACCGGAACCTCCGTTGAAGGGGGCGTCTCCGAAGTGATTTATACTCGTCCAGAAGATGCACAAGAATTCATTGAGAAGACAGGCATTGACACTCTGGCAGTTGCGATTGGAACTGCCCATGGTATTTATCCGAAAGATATCAAACCGGAATTAAAAATGGATGTCTTACAAGAAATCAAAGATCGTGTCGATATCCCATTGGTGTTGCATGGCGGATCGGCCAATCCCGATGAAGAAATCGCTCAGGCAGTGGCAATCGGTATCCAAAAAGTAAATATCTCCTCTGATTATAAATACGCCTTTTACAAAAAATGCCGTCAAATTTTAGCTGAAACAGAATTATGGGATCCAAATGCTATTTACCCAGAATGCATTGAGGCAGCTAAAGTAGTGGTTACGCAAAAAATGACCCTCTTCAATGCAATTGGGAAAGCAGCTTTGTATCGCCAGCAAAATATCCAGCCATGGCGTAGTGAACAAAACTAAACAGCAAACAAATAATGGAAACACCCTCGAAAATCGCTAAATTGCGGCTTTTCAAGGGTGTTTTTTTTATTGCGCATTATTTTCTTGCAGCATACGAATCCCCTTTTCCTGAACCTGCCGAGCGATAAACGCCAAATCATTCGAAGTCAGGTTGATGTCTGCATAATGAAATAAGTTTTTTCTGCAGGAGGGGGTCAGATTGCCGATGATCAAATCATAAGTCTCGTCCAGTCTGGTCAGAGAAAACGAGTCCAGAGGATTTAAAATCGTGATGGTTAGCTGATAAGGAATAAACTGTTGGATTTTCGTTTGGATAAATTCCGTATGGTAACTATTCGTATCATAAAACAAAGCTAAGCGAAAGCCAGCATTGGCATCGATGATTTCTTTAGCGAAATTTGGGAAAGATATATGGAAAATATAAATCAGGTAATTGATCGTACTTGGTCGAATGATCGGTAAATTTGAATGGGTCAAAAGGTGAACGATGTCTCGATTGACTGCCTGTTGGACCAAATCACAGTTGTTGACAAAACGAGCAAAGCGATCATCCAAGATGCAGTAAGGAACGCGCAAGTTGATCCCAAGAAAATAAGAAAAGACCACAGCGTCGAGTTTCTCTTCAAAGTCGGCTTCATGATAGTTGTACTTTTTAAATATACGTTTGGTCATTTGATAAAACTCTTGTTTGGTCTTACGAAAGACGTTGGGGTCTTGACCAATATGGGTCGTGACATAACCGACCATTTTCTCGACGTAGGCCCGACTGTAGCCGGTAAATTCGCTCAAATCGATTTTCTCTAAGAAATATTCGACGTGGTTTCCATTGGGGTTGGAGGCGTATAGGCGATCGCGCTTCGTGTTGATATAGATCACAAAAGCGATTTTTTTGATGTCGGAAAAATAAAGCTTTAAGGGCGTCGCTGCCGCCATGATACGGGCGATTTTCAAAAAATCCTGTTCTTGGTTGATGTTGGCATCCACAAATTCATACTGGTACTTTTCTAAGAAGAAAATCAGAAAAAACTGGCGAATGTTGTGTTCATTTCCTTTTAACTGGATGGGTTTGGTCGCGATGAAGAAATCATATGGTGCCAGAACCATGTTGATCCTCTTGATCAAACGAATGATCGAC
>Ga0153985_1000499_pt1 | contig 10445 bp, 9 predicted proteins | sample TSGA069MetaG_FD_104715 | JGI IMG/M metagenome (GOLD analysis project Ga0153985, IMG submission 104715) | Attine ant fungus gardens microbial communities from Georgia, USA - TSGA069 MetaG | ecosystem: Host-associated > Fungi > Mycelium > Unclassified | place: USA: Georgia, Alexander Wildlife...
CTTTAATTCAAAATTAAATTGTGATAGGTATAGGGCCCATCTTGCTTGTCTATGGTTTAATTTTTGGCTCGTCATAAAATACTGGAGGTTTTTATGGTCTGTTCAGATTTCAAATTCGAGTTTTGCCCCCTCCAAGTAGTGCCTCCATGTTTCTAAGCACCTAATCACTGCCAGCATCTCTTTGTCATGAATTTCGTAATTCTGTTCTGTGGCGTTCAACGATTTAGAGATGAAGGCCACTGGTCTCTATTTTCCATTCTCACACTTTGTTGACAACACTCCTCCTGTTGCATAGTCTGAGGCATCTGCCTCTACTCTTATCTCTCTATTGATGTCTGGAATAGCCAAGACAGGTTCTGTGGTGAATACTGCTTTTAGTTTCCCAAACACTTTCTCCTGTTCCTGTTCCCACTTCCATTTCTGCTCTTTTCTGACCAGCACATGTAGTGGTGCTGCAATTCTAGCAAAGTTTTTTATGAACCTCCTATAATAGTTGGTGAGGCCTAGGAATTTCTGTACTTCTTTGACGTTTCTAGGTGTTGGCCAGTTGAGAACTCCTTCTACTTTCTCTTTCTGCATCTCTACTCCCTTCAGGCCTATTACTACTCCCAGGAATTCCACTTCTCTCACTTTCCATTTGCACTTCTCTGGCTTTACAAACAGGTCGTTCTCCTCTAGTCTTTTTAATACCTCCTCTACCAACTCATTGTGCCCTTCCTCTGTATCTGTGGCTACTAGGATATCATCAATGAATGTTGCTGTATCTCCTTGATTTATGAGATCTCGGAACAGATTGTTTATCATTGTTTGGAAAGTAGCAGGGGAGTTGGTTAACCCAAAATACATAACTATGGATTTATATGCTCCAATGTGCATTGTGAACACTACCTTCCATTCGTCCCCTTCCTTGATCCTGATATTATTATATCCCCACCTCAGATCTAGCTTCGTAAACACCTTTCTCTTTCCTACTCCATCCAGTATATCTACAATGAGGGGTAAAAGGTATCCATTCTTTATTGTCCACTGGTTTATATGATAATAGTCTTGTACCATTCTTTATGTTCCATCTTTTTTTTGCTACAAAATGTACTGGTGATGTCTGGGGCGATTTAGAGAGTTAAATGTATCCCTTTCTCAACTGATCCTCTACAAATGCTTGTACCTCCTCTCTTTCCTCTCTTGACAATGAATAGACCTTCCCCTTCTTTGATACAAACCCCTCCTTTAACTCTATAGCATGGTCCCAGGCCTTTCGCACTGGCGTCCTTTCTGACTCTTTCTTTCCAAATACTTTCTTCCACCTCCAGAACCTTTTGGGTACTAACTTCCTTAGTACTTTCTTATCTTTGTCCTTTTCTGCTTTCTTTATTTCTTTTTCTTTTTCTTCTTGTTTCTTCTTTCCACATATAGGTGGACACTATGTTATCTTTACTTCCCTCTTTTCCCAGTCTATTTCTGGGTTGTGGGCAGCTAACCATGGCATCCCTAGTATAACCTCCGTTTTTCCCAGGTTGCACACATCCATCCTAACTCTTTCTACATGTCCTTTAAAGAACATGTTGCACTCTACTTAGTGCGTTATTGCTTCTCCCACATTTGTTATTCCATTCACATTTCTAACCAAAAGCGGGCTTTTTAACTTTTCTATCTTGAACCCTTTTTCTTTAGCAAAGACTGTATCCATAAATAAGCCTGTTTTTCCACTATCTAACAATGCCTTTACTGCCACCCCCTCATGGCTTTCCAGCTTCTCTAGCCCCACTTTCATCCACACTTTCCATAGTGGCCATAGTGTGCACCACACATTCCTTACTCTCTCAGTGGTATTGGAGAAATTTAATTTATTGCCCAATTTTTTTGGGTGCAATACACTGTACAGGTTATTGGAGACCAGCCGAAAGCTCACTGTCCTCCATTGTCTTTTGCTAACTCTTGCAGTGTTTCTACTACCCTCCTCTTCTTTCATCTCTCCCAGCAATTTTTGGCCATATGGCCCCACTTTCTGCACACATAGCAAGTTCTGTCTCCTCCTCTTCCTTTGTCCACATCCATTGCATTTGGGTCTCTTCTTGGACCTGTTTTGATTTTAACTAGGTATACTCAGTCCCCGGTATCCTCCACTGTTGTTCCCAGCCCTCCACATGATTTGTCTCTTTCTTCCTCCATATGATCCTCTCCTATATCCCCCTCTTGGCTATATATTTCTCCCTGGGCATACCACATTTCTCCCCAATATCCTCTCCTCTGCTCTGCTCTGTCTCTGGTTTCTATCCAATCTTACTGCTCTCTCTTGCTACTCTCCAATGGTAGTCAGCAGTTCCTCTGCTTCAGCTAACTTCCTTCTGATGGCCCCATTCAACCCCCTCTTGAATTCCTCTATAAGGGGCCTTCCCACATAGCCACTCCCCCTGGCAACCTTTTTGAACTCCTGCACATACTCATCGCAGGTCCTTTCTCCTTGCTCTATTGTCTGCAGCTGTTCTATCTTCCTTTCCTCCTCTGATATTTCTCCAAAGTTGTTTTTTATTTTGGTGAATAGTTTCTCCACAGTATCCATCTCTGACTCCTCTTTCACCAGCTTGTCCAACAGATTATCCTTCCATGCTTCTGCTACTCCTCCTTGTATGTATGATAATACCCAGACTACCTGGGTTGTTGCTGCCTCATCCGTCATCTTTATTCTCAGGTATAAGCGAGCTGTGTTAATGAACACACTTACTTTCTTTATTTTTCCCCCAAACACTTGAGGTTTTGTGACTTCTACTCTACTCCCCTGTTGGTAGAGGAGCATGGTATTAACCTGCTGCTGTAGAGTGGCGATCATGGTGAAGAGTTACTCCTCTCTGGTGGGTAGTGGCTGCTGGCGAGGGGCAGGCACTAGAGATGTTTCCTGTAAGGGAACATCTAGGGTCATGCTTAGTAAGTTCTGAGGGTCTGTTCTATTAATGGCCTAGTGACAGATCATGTATTGCACTTCCACTGTTTCTGACTTCTCCTGTCTGTGTCATGCGGTACGATGCCTATTATTAGTTATTCTAGGATATTCTGTGATTATAGGTTGGTTGCTATGGTGCTGTGTGCCTGACTATCTAGTGTAGTATATATACTAGCAAGTATGTGTAGATATACTCCCATTTGAATTTCAAACTAGCTTCCAGAACTATCCACTAGCTTAAGGAGTGATCGCCTACTGAGTAGTCCTCTTACATTTCCTCTTGTTGCTGTTGTTGTTATTGAGACATATCATATAATAGCAGTGGTGGTGATGGTGATGGGGATGATTCATATTCAGAGTTCATAAATGATACTTCTTCTTCCAGGATGACTATTTAAGGCTATGTCCAACAGAGCACAAAATCTTCACTTGTCTGGAGTCCTACTGCCTTACTGACTACTGCTCTAATTAAAATGTATATGATTGCCCCTAAGAAGGGAACCCCTACTCTAAGCAGCTTCTTAATGAATAACCACCACTCTCCTGCATGTACCACTCACAATAAAGTGCAGCACAGAGTTTATACAAAGAAAAATATAGCTAACAGGCCCAATTATAAGGTTAGGACTCAAACAAGATACCTGGACTTGGTATCTAGTCTCCTCCCTCAGCCCTAACTGACTAAGAAGTTCCCTTTACAGCTAGGGCCCACTATCCAAGAGGCTTGTGAGCACTATGCTCACTAGTGAAGAAGATAAAAGAATAAGTGGGTAGTGAGGCTGTGAGATGTGAGGTCACCATTGGTTATTGAGTTCTTATGTTATCAAAGGACTGTGATAGTTCTTAGTGATCATCCTAGGTAGATGTTCAGAAAGAACTCGATAAAGTTTTTTGTTGAATTGAGCTACTACTTTATACTACTTTACAAGTGGCTGTATCCTAAAGTCCTGTGGTCACAAGTCTTTCCAGAATGTTCTATGGTCACATGATCTGCTTACTTAAGTTCCCACACTATTTATGTCTTGACCCCATTATGTATCTTGATATTGTGGATCAAATATTCAAATGCATGGGAAATTACTTTCTTCTTGGGGCTCTCATAACAAGGTAGAAGATTTAAGAATGAGACTTGAACAAGCAAAACTTGGGTACAATGACATTTCTCACTCAGGGTATTAACTAATTTTCATTTAGTGCATTTAATCTTGCACAATCAGAAGTTGTAACCCTACCTGTGCAATCTACTTAAGCTCACCAGTACTCATTACCTACTACATCCCACCAACAGTCTATTGTAGTGTCTACAATTACAACTGCTACTAATCAATTTGCAAAATCTGTCCCAAAACCAGCTATGCAGCAATATCACCTTCAACAGACTGATGTACCTGAAAATGCAAAGGGTGTCAAAGTATGCATTAATTCTGGAGTTATAAATTGGTTCTTACTGTTCTGGTGCTATAGAGATCACTCAAATTTCACAGTTGCATACTCTGAGGATTGATTGATGCCAATACCATTCCTCTAACTCCTTAACCAGAGCATGTTACAGCCTTTAAGGCCCACTTCTCTAAGTCTACTACTAATGCAGACTTATGATGTGCTTGTACTGGAAAACAGCTTATTAAGTCAGATCTTGTTGAGATAGGTTTCTTAATCTCTCCTGTGACCTGAAAGCAAATTGCATTGGCTGTCAAAAATGTTGAAGAATTTATCCTCTGCTTTGTACAAACCTTCATCTCAAGATTTGGACTAATCCACTGGTGTCCTGACTTCAATCAAAGTCCTTATTCTCTCTACAATAGTACCTGTCATCTCATTGCACTGAATACATTCAACTAAGCCATTATCAGTCATGCTTATGATTCTTTTCGTCCTAATACCAAGTACTTGACAAATATGGACTTGTTGATCAAACTGTATGATCATTTTGTTTACTACAGAATGTATGAGGTCTTCAAACAAGAGTTGCATATCCCTGGAAGTACACAGGCCTTGTCTAGTACAAATCCATAGTACTAGAGCAAACTACGAGTATGTCATTACTGTTTATATTTTTTTATTTTACTGAAGTGTTTATGATAGCTAGCAAATGCATGATGTGCCTTTCTCAAAAAGAACAAATATCCAAAACAATATCTTAACCTTATTACTCTAAAAGTAACATCTAATGATGAAAGAGATCCTGATGACAAATTTGAGAACAAGCAGCCAGTATTTCTAATGAGGTTTTCATCTGGGCCTCTAGCCCTTCTTGAACCCTCTACTAATTCTGTGTTGTTAAGTTTGTGCTGAAGTTAGTCTGCTATGCTCCCTTCCTACAATAGTCTGCGCAGCTGCAGATAGTATTGTTCATCAGGCCACTTTTCTCCTTTCCAATAACAGTCTGTGCAGCTATAAATAGTGTTGTTTATCAGGTCGCTTTGCTCCCTCCCAACAACGGTCTGCATCACAGTGAGAAATATTGTATGTTAGGTCACTCTGCTTCTTTCCTACACTGGTAGTTTATACTGTTGTGTGTCAGGTCACTCTGCTCCCTTCCTACAATAGTAAGGCCACAGTCAGCTTGCTTTGCTCACTGCATGTTCCAATTTTATTTCAATTTATCCTAATTTATTTGAATTTATTTGAATTTTACAGAATTTTTCAAGAGAGTATATGAAAAAAGCTACTTGGTCAGTTCTGAGTCAGCTGCCATTATCCCACATTTGGTCTCACATACATAGTAGATTAAGCAGTGTCCCGAGTGATCAGAAGCTATAAATAGATTCATTCAATTGTTAGAAGAAAAATGAGATGAGGGATTCCAATTTGGTGGACAGTGTAGAGAATGTGTTTGCAAAGTGCCATCTGAACCTCAGGAGACTGCCCAACTCTTTCCCAGAATGTTCCCATTGATTACTATGACCCTAATTTCTTCAATAGGCTCTAGCCACACCTTTGCAAATAGATTGCTTCACAGACTGTTGTACTTTTACCCAACATAGAGGAGTCTTTCACAAAGTGTGCTGATGAAAACCTCAGTGACTCTGCATTTCAATCAAAATTTGCAGATGCTATATTGGTCAAGTATAGATTGGATGGTTTAGAGAAAATTAATGACTCAGAGAAAGAGTAGGTGGAGGATGAGAACTTCAAAGATATAGTCCCTAATAATGTAGAGCTAGAATCTGTGATGGACATTAACTAGTAGATCATATGTAATATGAATAGTACTGTCAATAACATGACTGAAATTAAAGAGGTTAATTACTTGAAATAATGGTGTTGTTGAGATCCTACCTTATTAATAACAATCAATGGGCCAGGATAGACATTGTTAACCACAGAAGCTCCTTTTTTTCAGACGATATATAAATAGATTCTCTAGAGCTAAAAAGACACATGAAGAAGATGTACCTTTTCCCTCAGCTGCATCATAGACCTCTCTTAGGTCACTTAACATCATTTGAGTGCTTGTACTACCATAAGACAATTGTGTGCATCACTAACACAAGAATTTCTTTTATTTCTTGAACAGTGACTTAGCTGGGGCAGAAGCCATTTCCTTTGATATCTCAGATATGGAGGCTCCTTAACAAAATATCAGTGGTAATGTATCACTGCTCTCAATGATAATGTCTGTTAGGGTGAGCACTCAAAGGTGACTTAACCCTAGAGCTAGGTAATGGTCCTGAAAGCTGAGGTAATATTCAAGTGAAGCTAAATCTAACTACACAAGCAGTCTTATATACTAAAACTAATGGTTCATGTGCTGCAGTCATGTGAGCACTAACTAGTAATATCACTGTTCTATTTATAGATGCACAGGCACATTAAGGTGGAGATAGACGAGAAGGTAAAGAGGGTAAGAAGACAAGTTAGGTTAGCCCCTTAGATGGGAGCTAACTTGGAGTCTAGGCCTTTTTCTAGGGTATCCCCTTACAATGTCAGCTATCCAGGGAGTGTGAGCATTAGCTATGTCTTTAAGTATAGTGACAATTTTGATGTAGCTGTTTTTGCTAGCTAGTTGCAGGACATCAAGAGCAAGTTTATCAAGTTCTTGTTACTGTCAGCTGCATCAAAATATGTCATCAGATGCACTGACAAGTATATTTCCCAACAAAGTGTCAGCCCAACAACAGCTATTGATGTTATCACTATGAGCATTGATTTTGACTATCCTCTTTGAAATTTCACTTTTTTTGGTTGCACATGCATGCCTTTTATCTAGCCTTTTCCTTCTCTCATGTTTTGAATACAACATACTTTTTACATATTAGCACTGTGATATACCTGACACAACAATGACGGTTTACAAGAACCTGGCTCATGATTCCTACTCCTTTTAGCACTGCCTTGATGAGTCCCTCACTTTATTTGCTCTCAAGCTATCACTGTTCAATATCTCTTTCTGCTCCTACCAAGATACACAGGGGCAATATTAGCTGGATCAATGAAATGTCAAATGTCAATAGTGCCTAGTGAACAGATAGAAGTACTGTTCCCATAGGCTAACATGTGTTTTCTCTATTTGTCTGTATTTCTATTTTTTGACCTGGTCTATAGCAAATCATATTTCTGCATCACCTGTAGCAAACTAAGACAGTGCTGTGCTTTAGCAGTAGATGTTGAAGGCCCCATACAGCGAAATGATATCAAAAATAGGTATGACTCAGCAACAGGACAGAAGACAACTACTCACAAATCAAGTCTTCACTAGGGACACTTAGATAGAAAAAGCCTCAACCACCTGAAGTTACTACAGGCATTAAGATAGCAGACGCTCAACCTTATACCTGCTAGCTGGGCCAAATAAGCCTGGCTCTCCACCACTATTGGAAGATTGTACATTCAGAAAATACAGTTCATGTCATTCTATTTATTCATGTCATTTTAGTATTGTTGCACCCCCTTCTAGCAAGAAAGGTCTATCTGTTGTTGTTTTGTTTCATGGGTTCATGATCCTTGTGATTTTCCTTTGAGTGACAGTACTGGAAGCTTCTTAGCAGAGGTTACTTCACCAGAAGCACTTTTATGTACAATGGAAATGATTTGATACTCCAAGCAGGTAATAGGGTTCAATGTTTACTAGAATATGTCAAGAAGAGGAAAGCCAATTTCACTCATTCATAAATTTTGGTTCGAGATGTCGAATTTGTAATAGTATATGTGGTAGAGCAGTTAGGCACAAGGAGCAAAGATTCAATGTGAAGAGTGCTAGGGTTACTAGTATGATGTTGATTATAGCTATCATCGGTACTTTGGCACCTACTTTGTTCTATCAAACCTTTGGCAATATACATATTTATACCTCGAGAGTTCCTGATAATCTAAAGTATTGAATTTCTAGTTCCAACTTGTCTACACTAGCTGTTTGTCTACACCATATAATACCAAAAAGGTACTGTGGATCTGTGATTAATGTTACTACAAACACCCTGATTCAATTCATGATCTCTTCTACCAGTCTACCATGAAGAGCCTTATGTATTTCTGTACCGTAATTCTGCTCTTTGTGTGTGACCTCTCTTTTGCTCAGATCTATTTTCCCTGACATACTCAGCTTAGTCCTATCTCATCAGACTGGTTTTCATTGCATACTCATGTGAGTCAGATTTGGCAGAACCCTCAGCAGCTATTATAATCTTCAGAACTTCCAGCATATCAAAGACTCTCTTTGTACAACAAGACACCTAACACTGGACAAATTTCCAACCACAGAACCAGCATTGCTTGGGATTCTAGTTTATTTACCTCTCCTCAAATTGAAAATTACTGCTGAAGAGGCTGTTATTGCTAGGGGTTTTTCTGTTTTCTTTTCAAAATTGAAGTTCCCAACTACTGTTTAAGTAGCGGTGAAGATAAAAGTTTAAATAAAATTAAAATATATGATCTCCTAAGGAAAGTACCCTAGTTAACACTGTGTATCAGCACAGTGTCCCTTGTGCAAATTTGTGAGGAAATAAATCCAGAAAATAAAGGTAAAAAGAAGTTGTAAAAGTAAAGTTCTGCCGATGTATTGTGGTAGCAGTAATATTCAAAACTTGATTCTTGATTCTAAACTACTGTCTTGGCCCCCTGTCTGAGTCCTGCCTGCCTGGTATCACCCTAACATCCTGTTTCAAAGTTGTTCTTACAGTAGCACTCTCTAGCTATGTGATTAGACTATCCTCACAGTAGTACTCTTGACTATGTGATCAGATATGAGACTTTGAATCCTCTTTGTATAACTCGACTCCCTAACAATGCTAAACTCTGTTTTAGAGCTCCTATAATGTTGCCCCTGTGGCTAAGTCACTTGTCCTGTAGTCTCTTTGGTTTGACTCAATTTTGAGTTGAAGCAACTTAATCACTGATATGATCACTCTAAAAATAGATTTCCACTTCAAAAACCCAAATAGAGAAAAGAGGCAACCAAGACTGCTTATCCTCTTCCTACTAAGTGGGGGGAAATACAAAAGAAATATATGAAAAAATAGAGAAAATAATAAACCCAGTCATAATCTATTATTACAATGATTGTTCTAGTAGTGATAGGGAATCCCGTGCCTCCTTGTCTTTTCTTGATTATTTCCTATTAGTTTTGCTAGGTCTACTCTGCTCTTGCTGAGTTACCAGGTTACTTACTACCAATCCTGTGGCAATCTTCCTTTTTCTTTGGCTTATCTCAGCAACTCGGGACCTGACTCTTTTCTTTCTTGCCTAGAGAGTTTTGGAAGTTGTTTCTACTGCTCCCTAGGGTTCTTTGTTACTCTTTTGTTTCTGATTGTAGTGAATTAGTTTTAATATACTCCTATCTTTAGCCATCACTGATCAAGTGATGCCATAGCTATTCTTATTTCCTGCCAGGCCACCAGTCCTGTTCCTTTGTGATGGACATCTCACCAGACTTTTCCACATGAGGCTTTTTTCTCCTGACTAAGCTGTTATTCTGTCACAAACTTTATTTGGCCATATCTCCATCAGTTCTTCAATGATTCCCACTGTCTCAATGGCACCCGAAAGCCCTTGAAAAGACCTTTCAATCAATACTAGTCATGTCTTGAAGCGATCAGTAATGGCTGAGATATTAGGCAGATCAACTAGTAACCACCATGGTACCGTTTATTAAATTGCCAATATCTTGGAAACAGCCATGATCTATGCTTCTTTTTTAGGCATCAGAAAAGCCCTCTTCATACCTCTCAGAATGAGCCTAAAATAGTGCCAAGGCAATTAATATTAATGGAGATATGAAGGCCTCAATATTTGTACATAGACTTTATTAATTACCCATCAATAGTTATCTATCCTTTTCTTAGAACAAAGAACAACCTCTATATGGTTAAGTTATCATTATTTCTAGCACAAAGGCACTACCATATGTAGAACAATAGATAGTAGCATGTGATGATCTGTCCTAGTGCACAGACTATCACTTTCATATATATAAGGACTCATAGTCTGAGGATTAGACCTCAGACTTAACAACATCTTTTGTCACTGTCTAAACTTTGCATTTTTGAACCTTTCAAGATTCTAAAGC
>Ga0153985_1000500_pt1 | contig 10444 bp, 11 predicted proteins | sample TSGA069MetaG_FD_104715 | JGI IMG/M metagenome (GOLD analysis project Ga0153985, IMG submission 104715) | Attine ant fungus gardens microbial communities from Georgia, USA - TSGA069 MetaG | ecosystem: Host-associated > Fungi > Mycelium > Unclassified | place: USA: Georgia, Alexander Wildlife...
CCCAACCCTTATTTGCAGGAATCGAATGGATTATTGTTTCCTTAGGTAAAGCTGGAGCAATCGCTAAACATAAAGAGAATTTTTATCGAGTAACGATCCCCACGATCAAAGTCGTAAATCCTGTGGGTTCTGGTGATTCGACCATCGCGGGCTTCGCTTACGGGGTGTCACAGGCAATGCCGCCTGAGGAACTATTAAAGATGTGTATGGCGACTGGCATGGCCAATGCTCAAGAAAGAAGGACAGGCCACGTCGATTCAACTAATGTCGAGCAGCATTTTGCCAAAATTGAAGTAAAAAAGATCGAGCGTTAGCTCGATCTTAAGGTTACGTATTTTTTGAGACGAGCTCAATTTTGTAAAAGTTCCATTTTTTATAGCTTTCGACATACTCCAATATTTGTTGTGTTTCTTTTCGTTTCGTTACACGAACTTGTAAAACGGTGGGTTCATCGACAGGGATTCGTAATTTTTCCGCCTTTTCAGCAGGCGTAGGAAATTTGATCTCATTCGTCTCAGTGAAATCCTCTTCATTCATGTGAATATTGTAATCCAATTTGAAACGTTGATAAATCGAATTATAATAGCTCAAATCTGGATAATTTGAGTTCACATATTGTTCGGGTAAATAGGTTCGCTGATAAATGTAGGGAATACCTTTAGTTGTCCGCAGCCGTTCGATACAGTAATAAAAAATGGTGTCCGGCAGTCCTAATTTGCTTAAAAATTTAGGATCATTGCCGCGTTCGATCGACAAGACCTGTACCTGATCATGACTGATCGGGAATAATTCAATATCGGAAAACTCAACTAATTTTCCTTTACGTGCCCGCGAAACAAAAGAGCCGCGGCCTTGATGCCGGACGATAAACCCGTCCTTAACTAAATCATTTAACGCCCGAATGACTGTGATCGAGCTGACCTTGAACATTTCAGCAAGTTCCGCCTCGGTATAAAATTTATCACCATTTTCAAATTTACCGGAAATGATCTGCTGTTTAAGCTCATCTTTTATAAGTTGGTATTTAGGGATTGCCATATGATTCCTCCAAAAAATGAATAGGGACTAAAAATTTCATTAGAGATTTTCAAATTCCCTTTATGGCTTGATTTTAACACAACGAGAGAAAATAGAAACGGTTGACTTTTCATTTGGAATTATTTAGTATATTAATATACTAAAAACGCTTTCAAAAAAGGAGTGAGTGTGTGAATACTTTTGAAATTAAGGAAGATTTTCTTCTGAATGGCGAACCGTTTAAGATTTTATCAGGAGCGATTCATTATTTTCGAGTGAATCCTTCAGACTGGTACCATTCGCTTTATAATTTGAAAGCTCTAGGCTTTAATACCGTCGAGACTTATGTACCATGGAATTTGCATGAACCAAAAAAGAATCAGTTTGATTTTGACGGTATTTTGGATTTGGAACGCTTTTTATCGACTGCACAGGAATTAGGCTTATATGCGATCGTTCGACCGTCGCCTTATATTTGTGCAGAGTGGGAGTTTGGCGGATTTCCAGCTTGGCTGTTGAATGAACCCGCTCGTATTCGTTCAAATGATGCTGTCTATTTGAAGCATGTGGCAGATTATTATGATGTATTGCTGGAAAAAATCGTACCTCATCAGCTTTCTAATGGCGGCAATATCTTGATGATCCAAATTGAAAATGAATATGGCTCTTATGGAGAAGAGAAAGAGTATTTACGTGCGGTCCGTGATTTGCTGAGTGAGCGGGGGATAACTGTGCCATTCTTTACATCGGATGGACCTTGGCGCGGGACATTGAAAGCCGGCAGCATGATCGACGAAGATATTTTAGTCACCGGTAATTTTGGTTCTGAGGCAAAAGAAAATTTTGCTTCGATGCAGCGTTTCTTCGATGAATATGACAAGAAATGGCCGCTGATGTGTATGGAATTTTGGGATGGCTGGTTCAATCGTTGGAAAGAACCGATCATCCAACGCGATCCGCAGGAATTGGCCGAGGCAGTAAAAGAGGTTCTGGCACAAGGGAGCATCAATCTATATATGTTCCATGGCGGAACGAACTTTGGGTTTATGAATGGCTGTTCTGCTCGCGGAGTGATCGATTTGCCGCAAATCACTTCTTATGATTATGACGCACCATTAGACGAACAGGGAAATCCGACCGAGAAATATTTTGCACTGCAGAAAATGCTTCGCGAAAATTATCCTGAGCTTCAACAAAAGGAACCTTTGGTCAAGAAATCATTGGAAAAGAAAAATATTCCGCTAACGGATAAAGTGAGTCTCTTTGCTACGTTAGAAACCATAAGTGAAGCGACTCAGTCGAAGTATCCCCAAACGATGGAGGAGTTGGAACAAAATACGGGCTACCTGCTTTATCGAACGATGATTGAAAAAGATGCAGCAGAGGAAAGATTAAGGGTGATTGATGGACGTGACCGCAGTCAGTTTTTTGTAAATCATGAGCTGCAGGCGACACAGTATCAAACTGAGATAGGTGAAGATATAAATGTTCAACTGTCCCAAGCAAACAATCAAATCGATATTTTGATTGAAAATATGGGCAGAGTCAATTATGGCCATAAATTATTTGCAGATACCCAGAAAAAAGGCATACGCACTGGAGTGATGGCGGATCTACATTTTATTACCAATTGGAGTCAGTATTGCTTGCCGCTGGATTCTTGTGAGAACGTTGATTATTCAAAAGAATGGCAGCCGAATCAACCAAGCTTCTATCGCTATGAAGTTCCTTTGACTGAAATTGAAGATTGCTTTATTGATTTGTCTCAGTTTGGCAAAGGTGTTGTTTTCGTTAATCAAACCAATATCGGACGCTTTTGGGAAGTAGGGCCAACACTTTCATTATATATTCCTAAAGGTTTATTGAATGAAGGAATGAATGAAATCGTTATCTTCGAAACAGAAGGCATGTATCAGCCAACGATTCAGTTAATTAAAGCACCACTATATAAAAACATGAAAGAGGGATAAACATGAGTATTATCGGAGTAAGGATTGACGGACGTTTGATTCATGGACAAGTAGCAAATTTATGGACGACCAAATTGAACATTTCACGCATTATGGTGATTGATGATGAAGTCGCTCAAAATGATATCGAAAAAAGCGGATTGAAGTTAGCAACTCCAGCGGGTGTTAGATTAAGTGTTTTGCCAATTGAAAAAGCAGCACATAATATTTTGGCCGGAAAATATGACTCTCAACGGCTATTGATCGTCGTGCGCAAACCAGACCGCCTATTAAAGCTGGTTGAATTAGGTGTACCGATCGAAGAAATCAACGTCGGTAATATGTCACAAACAAATGAAACGCGCTCGATCACGAAATCAATCAATGTAGTTGATCAAGATGTAGAGGTATTTAAGGATTTAAATAGTAAAGGTGTTCACTTGATTGCCCAAATGGTCCCAAGTGACAAAGCAGAAGACTTCATGAGTCTTTTAGCGAAATAGGAGGAATAAAAGAATGGATATCTTATGGTGGCAGATCTTATTATTAACATTATATGCAGGGTATCAAATTTTAGACGAACTACAGATTTATTCTTCATTAAGTGCGCCTGTTTTCGCCGGTTTATTTGCCGGTTTAGTAATGGGAGACTTGAAAGCCGGACTTATTATTGGCGGCAGCATGCAATTGACCGTTTTGGGGGTCGGTACATTTGGCGGGGCCTCAAAAATCGATGCCAATTCTGGAACGATTTTAGCAACCGCTTTCTCAGTAGCATTAGGAATGAATCCCGAGCAAGCGATCGCTGCGATCGCGGTACCAGTAGCCAGCTTGATGATTCAATTAGATATCTTGGCTCGTTTTGCGAATACGTTCTTCGCACATCGGATCGACAAATTGGTTGATGAAATGAATTATAAAGGGATCGAACGAAACTTCTTAATGGGTGCACTTCCTTGGTCACTCTCTCGAATGATTCCAGTCTTTCTAGCTTTAGCTTTCGGTGGCGGATTAGTAGAAAAAGTCGTAGCTGTCCTAAATGGTGATCTGAAATGGTTAGGTGATGGCCTATCGGTTGCCGGAGCAGTTTTACCAGCTGTCGGTTTTGCAATTCTATTACGTTACTTGCCGGTCAAAAAGCATTTTCCTTATTTGATTCTTGGCTTCACCTTGACTGCCTTATTGGGAACCGTCTTTACGAATATGCAAGTTTTGGGAACCGGTGTAGCTGGTGTGGTGAAAAACTTTGACGGTGTCTTCAATGCTCTGCCAATGTTGGCAATCGCGTTGGTTGGTTTTGCCTTGGCAGCGATCAGCTATAAGAATGGTCAGATGATACCAAACGCACCTGCACCGAAAAAAGAGGATGCTTCCAATGATTCAGATGAAGGAGAGATCGAAGATGACGAAATCTAATTACAAGTTGACAAAGGAAGATTTTAAGCAGATCAATCGCAGAAGTTTGTTCACCTTCCAGTTGGGGTGGAACTATGAACGGATGCAAGGATCAGGCTACCTTTATACGATTTTGCCGCAATTGCGTAAAATTTACGGCGATGATACACCAGAATTAAAAGAAGTAATGAAAACTCATACCCAATTCTTCAATACTTCCAATTTCTTTAACACGATTATTACCGGGATCGACTTAGCGATCGAAGAAAAAGAAGGAATCAGCGGCAAACAGACAGTCTCTGGGTTAAAGGCCGGTTTGATGGGACCATTCGCGGCGATTGGTGATTCGATTTTCGCAGCACTGATTCCGACGATCTTTGGTGCCTTAGCTGCGAACATGGCGATCAATGGAAATCCGACCGGAATCTTTATCTGGATCATCGCTCAAATCGCAGTCATGATTTTCCGCTGGAAACAATTGGAGTTTGCTTATCGTGAAGGGATTTCTTTAGTCACAACGATGCAGCATCGTTTGACCGCCTTGACTGATGCCGCAACTTTACTTGGGGTATTCATGGTAGGTGCCCTAGTCGCAACCATGATCAATGTAAAATTCTCTTGGGCTCCTAGTATTGGTGACGTGACTCTTAATATGCAAAACAACTTAGACATGATCCTGCCGCGTCTATTACCAGCCGGTATCGTCGGCGGTGTTTACTGGATGTTGGGTAAAAAGAATATGACATCTACTAAAGCGATCTTTATTGTCTTAGTCGTTTGTGTGGCTTTATCGGCATTAGGTGTGATCTCTAAATAATATATCGGTTCTGCCTTGTATTGTAGAAATCATATATGGTTTAAAAATTATCACGTCAAAAGAAACAAGGAGAAAATAGATGAACAAGGATTTAGTTTTAGTGAGTCATGGACTCTTTTGCGAAGAATTAAAAAAGAGTACGGAAATGATCATGGGACCTCAGGAAAATATTCATACAGTCGGCTTACTCCCATCAGAATCAGCAGAAGATTTTCGCGCAAAGTTCGAAGTCGCGATTGCTGAGTTGGATGAGTTCGTCGTGCTAGCAGATTCAATGGGCGGAACGCCATGCAATGTTGTTTCGCGAATGATTTTGGAAGGCCAGTCCATTGATTTGTATGCCGGGATGAATATGCCGATGGTGATTGATTTCATCAACAGCGAATTGATTGGTACTGAGATGAATTTAGTAGAATCTGCTGCAGCAAATATTTGCCATGTCAACAAACGAATCAATAGTGATGATGACGAAGATGAATAAATTAAGAAATTGATGCTTTTGAATGAGCCGGGGAGAAATTCTCTCGGGCTTTTTCTGTTTATAAAAGCTGCTTTTTAATATGGTATGATTTGTATAAAGCAAATAATATTAGATGGGGAGAACGGAAGTGGATTTTAACGAAAAACTGAAGCAATTGCGTCACAATAAAGAATGGACCCAAGAAGAGTTAGCTGAAAAGCTGTTCATCTCAAGAACCGCCATCTCCAAATGGGAATCAGGAAGGGGCTTTCCCAGCATCGAGTCTTTAAAAGCCATTTCTCAAGTTTTCGATGTATCGATCGATGAGCTGCTTTCTAATAGCGAACTAATCTCCATCGCGGAAAATGATAAGAAAAAACAGCAGCAAAAATTTCAACATCTACTGTTGGGGATTTTAGATTGTATGGCAGGCTTATTACTCTTTTTACCTATTTTTGGTCAAACTCAAGGAAAGGATATTGTCTTTGTTTCGATGTGGCAACTGTTTTCTGAAACGGCTGCTTTGAAATCTGTTTCCTTGGTGTTTGTTATTTTAATTGTACTGTATGGCGTTTTTGAAATTATTTTTGCACATAAAGAACAGATAGCAGTGATAAGGATTTCTCTGATTTTGACATTGCTGGGCATACTGCTTTTCATTATGACCAGACATCCATATCCTTCGACTTATCTCTTAATGATTCTGGCAATCAAAGGATTATTCCTATTGGAAAGGCATTGATACGCATCGTCACAGGTCAGTGACGGTGCGATTCTTTTTTCACATAGACAATTTTGATACTTTTTGTTTGGGCAGCTTCCAAATAAAAAAGATTAGGAGAAAAAGTCTATGAATACGAAACAAAAGCAATTAAATACAGGGTTGGGATTATTTTTACTTTTTATTTTATATACGATCAGTTTGAAAGTAATCGATGTACAAAAAGTAGGACCGCAACATTCTGAGGTGGGCTTTGCGACAATCAATGAGTATTTTTTTGATAAAGTCGGAACCAGTCATTTTTGGTATCAAGTAACGGAGATCATAGGAGTTTTTCCATTATTAATCATGGGATATTTCGCAGCTTGCGGATTATATCAGCTATGTACTCGTAAGAAACTTTCGCTGTTGGATAAAGAGATTCTCAATCTGGGCTTTCTTTATTTTGGGATAGCAGTTGTTTATGTTTTTTTTGAAAAAGTGATCATCAATTACCGGCCGATTTTGGTAGAGGGACATTTAGAAGCTTCGTATCCTTCGAGTCATACATTTCTTGCAGTTGCCGTTTTGCTTTCCGCCTTTTATCTATTTAAGAAAGAAAAGGGAATCAAAAAAATCATGTCTTTTCTTTGCTTACTCGTGATGAGCATTATTATGATCGGCAGAATTTTATCAGGCGTTCACTGGATTACGGATATTTTGGGCGGGATTCTTTTAGGGTTATCGTTCGTTTCATTTTATATTGCAACGACAAATAAATTTGAAGGGATACAAAATTAAGAAGTCATTTATACCAACGATTTATCCTTCTATTTTTTCATAAAATCCAAAATTGCTATTTTAAATATAAGCGAGATTGGAACCAATAGAATTGCAAGAATATCGCTACAAATCGAATAATGCAAAAGAAAAGTTGGATACCTATTTTCGACTGTGTGTGAAAGAAGATGCGAGTGATGATTGATTATTTAAGCGAGTCCTTCTTTGATGTTACCTCTGAAGAAATCAGTATTTGTGTTTTGGGCATGGAAGCTCTATATTGATGAAGGAAAATAGATGATGATCCCTACTTATGATAGATCTATAGATTCTATCGCTAATAGTCCAGAATTAAAGAATCGCTGGGGAAAATATCAAGGAGACAATATTTTTGCTAAGGATATTCTATAATTTATGTACACAAAAACGGTTTAGTCTGGCTTGGAGAAAGTTGAAATAGAGGATGAACTTACTACAATACGATTTTCTTTATTGTTAAACTAGAGGGAAAAGAGCTAAATTTTAAGTGTTTATTTTTACTTCCTGCTTTCAAGAATACATGTATGCTGTATTTTTATAGGGTCTAAAAGTGTGTAAATTTGTTGATTTGGCGGGATGCTACAATATGTAGCTAGGCTTTTTTCGCCTTTTTTATTAGGCTTAGATTAAAGGAGGACATTATGGACATCGGTTCAAAATTAAAAAAGCATCGAATACAACATCAGCTGACTCAAGAAGCGGTGGCTGAAAAATTACATGTTTCTCGCGGGACGATTTCCAGTTGGGAAACTGGCCGAACGTTTCCAGATATTGAGAAATTGATTTATCTTAGCGAACTTTATGAGCTTTCTTTGGATCAGCTACTGAAGGAGGACCCTATAATTATGGAAACAATCGTTACAGAACGGAAAAAATTGAAGCGGTATAAAGGACTTAAGATCATTGGTACTTGTTTGCTTGGATTATTCTTGGTATACAATCTTTACTGGTTTACGATGGTTTATCCCCGCAATGCAAAATTGAAAGATTGGACACATACAGATAGTAATAACTATTTAGAAAAAAACGGCTACACTTTCCAAGCTCACGATCTCAAGTATCCAATGTTTTTACCAAATGGTAATATTTCGGTGGCTAATTATAAATGTGGGCTTTTTTGGATCAGTATTGACGGAGACAAAGTTTTTGTATCGGTTAATACAAGCGATCCTGCGCTTAAAGGAGTAAAGGATAAAGAGGACTTTGGGATGATTCGAATGAAGAGAAATGATTTGAATAGCTCTGAATATGAATCATTGGGAGACGGAAATGGAGAGTTAACAAGGCAAATGATGATAAAACATTCTACTGAGTTCAACAAAACATATGAAGCGATTGAGCGCGTATGGAAAGAGATCAATGGATAAAGAGTGGATTTGAACTATTATCATAAGAAGTTTAAATCCATTTATGAAGACTGAAGAATCCGAAATATCAGAATAAAGAGCAACACTCAGCAACTGATAGCTACCCCTAACTAGGATAACGAAAATTAAAGATATTGACACTGATAGAATTTCATAACCGATAATACGAAGCAGGCTAATCACTTGCGCTCTTTGAAAACAAAAAACTACACTCCCAATATGAAAGAGTAGTTCTAAAAATCATTCATTAAATACATCGAGATTCGGCAGAACGTTTTTCTGATTTTTTTGACGCTGGTTCATTTATGAAAAGTCATCACTGCTTCGTCACTGCGAAGAGGTTGAATCAGCACATTAGTCTTGGAGATAAAAAAAGAACGTTGATATACCAACGTTCCGAAGAAGCCACCTGTCGGACTTGAACCGACGACCCCCACCTTACCATGGTGGTGCTCTACCAGCTGAGCTAAGGCGGCATAGTTATTTAACACAAGATATAGAATAGCGAAGTAAAGGCTGTTTGTCAACTGCTTGGATAGAAAAATTCTGATGGAAAAAGACTTGAGATATTTATTTATAAGAAAGTCGCCGCTATGATTTAGCGGCGACTTTCTTATATAGTTGGCTAGCAAGGTCGTTGTAACCTTTTGGCTGATTCCAAACATTTGAGAGTAAGATGATACCGCTTTGTCCATCCTTAGAAAAATCAACAACACTTTCAAAGCGGGCCTTTACACCACGGGTATGGTAACTATTCGTCATATTATAGATTCCGCTGGCATATTTTTCGCCTGGATAAGATTGCCAGAGTTCCGTCCGTTCTTGGTTTGTCAAAAAATCTTCATTAAAGAGCGCTTGGAAATAGGTATATAAATCCCTTGCGGACATAAAAACATTTCCTGTACCTAGTTCATCAGCATATGAAGAAGCAGTTGTTGGAGCATATTCTGAACCAGCAGCGCCTTGAGAATAGGAGAGCGCTTGTTCTTTATTTGTTTCTGAATAAAAACTGGTTTCGTTTAGTTTCATCGGTTCCTTCAATTCTTTATCAAACAAAGAATTGTAATCGGTTTGGTAAAGCTTTTCTAAAATGCCCGCCAATAGAACATAATTAACCGGCTGGTAAGAATATCCAGCATTTTGTGCTGCGGTGGTTTGGCGAAGCGTTTCAGCAAGTATTTCGTTTGAATCAGTCGTATTTAAGGCGCTGATCTTCTTTTCATCGATTCGCAAGCCTGAACTCATATTCAACATATCTTTAATAGAAATGTTTTTACTGTTGGGTACTTGCGGAAAGAAGGTGCTGAGTTTTTGATTTAGGGACAATTTTCCTGATTTGACTGCCTGCATGATCAGGTAAGCCGTTTGTCCTTTTTGGACAGAGCCGATACAGTATTGTGTATCGATTGTATTATGGATTCTTTTTGCTTGATCCTTCCACCCATAGGCTTTGTTCAAAATTATTTGACCATGTCGAAAGACTAGGGCAGTTCCGCTGAAATTTCTCGCTACTAGTGCCTGCTCGATGCTGGCTGATCCAGTGTTTTTTGGTTCTATTGTTTGTAAGGTAGTTGAATCAGCAGATGTTTTGGGCAAACTGGATTCCGTGATTTTTTCTCTTTCTGCAGCAATATGTTGCCTGCGAGCATGTTCAATATAAAGGCCGCTTAGCGTTAGAATAATGATTAGTAGAAGGGATAACCTGATTGTTAATCTATGTTTTTTTCTTTTCCGTTGAAGTCGTCTTGGCATAAAAATTCCTCTAGTTCGTTTTAAAATAAATTGATCTTGCCGGTCATGATATTTTTGAAAATTTATGATTGCATGATGAAATAAAAATTGATATTATATTAGAGTATTCTTCCGGCATAGCTCAGTTGGTAGTAGCGCATGACTGTTAATCATGATGTCGTAGGTTCG